>Ga0207667_10005545_pt1 | contig 15398 bp, 16 predicted proteins | sample KBSCornC52_FD_184301 | JGI IMG/M metagenome (GOLD analysis project Ga0207667, IMG submission 184301) | Corn rhizosphere microbial communities from Kellogg Biological Station, Michigan, USA - KBS Corn C5-2 (SPAdes) (version 2) | ecosystem: Host-associated > Plants > Roots > Rhizosphere > Soil ... | reverse complement strand
GAACCTGGTGATGCTGGCGCTCTATGGTCATCCCTTCTCGTCCTACACGTGGAAGGCGCAGATCGCCTTCCATGCGGCTGAGGTCGATTACGAGTTTCGCGAGGTTGGGCCGGAGCACCCGGAAAATGGCGAGTTCCTCGTCACCCATGCCGGGCCTTGGGGCAAGTTCCCGGTGCTGGTCGATGGCGAGGAAGTGCTGTTCGAGGCCACGGTCATCATCGAGCACCTGACCCTGCGCCATGCGCCGGGGGCCGGTCTGATCCCGTCCGATCCGCAGGTCGCGCTGCGCACGCGCATGCTCGACCGGGTGTTCGACAATTATGTGATGACGCCGATGCAAGAGGTCGTGAACGAGCACCTGCGCAACGCCGAAGCGCCCGACGTCGAGCGCTGCGCCGAAGCGCGCGGGCGGCTGGAGCGGTCCTATGCCTGGATCGAGACCTGGCTGCGCAGCTGGGACCGGAGCGGCCCGACTACGCTGGTCGAATGCGCCGCGGCGCCGTCGCTGTTCTATGCCCAGTGGGTCCACCCGATCGGCGAGGCGTTCCCGCTGCTGCGCGCGTGGCGGGCGCAGCTCAATGCGCGGCCTGAGGTCGCCCGCTGCATCGAGGCGGCGCGGCCGTTCCGCGGGTTCTTCCCCTTGGGCGCGCCGCAGGAGGATTGAGGCATGGCCGAGCTCAACCACACGATCGTCTGGTCCAGCGACCAGAAAGCATCCGCCCGGTTCGTCGCCGGGGTGCTGGGCTTGCCGGAGCCGGTGAAGTTCGCCCGCTTCGACGTGGTTCAACTGAGCAACGGGGTCTCGCTGGACTTCACCAACCGCGATGGCCCGATCGCCCCGCAGCACTATGCCTTCCTCGTCTCGGACGCGGAGTTCGACGCGGGGTTCGCCTGGATGACCAGGCAAGGGCTGCAGTACTGGGCCGATCCGGCGCGACAGATCGCCGGGCAGATCAATACTCGCGATGGCGGGCGGGGCTTCTATTTCATGGGGATGGACGGGCACGTGCTGGAGCTGCTGACCCGCCCCTACGGCAGCGGAGAGGACGCATGAACGAATTGATGGTGAGCCGGCACATCGCGGCCGCGCCCGAGGCGGTGTGGGACGTCATGGTGAACCGCATCGGCGAGTGGTTCTGCCCGGTGCCGTGGCGCGCGGAAGTGACCCATTGGGACCGGCGGCCGGGCGGGCGCAGCGACATGGTGATGCATGGCCCGAACGGCGAGGTCATGCCGCAGGAGGGCCTGTTCCTCGCCTGGGAGGAAGGTCGTCGCTTCGCCTCGACCGACGCGGTCAAGGGCGATCTGGAACCGGCAGGCCCGATGATGATCGGCATCTGGGAGATCGAGCCCGACGGCGAGGGCACGCGCTATACAGCGCGGGCGCGGCACTGGAGCGAGGAGGCCATGGCGAAGCACCGCGACATGGGCTTCGAGCAGGGCTGGGGCGCGGCGGCGGACCAGCTGGCGGCGATCTGTGAGCGCGAGGCCGGGGCTCTGGTAGATTGAGGAAGCCAACATACTACGTCCGCTCACCCTGAGCCTGTCGAAGGGTGGTGGCGCGACCGTCGCGTATTGTGCTTCGACAAGCTCAGCACGAGCGGCCTTGGGTTGTGTGTTCAGTTACGCAAACAGCGCCGAGCTCTTGAGCAGGTTGTAGGCCTCCACCACTGCCTGCAGCTTGGCTTCCATCGAGCGGTCACCCCCGTTCTTGTCGGGATGATACCGCCGCACCAGTTGCGAATAGCGGCTGCGCAGAGCCTTGCGGTCGGCGGCGTGATCGAGGCCGAGGGTTTCGAAGGCGCGCAGTTCGTCCGGGGCCATGGGCGGCATGTCCGGGCGGACGGATTGGCGGAAGGAGCGGGCGCGGGCGTTGATCGCGTCGAGCGGGTCCTTGAAGTCGGCCCAGCGGGGCGCCTGGTCGATCCCGGCGGTCGCGCGGAAGGCGCGGGTCTCCCCTTCCCAGCCGGCGGCGGGATGCTGTGCGGCGATGATCTCGGCGGCGCTCATGCCGGCGAACCAGTCGTAGCCCGCGTTGAATTCGCGGACGTGATCGAGGCAGAACCAGCGGTACTCCCCGGGCCCGTCGAAGCCGGGCGCGCGCTGGCCGGGCGCGCGGAATTCGCCATGCTCGCGGCAGCCGGGTCTTTCGCAATTTTGGTGTGTCCCGCTGACGCGGCCATGGAACCTGTCGTGTCTCACACCATGGCAAATGGGGAATTCTGGTCTAAATGGGAAGGCATGACCGGACCGATTGCCTCAGAAATCGAACGCCTGCTCACGGCAGTGTTCGCCCCCACCCACCTTGCCGTCATCAACGACAGCGCCAAGCACCGCGGCCACACCGGCGACGACGGCACGGGCGAGAGCCACTTCACCGTGGAGATCGAGAGCGCGAAGTTCGCCGGGGTGAACCGGGTGCAGCGGCAGCGGATGATCAATGCGGCGCTGGGCGACATTCCCGGGCAGCGGGTCCATGCGCTGGCCTTGAAGGCCAGGGCTCCCGGAGAGTAGCCAATTCCTTGCCCTTTGGGCCAAGCAGCCGTAGAGGCGCGGCCATGTCTGCCGACCTGAAGCCCCTGACGTTCGCGGTCCCCAAGGGCCGCATCCTTGACGAGGCGCTCCCGCTGATGGAGCGCGCCGGCGTGGTGCCCGATGCCGAGTTCCACGACAAGAAGTCGCGCGCGCTCTCATTTGCCTGTGAAAACAGCGACATGCGGATCATCCGCGTGCGCGCTTTCGACGTGGCGACCTTCGTTGCCCATGGCGCGGCCCAAGCGGGAATCGTGGGTTCGGACGTGGTGGAAGAGTTCGCCTATGCCGACCTCTATGCGCCGGTGGACCTCGACATCGGCCACTGCCGGCTGTCGGTGGCCGAGCCGGCCGGAGATTTGCAAGCGGACTGCAACGGCACTGCAAGCCACCTTCGCGTGGCCAGCAAGTATCCCAACCTCACCCGCAAGCATTTCGAGCGGATGGGCGTCCAGGCCGAGGTGGTGAAGCTCAACGGGGCGATGGAACTGGCCCCGGGTCTGGGCCTGGCCAGCCGGATCGTCGACCTCGTTTCCACCGGCAAGACGCTCAAGGACAATGGCCTGGTCGAGACCAGCATTATCCTGCCGGTCTCGGCGCGGCTGATCGTCAACCGGGCGGCGCTGAAGACCGACGAGCGGGTGGGCGCGCTGGTCGAGGCGTTCCGCGCGGCGGTCCAGCAGCTGAAGGCCGCCTGATGCTGCGGCTGAACACGCGCGAGGCGGGGTTCGAGAAGGCCTTCCGCCGGCTGGTGCGCGACCGGCGCGAGAGCGAGAGCGACGTCGCGCGCGACGTCGAGCTGATCCTCGCCGACGTGCGCAACCGCGGCGATGCGGCCGTGGCGGAGCTTACGGCGAAGTTCGATCGCTACACGCTGGCAAGCGACGACGACTGGCGGATTTCGGCCGAGGCCTGCGAGGCAGCCTACCACGCGCTCGACGCCGACCTGCGCGCGGCGCTGGACCTCGCGGCGGAGCGGATCCGGGCCTATCACGCGGCGCAGAAGCCCGAGGACCGGGACTATGTCGACGCGACCGGCGTGCGGCTGGGCGCGGTCTGGCGGGCGGTGGATGCGGCGGGGCTCTATGTTCCGGGCGGGCGGGCAAGCTATCCCTCCTCGCTGCTGATGAACGCGCTGCCGGCAAAGGTTGCCGGCGTCGAGCGGCTGGTGGTGGTGACGCCGACGCCGGGGGGCGAGGCCAATCCGCTGGTGCTGGCCGCGGCGCATATCGCGGGCGTGGACGAGGTCTGGCGGATCGGCGGGGCCCAGGCGGTCGGCGCGCTGGCCTATGGGACCGAGCGGATCAGGCCGGTCGACGTGATCACCGGACCGGGCAATGCCTGGGTGGCCGAGGCCAAGCGGCAGCTTTACGGCGTGGTCGGCATCGACATGGTGGCGGGGCCGAGCGAGATCCTCGTCATCGCCGACGCGAAGAACAAGCCCGAATGGATCGCCGCCGACCTGCTCAGCCAGGCCGAGCACGATCCGGCGGCCCAGGCGATCCTGATCACCGACGACCCGGTCTTCGCCGACATGGTCGCCGACCAGGTGGGCGTGACCCTCGCCCAACTGCGCACCGGCAAGACCGCGCGGGAGAGCTGGAACACGCATGGCGTGATCATCGAGGTGGCGAGCCTCGACGAGGCCCCTGCCCTCGCCAATGCCCTGGCGGCCGAGCACGTGGAGATCGCGACCGACGATCCCGAGGCGCTATTCCGGCAGATCCGCCACGCGGGGTCGATCTTCCTGGGTCGGCACACGCCCGAGGCGATCGGGGACTATCTTGCCGGGCCGAACCATGTCCTGCCCACGGGCCGCCGTGCGCGGTTCGCCTCCGGGCTTTCGGTGCTGGACTTCATGAAGCGCACCAGCTTCATCGCGATGAGCGAAGCGGCGATGACGGCGATCGGCCCGGCGGCCGTGGCGCTGGCCGAAGCAGAAGGACTGCCGGCGCACGCGCGCTCGGTGGCGGTAAGGTTGGGACAATGAAGACCGGTTCGAAAGCCCGCGCCGCCGCACGGCTCGCCGCCGTCCAAGCGCTCTACCAGTTCGAAATGGAAGCCACGCGCTTGCCGCAGCTGCTCGACGAGTTCCACATGCACCGCCTCGGCGCCGAGATCGAGGACGACCTCTACGCCGAGGCCGACGTGCGCTTCTTCGACGACGTGGTGAAGGGCGCGATCGCCCGGCGCGACGAGATCGACGGCATAGTGGCCGGCAAGCTCGCGAGCGGGTGGAAGATCGAGCGGCTCGACCGGACCATGCTGCAGATCCTGCGCGCGGGGTCTTACGAGCTGCTGGCGCGGGCGGACGTGCCGACCGGGACGGTGATCTCCGAGTATGTCGACGTGGCCCATGCGTTCTTCGATGAGCGCGAGGCCAAGTTCGTGAACGGCGTGCTGGATGCCGTGGCGAAGGCGGTGCGGTGAGCACTCCCGGATCCTCCCTGTCGCGCAGCGATGGGGAGGTGGCAGCGCGCAGCGCTGACGGAGGGGCAATGGCGCAAGGGGCCCCTCCACCACGCCGGCTGCGCCGTCGCGGTCCCCCTCCCCATCGGCTGCGCCGACAGGGAGGATCGGTTTGACCTCCGAGCTTTCCTTTATCGCTGCCCTGCGTGGCCTTGCGACCGATCCCGCCGCGCGGGGACTGGACGACGACTGCGCCGTGCTGGAGATCGGCGGCGAGGCGCTGGTCCTGACGCATGACGCCATGGTGGAAGGGGTGCACTTCCTGGCCGGGCAGGATCCGGCCGACGTGGCATGGAAGCTGGTGGCGACCAACATTTCCGACCTTGCCGCCAAGGGGGCGGAGCCGATCGGGGTCTTGCTGGGCTATCAGTTAGGCGACGGCGACGCGCGGTTCGTGGAGGGCTTGCGTGAGGCGCTGGCGCATTATGGGGCGGCGCTGTTGGGCGGGGATACCGTCGGTGGCGGGGGGCCGCAGCATCTTGGGCTGACCGCCATTGGCCGGGCGAGCCATCGGCCGGTACCCTCACGCGCGGGAGCTCGGCGGGGCGATCGGATCTGGCTGACCGGCGCCGTGGGCGCGGCGATGATCGGGCTGGAAGCCTTGCGCAGCGGCTCTGGCGACAGCACGGCCTATCGCCGGCCAGTGGCGCGGCTGGCCGAGGGGATTGCCCTGGCGCCGCTGGTCACGGCGATGATGGACCTTTCCGATGGGCTCCTGCTCGACGCCTGGCGCATGGCGCGGGCGAGCGGGGTCTGTCTTGAATTGGACAGCGGGGCGGTGCCCCTCGCCTGCCCCGAATCGCGGCGGAGCGAGGCGCTGCGGTGGGGGGATGACTACGAGCTGCTGTTCACCCTGCCCCCTGCAACCGATCCCTGCGTGGCGGCCACCTGCATCGGCCGGGTGGTTGAAGGGCCATCCGGCACGCTCCTGCTCGACGGGAACCCCATCGAATCCGGGGAAAAGCTCGGATTCGAGCATCATTGAGACATTGCTGCCGCATTAACGGTTGCAGTCGAGACAATTCCTCCATAGCCCATGCGCCCAAGTGACCCCGTGCCGATAGCGGGGCGCTTTTCGAGAGTAGGATCCACAACGGGAAGGGGCACATCGTGAATCTAGTCACGATCGCTATTGTCCTGGGACTGCTGGCCGTGGTTTACGGCTTTGTCACCAGTCGCCAGGTTCTGGGAGCCGATGCCGGCTCCGCGCGCATGCAGGAAATCGCCGCGGCCATCCAGGAAGGCGCGCAAGCCTACCTGAAGCGGCAGTATTCCACGATCGCCATCGTTGGCGTCGTCGTCGCAGCCATCATCTTCTTCACGCTCGGCGGCATTTCTGCCGCCGGTTTCGTAATCGGCGCAGTGCTTTCGGGCGCGGCGGGCTTCATCGGGATGAACGTCTCGGTGCGCTCCAACGTGCGCACGGCCGCGGCCGCTCAGAAGGGCCTGCAGGAAGGCCTGACCCTGGCGTTCCGCGCCGGCGCGATCACCGGCATGCTGGTGGCCGGCCTGGCGCTGCTCGCCATCGCCGTGTTCTACTGGTACCTGATCGGCCCGGGCGGCTTCACCGTGGGCGGTGAGGACCGCACCGTGGTCCAGGCGCTGACGGCCCTCGCCTTCGGCGCCTCGCTGATCTCGATCTTCGCGCGTCTGGGCGGCGGCATCTTCACGAAGGCCGCCGACGTCGGCGCCGACCTCGTCGGCAAGGTGGAAGCGGGCATTCCCGAGGACGACCCACGCAACCCGGCGGTGATCGCCGACAACGTGGGCGACAACGTGGGCGACTGCGCCGGCATGGCTGCCGACCTGTTCGAGACCTATGTCGTCACCGTGGGCGCGACCATGGTGTTGACCGCCCTCACCCTCAAGGGTGCGAGCAACCTGATGAGCCTGATGGCGCTCCCGCTGCTGATCGGCGGCGTGTGCATCGTCACCTCGATCATCGGCACCTACTTCGTCCGCCTTGGCGGCGGCAAGAACATCATGGGCGCCATGTACAAGGGCTTCCTGGTGACCGCGGTGCTGTCGATCCCGGCGATCTGGTGGGCCATTCAGTATGCGTTGGGCGGTCACATGGCCGACATGGAAGTGGCCATTCCAGGCACTGACTACACCGGACGCACATTGTTCTACTGCGGCCTGCTCGGCCTCGTCATCACCGGCCTGATCATCTGGATCACCGAGTACTACACCGGCACCAACTATCGCCCGGTGAAGTCCATCGCCAAGGCCTCGATCACCGGCCACGGCACCAACGTCATCCAGGGCCTGGCCATCTCGATGGAAGCCACCGCCCTGCCGACGCTGGTGATCGTCACCGGCATCATCGTGGCGTTCAAGCTCGCCGGGCTCATGGGCATCGCCTATGCCGCCACCGCGATGCTGGCGCTGGCCGGCATGGTCGTCGCGCTCGACGCCTATGGCCCGGTTACCGACAATGCCGGCGGCATTGCCGAAATGGCCGGCCTTGACGACAGCGTGCGCGAGAAGACCGACGCGCTGGACGCGGTGGGCAACACCACCAAGGCCGTGACCAAGGGCTATGCGATCGGTTCGGCGGGCCTTGCCGCACTGGTGCTGTTCGCCGCCTACACGACCGACCTGCGCGAGTTCTTCAAGGACGTGACGGTCGATTTCAGCCTGGAGAACCCCTACGTGATCGTGGGCCTCCTGCTGGGCGCCCTGCTGCCCTACCTGTTCGGCTCGATGGGCATGACCGCCGTGGGCCGCGCGGCGGGCGACGTGGTGGTCGACGTGCGCGACCAGTTCGCCAACAACAAGGGCATCATGGAAGGGACCTCGAAGCCCGACTATGCCCGGACGGTGGACCTCGTCACCAAGGCGGCGATCAAGGAAATGATCGTTCCCTCGCTGCTGCCGGTCCTGGCGCCGATCGTGGTCTACTTCGTGATCGCGCAGGTTGCCGGTGCGGCCAACGGCTTCGCCGCCCTGGGCGCCCTGCTGCTCGGCGTGATCGTCGGCGGGCTGTTCGTCGCCCTCTCGATGACCTCGGGCGGCGGCGCATGGGACAATGCCAAGAAGTACATCGAGGACGGCCACCACGGCGGCAAGGGCTCCGACGCCCACAAGGCCGCGGTGACCGGCGACACGGTGGGCGATCCCTACAAGGATACCGCCGGCCCGGCCGTCAACCCGATGATCAAGATCACCAACATCGTCGCGCTGCTGCTGCTTGCAGCTCTCGCGGCGCACTGATCTTGGAATAAATTCCTGAGCGGGGGCCTCCCGGGCTCCCGGTCTGCCTAACCCCGCTGCGAGCCACTCGCGGCGGGGTTTTTCTATGCGGGGAGGTGGACGCCGAGCAGGGCCATGGCCACGAGCAGGGTGACGAAGGACGCCGCCGTTGCCACCAGCATGGCGGCGCTGCAGGTCTCGCTGTCGCCGGCGCTCTGCGCGAAGACGGTCAGGGTAGAGAAGGTGGGCATGGCCGCGAGCAGGATGATCGCCGAGTGGAACATCGGATCACGCACCGGCACCAGGGTCAGGAACAGTAGGACCATGGCGGGGTGAAGCAGCAGCTTGCCGGCGGCCATGGCTACGATCGCCATGCCCTGCCCGGCCAGTCGGACGCCGGCCAGGGTCGCGCCGATGGTGATCAGCGCGAGGGGCGCGGCAATGGATCCGACCATCTGCACGCTGCGCGTGACCGGTTGCGGCAGGGCCAGACCCAGTGCGGCAAAGATCGCCCCCAGCACGATCGACCAGATCATGCTCGAGCGGACTAGGTTGCGCGCCACGCCGCCCAGCGCTGCGCCGAGATGCGCGTGGTCCCCCTGGCCCAGTTCGATCAAGGCCATGAGAATCGGGAGCATCATGAAGGTCTCGACCAACATGTTGAGGACCACGGGCCCAGCGGCCGCATGGCCGAAGATCTGGCTGAGAATGGCAAATCCGATGAGCGCGGTGTTGGAGATGGCCGTGCCCATCGCGCGAACCGCCGCCTTGTCGAGCCGGGGCACACTGCCACCGGCCGCCGTGCCCCAGCGGAACCAGGCGAAGCTGAGGGCAAAGGTGCTCAGCGAGGCCGCTGCATAGACGAGGAGGTAATCGAGCCGGAAGACCTCGCCGATCCGCGCGCTGGAAACCGCGCCGAAGATCAGCATCGGCAGCGCCACTGCCAGAATGAACCGGCCGAAGCCGCGCAACTGGTCGGCGCCCAGCAGTCCGCTGCGGCCGATGCCGTAGCCGAGCAGGATCACCAGGAAAACGGGAGCGAGGATGCTGCTGAGCGAGCCGAGCGCGGCCAAGTCGATCGTCATGTGTGCTGTCCCTGGCCCCTGCGAGGGGGCGGGGCCTAGCGGATCAGACCGACTTGGGCAATCACGCGCGGGCCAGACCGAGGAAAGCCTCTGCCGCCATTGGGCGGCCGCGCAGGAAACCCTGCATGGTTGCGCAGCCTTCCTCGGCGGCGGCGCGTTCCTGCCCTTCGTCCTCGATTCCCTCGGCAACGACTTCCAGACCCAAGGCCTTGGCCATGGCGACGAGGCCGCGCAGAACCGCCCGGTCGCGGCCGTTTTCGGCGATGCCGTCCATCAGCGAGCGGTCGAGCTTGAGGTAGTGGAGCGGCAGGAGCTTCAGGTAGCGGAAGTTGCAGAAGCCCGCGCCGAAGTCGTCGAGCGCGATGCGGATGCCGGTGGCGGCGAGAATGCGCAGGGTCGTGGCGGCGGCGCCGACGTCGGCGATCAGCGCCTCCTCGGTGACTTCCAGCGTCAGCCGCTCGGGCGGGAAGCGGCTGGCGCGGACCTGGCCGAGCAGGCGCGCGGCCCAGTCGGGCGCGGCGATGTCGCCCGAGGTGACGTTGAGCGAGAGGCGCAGCGGCTCCGGCCAGTGGGCGGCCTGGGCCAGGGCCTGTTCGGCGATGGCCGCGGAGAGCGGGAGGACGAGATCGGCGCGCTCGGCCAGGGCGAAGAGCGCGGCGGCGCTGATCCGGCCAAGCTGCGGGTGCTGCCAGCGGGCGAGCGCCTCGGCCCCGGTCAGCTCGCGCGCGCCGGTCAGCGCATATTGCGGCTGGAACAGGACCTCTATCCCGCCCTGCCCGATCGCCTCGGCCAATTCCGCCTCCAGGCTGGGGCCGCCGAGGCCGGGGCGCACGCTGGTCCCGTCGGCCCAGACGAGGCGGCGGCCGCCACGGCGATCGAGCAAGGCGAGCGCCTGCATCAGCCGGTCAAGCAGCGAATCGGCGCCCTCGTCGGGCAGGGCGCGGACCAGGGCGAGGCGCGGGCCGGCGTTGATCGCGCCGGGCAGGCCGGGAAATGGGCGGGCAATCCGTTCGGCAAGGCCATGGGCGAGCAGTTCCCAGCGTTCGCGGCTGAGCGGTTCGCCGGCGAAGAGCAGGAAGGTCGCCCCGCCGGCGCGGGCGGCAAACCACGGCCCCTCGAACTCGGCCACGGCGAAATGGGCGAGGCGCGCCGCCGTTTCGGCGAGGACCGCGTCGCCCGCCTTGGTGCCGTGGGCCAGATTGATCTCCGGCAGGCGCTTGAGCGAGAGCAGCAGGCCGTGGGCCGGCGTATCGCCCGACCAGCCGTCGAGCCGGCGGCGCGCGGCGGCGATGCCGGGCAGGCCGGTCAGGGGATCGCGCTCGTCGGCGGCGGCAGGCGGGGCTGGAGACATCGGCCCCATGATAGTGGCAGAGGCCTTGCCAAAGTCTAAGCGCAATCGGAGCTTGGTTGCCAAACCGCCCCCTGCTCCATATCACCGGCGCGCAACAGGCATGGAAGGTGGGGGATGAAGAAGGACCGCGGCAAGCTTGCCCTGCTGGTGTCCGACAGCCTGAAGGCCCAGGCGGGCTCGGAGGCGCTGCGCGATGCGCATGACTGGGTGCCCTTCGCCGAGGCCGATACCTGCGTGGTGCTGGGCGGCGACGGCTACCTCCTCCACGTGCTCCACTCGATGATCGACAACAACACCGTGAAGCCCTGCTACGGGATCAATCTCGGCACGGTCGGCTTCATGCTCAACCGCAATTCCGGCTCGCGCCCGATCGGCGAGCGGGTGGAGCGGGCGCAGGAGGTGGAGGTCTCCCCGCTCGCCATGGACGCGGTGACCCGCGACGGGCAGCACCACCGGTTCTATGCGATCAACGAGGTCTCGCTGCTGCGCGAAACCCGCCAGTCGGCCAAGCTGGAAGTGGCGGTCAACGGCAAGGTGCGGATGACCGAGCTCGCCGGCGACGGCGTGCTGGTGGCGACCCCGGCGGGATCCACCGCCTACAACCTTTCCGCCAACGGCCCGATCCTCCCGCTCGGCTGCCGGATGCTGGCGCTGACCCCGATCAGCCCATTCCGCCCCCGCCGCTGGCGCGGCGCGATCCTGCCGGAGAGCGCCAAGGTCTCGTTCAAGGTGCGCGAGCCCGACAAGCGCCCGGTCGCCGCCGTGGCCGACCAGAAAGAAGTGCGCGACGTGGCCGAAGTCCACATCACCACGGCGCGCGACCACCGGCTGACCCTGCTGTTCGACCCGGGCAAGTCGCTCGAGGACCGCATCTTCGCGGAACAGTTCCAGGCGTGAGCGCAGCCTGAGGAAATTCGCGCGCGACAGGGTTGCAAAGCCGATCCGCACTGGTATAGGCGCACCCCTGCCCCGGAGACGGGGCTGCTCCCTGATAGCTCAGCGGTAGAGCACTCGACTGTTAATCGAGCGGCCGTTGGTTCGAATCCAACTCAGGGAGCCATTTTCCTCTTTCGTCGGACTCGAGCCGCCTGTGCCTACAGGCCCGCGGCTCCTTGCGCTCCGACGGTATAAACAATGGATTGCGGCCCGCTCGTCGAGGCGGCACAAGCCCTGCCCAGATGGGGGCTTTACCGTTGACGGATTCGATCACGCCGCTGCTGGACATTCTCGCGCTCGACGAGCCGATCCGGATCGTCGACATCGGGGCCAACCCGATCGACGGGCCCGCGCCCTATGCGCCGTTGCTTGCGGCCGGGCTGGCGACGGTGATCGGGTTCGAGCCGCAGGAAGATGAACTGGCGCGGCTCATCGCGGCCAAGTCGGAGGGGGAGACCTACCTGCCCTATGCGGTCGGCGAGGGCGGGGAGCTGCCGCTTCACCTGTGCGCCTATTCCGGCTGGACCAGCACCCTGCGGCCCGACCCGCGCTCGCTCGACCTGTTCCGGATGTTCGGGACCAATCCCACCATCACCGGCGAGATCACCGTTTCCACGCGGCGGCTCGACGATATCGCCGAGGTGGGGCCGATCGACTACCTCAAGATCGACATCCAGGGCGGCGAGCCGGCGGTGTTCCGCAATGGCCGGGCCAAGCTGGCCAATGTGCTGATGGTGCAGAGCGAGATCTCGTTCTTCCCGCTCTACGAGCGCCAGCCGCCGTTCGGCGAGATCGACCTGCTGCTGCGCGAGTTCGGGCTGCTGCCGCACCATTTCGACAATGTGAAGAAGGGCATTATGGCCCCGATGCAGCTGGGTAACGACCCGTTCAGGGCGCTCAACCAGGTGCTCGAGGCGGACCTCGTCTATGCCCGCGACCTGCGCGACCACGCGGCGCTCCCCGACGTGGCGCTGCGCAAGATGGCCGCGATCGCCCACGTTTGTTATGGCTCGTTCGACCTCGCTATGAACTGCGTGATGCGCCTGCGCGATCGCGGCGCGGCCCGGGCGAGTGCGGTTGAGGACTACGTTGCGCTGGTCAACACGCCCGGCGTCATGCGCTGACGCGCAGCGCCGCGCCTTGCCGGTGAATGACCAAAGCTTAACGTGACCGGGTGCGGAATTCCGCCGATGTTGCGCTGTGTCATGAACGGGATCTTGCCACATCTCCAGGCAGCGCCGGGCATCCGATGAGCGGCATGGCGATCCGCAACCGGAGCCTCGTCGCCCTGCTCGCCGCCGGCTGCATCGCCGGTTCGGCGGCGGTGATGTGGCGCGGGCCGCCGCATACGCGCCAGCCGCGCACCTTGCTGCCCGGGTTCACCGCCGAGGAGGCTTCCGGCCAGCTCGTCGTCACCAGCGTGCGCGACGGCAGCGGCGCGGCGCGCGCCGGCATGGCGCCGGGCGACGTGGTCGAGACGATCGAGGGACAGAAGGTCCACCGGCTGCAGGATGCGCAGTTCCTCACCCGTCATCCCCGGCAGATCGTCCACGTGGGACTTGTGCACGCCGCCAAGCATCACGATGTTACCCTCACCAAACAGTAGGGGGCTACCGAATTGGCGCAGCGCGTCCTGATCGTCGAAGACGACGAAGCCACGGCCAGTTACATCGTCAAGGGCCTGACCGAACAGGGCATGGTGGTCGACCGCGCGGCGAACGGACGCGACGGCCTGTTCCTGGCAACCGACGGCAGCTACGACGCGATCGTGCTCGACCGGATGCTGCCGCAGATGGACGGCATGGCCGTGCTCGGCGCGCTCAGGGCCGCCAATATCGATACCCCGGTGCTGATCCTCTCCGCCCTCGGTTCGGCCGACGAGCGGGTGGCCGGGCTGACTGCCGGCTCCGACGACTACCTCACCAAGCCCTTCGCCTTTGCCGAGCTGCTGGCGCGCCTCAAGATCCTGATGCGGCGCGGCGCGGCGACGCCGGCGGTGGAGACGCGCCTCGCCTGCGAGGACCTCGAGATGGACCTGCTCTCGCGCAAGGTGAAGCGCGCGGGCAAGCCGATCGACCTCCAGCCGCGCGAATTCCGCCTGCTCGAACACCTCCTGCGCCATGCCGACCAGGTGGTGACTCGGACCATGCTGCTCGAGCACGTGTGGGACTATCACTTCGATCCCGGCACCAACGTGATCGACGTCCACATCAGCCGCCTGCGCCGCAAGATCGATGACGGCCACGAACGGCCGCTGCTCCACACGGTGCGCGGGGCCGGTTACCGGCTCGGCCCGCCGGCCTGAACAGCGACATGGCGGAAGCGGACAGCACGGGCCAAGCCGAGGTCGGCCTGAAGGATCGGCTGTTCTCCGGATTCGGCTCGGTCACCTCGCAGCTGGTGACGATGATCTTCGTGCTCCAGCTGCTGCTGACGATCGTCTTGCTCGGCTATGTCCAGTGGGCGGCAGACCAGCAGCTGCGGCGCGAGCAGCGCGCCTATGTCGGCGAACTGCGCGATACGCTGAGTGAGATCTATGTGCAGGACGGCCCGGCGGGGCTGGCCGATGCCATCGAGGCCCGGGTCGGCACCGGCGGCTGGGCCAATGGCGCGGTGCTGCTGACCAGTTCCGACGGCACGCCGATCGCGGGCAACCTGCGTGCGTGGCCGGGGATCATGCCGGTGGGCGTGGGCTGGCAGGAGCTCGACCTTTATCGCGAGAACGGCGCCCGGCCGGAGCGGATCGGCCTCTCAACCATGCGCCTTGCCGGGGGCGAGCGGCTGCTCACTGGCTGGGTGCTCGACGACGACGTGCGGCTGCGGCGCTCGGTGGAAGGGGCGATGCTGGCGGCGCTGCTGCTCGCCGTGCCGATCGCGCTGCTTTCCGCCATCGGGCTCGGCCAGGTCATGGGGCGGCGCTTGCGGGCGATCAGCGGGACGACGCTGGCCGTGGCCGAGGGCGACCTCACCCGCCGGGTCCCCCGTGACGGCAGCGGCGATGCCTTCGATGCGCTGGCCATGCAGGTCAACGCCATGCTCGACCGGGTGGAGGCGCTGGTCAGCGAGCTGCGCCTCGTAACCGACGGGCTGGCGCACGACCTGCGCTCTCCCCTCACCCGCGTCCAGAGCCGGCTGGAGCAGGCCAGCGCCGCGGTGAGCGACGGGGCCGCGCTGGCGGCGATCGGCGATGCCCAGGCCGAGCTGGGCGTGCTGCTGCGGATCCTCTCGACCGCGCTCCAGATCAGCCGGGCCGAGGCCGGCATCGGCACCGACCAGCTGACCGAAGTTTCGGTAGCCGAGTTCCTCGAGGAAATCGCCGAGCTTTACGGGCCGGTAGCCGAGGACAGCGGGTTTGCGCTGGAGGTCGTCGCGCCGCCCGAGCTGCGCGCCAGCCTCCACCGCGAGCTGACCGGACAGGCCGTGGCCAACCTGCTGGAGAACGCGCTGCGCCATGCCCGCGGCGGCCACACCATCCGCCTCACCGGAGAGCGGGTGGCCGAAGGCGTAGCGCTGGCCGTGGCGGACGACGGGCCGGGTATTCCCGAAGGCCTGCGGGCCGAGGCGCGGCGGCGGTTCGTCCGGCTCGATCCCGCCCGCAGCGAGACCGGCTCCGGCCTGGGGCTGGCGCTGGTCGAGGCGGTGGCGCGGCTCCATGGCGGGCGGCTCGACCTGGAAGACGCGCGGCCGGGGCTGCGCGCGGTGCTGATCCTGCCTGACCGGCAGCGGTAACCTTGAGATCGAGGCCAGATGCCGGGCACCGGAACTCTACCTAGCTCGGAGAAACATCGTTTCTGGACTACAAACCATTTTCAATCAGCGGCTTACCGTAC
>Ga0207667_10005542_pt1 | contig 15402 bp, 11 predicted proteins | sample KBSCornC52_FD_184301 | JGI IMG/M metagenome (GOLD analysis project Ga0207667, IMG submission 184301) | Corn rhizosphere microbial communities from Kellogg Biological Station, Michigan, USA - KBS Corn C5-2 (SPAdes) (version 2) | ecosystem: Host-associated > Plants > Roots > Rhizosphere > Soil ... | reverse complement strand
CGGACCGTAGGGGTTCTGGCCACGGCCGTAGCCGGTGGCGCCATAGCCCGTGGCGCTGTAGCCGGTCGCACCGTAGCCCGTGGCGCCGTAGCCGCTGCCGGCCTGGCCGGGGCCGCCGGGCTGGCCCGGCCCACCGGGCTGGCCGGCACCGCCGCCGCCCGGGCCCGCCGCACCCGGCGCGTGGGGCTGCACGCCGATCTGGTGGCCGTTGCCCTGGCCACCGGGGTGTCCGCCCTGTCCGCCCGGCCCGCCTTGGCCGCCGGGTCCGCCCTGGCCGCCGGCATAGCCTGCCGGCCCGCCGGGCCCCCCTGCTCCGCCGCCCGGGCCGACGTAGCCGCCGCCCCGGCCGATCGAGGCACCGCCCGGCCCGCCGTGGCCACCCCCGACGCCGCCGTAGGTGGTATGGCTGCCGCGCTGGCTGTCGGCGTAACCGCCGGGACCGGCGCCGTGGCCGCCCGCGCCGCCGTATTGGGTCGGCGCAAACTGCGTGCCGCCGCTGCCGGTGGTCAGGCCGCCGCTGCTGGTGCTGCGGAAATCCTCCAGCGGCATCTGGCGCGACGCCACCATCGAGCCGCCGCGGTCGGCGCTGCGCCGGATCAGCGTGCGCAGGTTGACGTCGGGCAGCACGCCCTTGTCGACCAGGAAGCGGTTCGTGTCGTGGTACGCCTCGGTGCACAGCGCCGCGAGCTCCACCTTCATGGTGTTCTCGACGTCGGCCCAGGCACCGGTGCCGAAGTCGCTGTCGATGAACGCCCGCACGATGACCTTGGCCACCTGTTGCGGCCGGAACAGGTCATGTTCGGCGAGCTCCTCGAGACCCTCGAGCGCCGCGATGCGGGTCTTGAGGTCGTTGAGCTCCCAGACGGCCTGGTCGACGATGGCCTGGGCCAGGCGGGAGATGAAGATCTCCTTTTGCACCGTCTCGTCGTCGACCAGCATCAGCTGCTGCGAGTGGCCCGTCATGGCGGAGACGAGGCCGCCCGTCGTGGTGTTGGGCCGATCGGTGGTGGCCGCGTCGCGCAGCATCTCGTTCTGACGGTCGATCCACTCCTGGCCGTGCGCCATCAGCGCCTGCATGGTGTCGCGGCGCTGCATCGCCACGGAGCGCTCCGCCGGCTTGTCCAGCGCCGCCCGGGCGGCCTCGAGAACGGCCGCCAGCAGGCGCGAGCCGGCCTCGGCCAGCTGCTCGGCGAACATCCGCCGCGCCCTGCGCGCGATCTCTGGCGACGATTTGCCTTCGGCCATCCGGCTGCTTCGCTTCCCTTGTAAGTGAGCGCTGCGGTCTGCGCACCTTGCGAAATCTACACTACGGCGCCCGCGTTCGGGTCATTCGGGTCGAACTCGGGTTTGCCCGAACGGATCAGGTCTTCCCGCTTGACGCCCAGCCACATGGCGATGGCGGCCGCCACGAACACTGACGAATAGATACCGAAGCAGATGCCGATGGTCAGTGCCATCGCGAAGTAATGCAGCGTCGGGCCGCCGAAGACCAGCATCGACAGCACCATCATCTGCGTGCAGAAGTGGGTGATGATCGTGCGGCTGATGGTGCTGGTGATCGCGTGGTCGATCACCTGCATCGTCGACAGCTTGCGCAGCACGCGGAAGGTCTCGCGGATCCGGTCGAAGATGACCACCGACTCGTTGACCGAGTAGCCCAGCACCGCCAGCACGCCGGCCAGCACCGACAGGCCGAACTCCCACTGGAAGAACGCGAAGAAGCCCAGGATGATGACGACGTCGTGCAGGTTGGCGACGATCGCGGCGATCGAGAACTTCCACTCGAAGCGGAACGCCAGGTACAGCATGATGCCGATGACCACGCTGATCATCGCGTACAGGCCGTTGCGCATCAGCTCGTCGCCCACCGACGGGCCCACCAGCTCGCTGCGCTTCATCACCACCGGCTCGGCCTTGGCGGCGTTGACGCAGATCGGGCGCGAGGAGTCGGCGGTGCTGATCGAGCCCGACTCGGCGGCGCACAGCGCGCCGAACACGCGGTCCGGCACCTTCTTCTGGTCGACGCCGGCCTTCGTGGGCACGCGGATGATCACGTCGTGCGAGGTGCCGTAGTTCTGCACCTGCACGTCGCCATAGCCCAGGCCGCCCACCACGCCGCGCAGGCGCTCGAGGTTGGCGCTCTGCGCATAGGTGGCCTCCACCGCGGTGCCACCGGTGAATTCGATCGAGAAGTTCAGCCCGCGCGTGACGAGGAAGAACACGGCCGCGAGGAACGTCAGCGCCGAGATGATGTTGAACACCAGCGCGTGCCGCATGAACGGGATGTCGCGCCGGATACGGAAGAATTCCATGAGCGTTTCCTTGCAGAATCGGGACGTTCAGCGCGCGGCGCCGGGGGTGTCGGCGGCGTCCGCCTCGGAGGCGCCCGGCTTGCCGCCGCCCTTCCACACCTGGCCGATCAGCACCGACTTGAGCTTCTTCTGGCGGCCGTACCAGAGGTTGACGAGGCCGCGCGAGAAGAACACCGCCGAGAACATCGAGGTCAGGATGCCCAGGCAGTGCACGATGGCAAAGCCGCGCACCGGGCCGGAACCGAACGCCAGCAGCGACAGGCCGGCGATCAGCGTCGTGATGTTCGAGTCGAGGATGGTGGCCCAGGCGCGCTCGTAGCCGGCGGAAATGGCCGTCTGCGGCGCGCTGCCACCGCGCAACTCCTCGCGGATGCGCTCGTTGACCAGCACGTTCGCGTCGATGGCCATGCCCAGCGTCAGCGCGATGGCGGCGATGCCCGGCAGCGTCAGCGTGGTCTGGATCCAGGACAGCACCGCCACCAGCAGCAGCAGGTTCACGCCCAGCGACAGCGTGGAGAACATGCCGAACAGCAGGTAGTACGCGCACATGAACACGAGGATGGCGACGAAGCCCCAGGCGACGCTGTGCAGGCCCTTCTCGATGTTGTCGGCGCCCAGGCTGGGGCCGATGGCGGTCTGCTCGATGATCTCCATCGGCGCGGCGAGCGCGCCCGAGCGCAGCAGCAGCGCCAGGTCGTTGGCCTGCTCCGCGTTGGGCATGCCGGTGATGTTGAAGCGCTCGCCCAGCTCGCTCTGGATGGTGGCCACGCTGATCGCCTGGCCCTTGCCCTTCTCGAACAGGATGATGGACAGCAGCTTGCCCACGTTCTGGCCCGAGACCTCGCGCATGTTGCGCGCGCCCTTGGCGTTCAGGTTCAGGATGACCACGTGGCCCTGGTTCTGCTGGTCGATGTTGGCCTGGGCGTCCGTCAGGTCGTCGCCGCTGGCGATGACGTCCTTCTTGACGACCGTGGCGCCGCCGTGGCGGCGGCCGACGTCGGGCGAGTTCTCGTAGCGGTCGTCGCCGAACGGCACCGGGCCCGAGCCGTCGGCCGCGGCGTAGCCCTCGGCCGTCTCGTCGACCATGTGGAATTCCAGCGTGGCCGTGCGCCCGAGCAGTTCCTGCGCCTTGGCGGTGTCCTGGATGCCGGGCAGCTCGACGACGATGCGGTCGGGACCCTGCTGCTGGATGACGGGCTCGGAGGTGCCCAGGCCGGCGACGCGGTTGCCCAGCGTCGTCATGTTCTGCTTGATGGCGGCGTCCTGCACCTTGACGAGGGCCGCCGGCTTGAGCGCGCCGCTGATCTTGACGTCGGTGCCTTCGGCCACCTGATTCCACTGCACGTCGGGGAACGTGTCGGTGAGCACGTTGACTGCCTGCGTGGCGATGGCCGCGTCGTGGAAGGTCATCGTGGCGGCGTTGCCGTCGCGCGCGACCACGGTGCGCAGCTGCTTCTCGCGCAGCAGGGTGCGGACGTCGGTGACCAGCTGGTCGGCCTTCTTGTCGAGCGCCGCCTTCAGGTCGACCTGCAGCAGGAAGTGCACGCCGCCGCGCAGGTCCAGGCCCAGGTACATCGGCTTGGCGTGCAGCCACTTGCCCATCCAGACCGGCGCGCGCGGTACCAGCGCCAGGGAGACAGAGTACGGCGGCGAATCCTTGTCCGCGCCGGCGTTCAGGCCGGCGTTGATCACGTCGCGGGCGTGGATCTGGATGTCGGGGTTGGCAAAGCGCGCATGCACCGACGTGCCCTCGAAGGTCACGTAGTCCGCCTGGATCGACGCGGCGGCGAGCAGCTGCTGCACCTGCGTGGCCGTCTCGGCGCCGACCTTGGAGGTCAGCTTGGCCGCCGACACCTGCACGGCGGGCGCGTTGCCGTACAGGTTGGGCACGGTGTAGGTGGCGCCGATCAGCACGGCCAGCACCATCAGCACGAATTTCCAGACAGGGTAGCGATTCATACGTGTTTCCTCGAAGGCGTCGCCCGGGCGCGCAGGCGGCGCGCGGGCGGGCGACGGCACGGGCCGCGGCGGACGCGGCCGGCGGGCACTGCTTACTTCAACGTGCCCTTGGGCAGGACCTGGACGATGGCGCTGCGCTGGATCTGCAGCTCGACGTTGCTGCCGGCCTCGATGTGGACATACGACTCGCCCAGCTTGGAGATGCGGCCGATGACGCCGCCGGTGGTCACCACCTCGTCGCCCTTGGCCAGGCCGGCGATCAGCGCCTTTTGCTCCTTGGCGCGCTTCTGCTGCGGGCGGATCACGAGGAAATACATGATCGCGAACATCGGCACCAGCATGAACAGGAAGCTGTTGTCCGAACCCGCTGCGGCGGCGGGCGCCGCGGTCTGGGCGAAGGCGGAAGAGATCAGGAACACGGCGAAATCCTCAGGGAAAGCTTGGGAAGCGGGCGGGCCGTCGCGGCAGGGGGCCGCGGCCCCGCTCTCGAAACGTGCGGTCGAGGTGGAGCTGACGCGAGGTGATTCAACCCCGGGATAGCCCGACCAACCCACCATTTTAGCGGGCGCGCGGGAACCGGCCGCCAGCCGCGGGCGGAGGCTTACCCGCACAGGCGTCAGCCGCGGGCGCGCACCTGGTTGCGGCCGCCGCGCTTGCACTCCTGCAGCGCGGCGCCGGCGCGGGCCAGCGCGTCGTCCAGCACCTCGCCCGGGGCGCGTGCCGCCACGCCGAGGCTGGCCGTGACGCGCAGCCCGTCGCCGAGCGCCGCCCAGTCGTGGCGCTCGATCGCGGCGCGCAGCCGCTCGGCCACCAGCAGCGCGCGCGTCGTGGAGACGGGCCCGCCGAGCGCGACGACGAACAGCCCGCCCCCGGCGCGCGCCAGCACGTCCTGCGGCCGCGACTGCGCGCGCAGCACCTCGGCGACCGCGCGCAGCACCGCGTCGCCGGCGGAGTGCGAGCGGTGGTCGTTGACATGGCGCAGGTGGTCGACGTCCACCGCGATCAGGGTCAGCGGCGCGTCCGGGAACTGCAGCGCCAGCCCGGCACTGGCGGCTTCCAGCTGGGCCCGGTCGGCCAGGCCGGTGAGCGCGTCGCCACGCGTGTCATGCGAGACGGCGTCGTCGGCGCTGGCGGCCAGTCGCGCCAGGGCGGCGCTGGCCGCCTGCAGCGTGGCAGGCAGCTGCAGCAGCGCCTGGCGCTGCTGCGCGGGATCGCCCAGCGACTGCACGGCCGCCAGCCGCGGTACCAGGTCGGCGCAGGCGGCCAGCGCCGCGCCAAGCGGATCGACGGGCGCCACGCCGGCGGCCCGTCGCTCGGTGCCCGGCGCGGCCGGCTGGGAAGAAGGAAGCGCGTGGGGTTCCAAGATCTTCGTTGTCCCTGCAAGATCGATCGTGTCGACGCCCGATCGTAAGTCCGGCGGGCGACTTGAAACCGGACGGCGGATGGCCATATGCTGGCAATCGCCGCTTCGAGCAACGCCATGTCCCTCGTCATCCTGCTGGCCGTCGCCCTGTTGCTCGTCGGCACCATCGCCGGCCTGCCGCGCTGGCGTGCCTGGCGCCGCCGCCTCTGGGCCAGCCGCCCGTTCCCGCAGGCCTGGCGCCACGTCCTGCGGCGCCGCGTCCCCTTGTATCGGCAATTGCCGCCGGATCTCCAGCTGCAGCTGCGCCGGCGCGTGCTCGAGTTCCTGGCCGAGAAGCCCTTTCTCGGCTGCGCCGGGCTCGCGGTGACCGACGAGATGCGCGTCACCATCGCCGCCCAGGCCTGCCTGCTGCGCCTGAACAGCGCCGGCCCGCTGTTTCCGGAGCTGCGCCAGGTGCTCGTCTATCCGGGCGCCTTCCTCGTCGACCGCGTCCACGCCGCGCCCGGCGGCGTGCTGCGCGAGGAGCGACGGGCGCTGGCCGGCGAATCGTGGCAGCAGGGGCAGGTGATCCTGTCCTGGCAGGACGTGCTGGACGGCGCGCGCATTCCCGATGACGGCCACAACGTGGTGCTGCACGAGTTCGCGCACCAGCTCGACCAGGAAACGGGCGCCGCCAACGGCGCGCCGCTGCTGGGCTCGCGCGCCGCCCATGCGCGCTGGGCCCGCGTGATGCGCCGCGAGTTCGCCGGCCTGCAGGCGCGCCAGCGCGCGCGGGACGCGGCGCGCGAGCACGCACAGGCCGGGTGGTCGTGGTCCGGGCCCGAGGCGCTGCCCGCCCCGCCCCCGGACGACCTGATCAACGACTACGGCGCCACCAACGAGGCGGAGTTCTTCGCCGTCGTGACCGAGGTCTTCTACGAGCAGCCGCACGCGCTGGACGCGCGCCATCCCGAGCTGTTCGCGCTGCTGCGGGACTACTACCGCGTCGATCCGCGCGATTGGCACGTGGCGCGGCACTGAGGCTCCAGGTCGGCGCGGCGCCGCCACCCTGCGCCACCCGGCCTGGTCATCCCGCGCCGCCCCAGTCGGGTCATCCCGCCCCGCTGCTGCAGTCTGGTCATCCCGCGCCGCCGAGCCGGGTCATCCTGCGCCCGCCAAGCCACCACGCGAGAGCGCAACCCCGGCTGTCATCCTGCGCGCAGTCGCAGGATCCACGCTGGCCAAACAAGCCGCATGACGGAGGTGGATCCTGCGACTGCGCGCAGGATGACACGCGAGAGCGCGGCGCGGCGACGCGTGGTGGCGCCGCGCGCCAACGCGAGAGCGCGGCGCGGCCACGCGTGGTGGCGCGGCGCGACCACGACCCCGCGCGCCGGCGCAAGGCCTGACAAGCGGCGCCCACTCAACACAGCATTCGAATCCTTTGGATCATCGCGACGGCCGCGCGGCCCACACTTCTCCTCACGCCGTCAGCGGCATCGCTGACTGAAAAACCGGAGAAACGCTTCATGCTCACGCTTCGCAAGGCCCAGGATCGCGGCCACGCCGACCACGGCTGGCTCAACAGCTTCCACAGCTTCTCGTTCGCCGACTACCACGACCCCGCGCACATGGGTTTTGGCAACCTGCGCGTGGTCAACGACGACACCATCGCCCCGGGCACCGGGTTCGGCACGCACGGCCATCGCGACATGGAGATCATCAGCTACGTGCTGGACGGCGCCCTCGCCCACCAGGACTCGATGGGCAACGGCACGGCCGGAGGCGCCAATGCCGGCGTGATCCGCCCCGGTGACGTCCAGCGCATGACGGCCGGCACCGGCGTGCGCCACAGCGAGTTCAATCACTCCAAGGACACGCCCACGCACTTCCTGCAGCTGTGGATCCTGCCCGAGCGGGGCGGGCTGGCGCCCGGCTACGAGCAGGTCAGCGTCCCCGAGTCGAGCAAGCGCGGCCGGCTGGCGCTCGTCGGTTCGCCCGACAAGGTCCCGGGCGCCGTCACGCTCAACGCCGACGCCCGCCTGTATGCCGGCCTGTTCGACGGGGCCGAGCGCCAGGCGCTGCCGCTGCCCGCCGGCCGGCTGACCTACGTGCACGTCGCGCGCGGCAGCCTGCGCGTGAACGGCCAGCCGCTGGGCGCCGGCGACGCGGCCAAGATCCGCGACGAGGCGGAGCTGGTGCTCGAAGGCGGCGACCACGCCGAAGTCCTCGTGTTCGACCTCAAGCCCTGAGTGCGGACGGGACGCGTCCGGGCGCGTCGTGTTCGCACGCGGGCGCTGCTGCCTTGACCCGAGAAGAAGACGGGGGCGCCCCGTCTGCATGAGAATGGTGCCCGAACCCACCGGGCCCCTCGCATGACCACGCCTCCGAAGCGCACCTACAGCGCCACTACCCGCCTGCTCCACGCCGACCGCCTCGGCGGCGTCGAGCACGGCGCACTCCACAAGCCGCTGCACGTGGCCGCGGCCTTCAACTATCCGACGGCACGCGACCTGGTCGAGGTGTTCCAGGGCAACCAGCCGGGCCATGTCTACGCCCGCCAGGGCAATCCGACCGTCAACGCGCTCGAGGCCAAGGTGACGCTGCTGGAGGAGGCCAAGGGCACGGCCACCTTCGCCACCGGCATGGCCGCCATCACCGCCGTGTTCCTGGCGCTGCTGCGCGCGGGCGACCACCTCGTCTGCACGCGCTTCCTGTTCGGCAACACCAACAGCCTGGCGCAGACGCTGCAGGCGCTCGGCGTGGCCGTCACGTTCGTGGACGCGACGGCGGCCGACAACGTGCGCGCCGCGATCACGCCGGCCACGCGCATGGTGTTCGTCGAGACCATCGCGAACCCGGTGACGCAGGTGGCCGACCTCGATGGCATCGGGCAGGTCTGCAAGGACGCCGGCCTCCTGTACGTCGTCGACGGCACGCTCACCACGCCGCTGCTGCTGCGCGGTCGCGAGGTCGGCGCCGGCCTCGTCGTGCACTCGCTGAGCAAGAGCATCGGCGGCCACGGCAACGCGCTGGGCGGCGCGGTCGTCGACACCGGCGTGTTCGACTGGTCGACCTACGCCAACATCCTGCCGCCCTACAAGAAGGGCCCGGCCGACAAGTGGGGCCTGCTGCAGATCAAGAAGAAGGGCCTGCGCGACATGGGCGGCACGCTGCGCGCCGAGGACGCGCACCGCATCGCCGTGGGCGCCGAGACGCTGCAGCTGCGCCTGCGCCGCGTCTGCGACAACGCGCTGGCACTGGCGCAGTGGCTGGAGGCCCAGCCTGCGATCGGCCGCGTGCACTACCCCGGCCTCGCGAGCCACGCGCAGCACGAGCGCGCGGCGCGGCTGTTCAAGGGCGACTTCGGCCTGCTCATGAGCTTCGAGCTGCGCGAGGGCATCGACACCCTCGCCTTCCTCGACGCGCTGCAGCTGGTCATCGTCTCGAGCCACCTGGCCGACAACCGCACCCTCGCGATCCCGGTCGCGCAGACGATCTACTACGAAATGGGCCCTGAGCGCCGCGCCGAGATGGGCATCGGCGAGGGGCTGATCCGCCTGTCGGTGGGCATCGAGGACATCGCCGACCTGATCGACGACTTCTCGCGGGCGCTGGAGACGGTCGCGCGCTGAGGCGCCTGCCTGCCGGGGTCAGGCCGCGCTGCGCTCCAGCGGCGCCACCAGCCGCAGGCGCGAGACGTCGCGGCCCGGCGGGGCGCCGAACATGCGGCTGTACTCGCGGCTGAACTGCGACGCGCTGTCGTAGCCCACGGCGTAGCCGACGGCCGCCACGTCGCCTGCGTCGGCCATCAGGCGGGCGCGCGCCTCCTGCAGCCGGATCTGCTTCTGGAACTGGATCGGCGTCATCGCCGTCACCGCCCGGAAGTGGCGATGGAACGACGATTCGCTCATCGTCGCGACCTGGGCCAGCTGCTCGATGCTCAGCGCCTGCGCGTAGTGCTGGCGGATGTGGCGGATGGCATGGCTCACCTGCGCGAGCCGGCTGTCGGCCAGGCCGATCTGGCGCACGCGCCCGCCCTGCGGCCCGCACAACAGGCGCCACAGGATCTCGCGCTCGACCAGGGGGCGCAGCACGGGCGCGTCGCGCGGGGAGTCGAGCAGGCGCAGCAGCCGCACCATCGCTTCCACCAGTTCCCGTGGGGCGGCGTGCACGCCCATGCCGCAGGGCGGGTTCGCGAGCTCGTCGATGCCGGGCGTGTCCAGCAGCAGCGACGCGATCGTGCCCGGGTTCAGCGTCAGCCCGCAGGCCAGGTAGGGCACGTCCGCGCCGGCGCGCACGATCCGGCTGGCGATCGGCAGGTCGACGGACGTGACGACGAAGTCGCCCTCGCCGTACTCGAAGACGCGGTCGCCCACGATCGCGCGCTTGGCGCCCTGCACGACCAGCCCGAGGCTGGGCTCGGTCACGCAGTGGATCGCCTCGGTGGGCACGTGCGAGATCGTCGCGCGCACCCCCGCGAGCGCGGTGGCGGGTGCACCCGGGCGCGCGTGACGCGCCACCAGTGCGTTCAGTTCGGACAGCGGTTCGGCCATGACGCCATTGGAGCGCGGCAGCACGGCCAGCGCAACCTGCGGGTGCATGGAATCCGCACGCCTGGCAGGATCGTGCAATCAATTGGCAGCCTGGTGCTACCGGCCGGGCGGGGGCCGACCGCAACATGGAGGCCTTCGCAACGAAAGGATCCAACATGAGCAAGACCTGGTTCATCACGGGTGCCACCCGCGGCCTCGGAGCCGACATCGCCGCCGCCGCGCTGAAGGCGGGCGATCGCGTCGTCGCCACCGGGCGCCAGCGCGCCGCCGTCAGCGACCGGCTCGGACCCGACTCCGATCGCCTGTTGTCGCTGGCGCTCGACGTCGGCGACGCCGCGCAGGCGCAGGCAGCGGTCGCGGCCGCCGTCGAGCGCTTCGGCACGATCGACGTGCTCGTCAACAACGCGGGCTACGGCTACATCGGCTTCTTCGAGGAATCGACGCCCGCGGACATCGAGGCCCAGTTCGCCACCAACGTGTTCGGCCTGCTCAACGTCACGCGCGCGGCGCTGCCGGCGATGCGCGCGGCACGCCGCGGCTACGTGTTCAACCTGTCGTCGACGGCCGGCATCCGCGGCATCGCGGCCGGTTCGCTGTACTGCGCCACCAAGTTCGCCGTCGAGGGCTTCTCGGAATCCCTCGCGCACGAGCTGGCGCCGTTCGGCATCCATGTGACGATCGTCGAGCCCGGGCCGTTCCGCACCGACTTCCTGACGGCCGAGTCGATGAAGTTCGCAGCCACCGAAGTGGCCGACTACGACGCCCGCCGCGCCGAGATGCGTGCCAGTTTCGAGCAACGCAACGGCAAGCAGGCGGGCGACCCGGTGCGGCTGGCCCAGGCCCTGGTGACGCTCGCCAACGAGGCCACGCCACCGCTGCGCTTCGCGGCCGGCGCCATGGCCGTCCAGGCGATGGATGCCAAGGTCGTGTCGATGAAGGCGGAGCTCGACCGCTGGCGCGAGCTGGGCATCGGCACCGATTACCCGGCCGGCGCCTGAAGCAGTGCACCGGCGTCGTCATCGCGATTGGCGGCGACGGGGACTTGCGTTCGAGGGTCGAAACGATCTGCGCTGCGGCCTCTCCGCGGCATCATCCTGCGCGGAGTCGCAGGATCCACCCCCGCCATGGCGCATCCTGGCGGAGGTGGATTCCGCGACTGCGCGCGGAATGACACGCCTTGTCAGTCCGCCAGCAGCTGTCGCAGCACGTACGGCAGGATGCCGCCGTGCGCGTAGTAGTCGACCTCGATGGGCGTGTCGATGCGCAGCACCAGCGCCACCTTCTGGCTCTTGCCGTCGGCACGGTGGATCGTCAGCGTGGCCTCGGACTGCGGCGTGATCGGCGTGGGCAGGTCGATGTCGACCGTCTCGTTGCCGGTCAGGCCCAGGCTCGACCACGTGACGCCCGCCTTGAACTGCAGCGGCAGCACGCCCATGCCCACCAGGTTGTTGCGGTGGATGCGCTCGAAGCTGCGCGCCACCACCGCCTTGATGCCCAGCAGCTGCGTGCCCTTGGCCGCCCAGTCGCGGCTGGAGCCGGTGCCGTATTCCTCGCCGGCGAAGACCACCGTGGGGATGCCGTGCGCCTGGTAGGCCATCGCGGCGTCGTAGATCGACACCGGCGCGGAGCTGTCGGCCGGCAGCTCGGCCGTGGCCGGGCCCTGGTAGATCGTGTAGCCGCCCTCGACGCGGCCGCCGTCGGCGCGCGCGGGCAGCATCAGGTTCTTGATGCGCACGTTGGCGAAGGTGCCGCGCATCATCACCTCGTGGTTGCCGCGGCGCGAGCCGTACGAGTTGAAGTCGGCCGGCAGCACGCCGTTGGCCTGCAGGTAGCGGCCCGCGGGCGAGTCCGCCTTGATCGAGCCGGCCGGCGAGATGTGGTCGGTGGTGATCGAGTCGCCGAACAGCGCCATGACGCGCGCGCCCTTGACCGACGTCGCGGCCGCCCCGGGCACCTGCGTGAAGCCGTCGAAGAACGGCGGACGCGCGATGTAGGTGCTCCTGGGCCAGTCATAGACCTGCCCCGTCACGCCCTTGATGTCGTTCCACAGCGGGCCCGGGTTGCTCTTGACCTGCGCGTAGTTGGTGCGGAAGGCGTCGGCGTCCATCGCGAACTTCATCAGGTCGTGGACCTCCTGCGAGGTCGGCCAGATGTCGCCCAGCCAGACGTCCTTGCCGCCCGTGCCCTGGCCCACCGGTTGCGTCATCAGGTCGACCTTGACGTTGCCGGCGATGGCATACGCCAGCACCAGCGGCGGGCTGGCGAGGAAGTTGGCCTTCAGGTTCGGGTGGATGCGCGCCTCGAAGTTGCGGTTGCCCGAGAGCACCGCCGCGGCCACCAGGTCGTTCTCGACGATGGCCTGGTTGATCTCGGGCGTCAGGTCGCCGGCGTTGCCGATGCAGGTGGTGCAGCCGTAGGCGGCCACGTTGAAGCCCAGTTGCTCGAGCGCCGGCAGCAGGCCGGCTTTCTGCAGGTACTCGGTGACGATGCGCGAGCCGGGCGCCAGCGAGGTCTTGATGTGCGGCTTGACGCGCAACCCCGCCGCGACGGCCTTCTTCGCGAGCAGGCCCGCGGCCAGCATCACGCTCGGGTTGCTGGTGTTGGTGCAGCTGGTGATGGCGGCGATCAGCACGTCGCCATGGCCGATCTCCAGGCCGCTCGGCGTGACCGCACGTCGCGTGACCGCCTCGGGCGGCAGGTTGTAGCCGTTGCTGGCGGCCGGCGTCGTCAGCAGCTCGTCGAACTTCCTGGACAAGGCGCCGATCTCGATGCGATCCTGCGGCCGCTTCGGGCCGGCCAGGCTCGGCGCGACCGTCGACAGGTCCAGGGTGAGCGTCTCGCTGTAGTCGATCGAGCCGCTGGCCGGCGTGCCGAACAGGCCCTGCGCGCGGAAGTACGCCTCGAAGGCTTCGATCTCCGCGGCCGTCCGGCCGGTGCCGCGCAGGTAGTCGACCGTCTTGTCGTCCACCGCGAAGAAGCCCATGGTGGCGCCGTACTCGGGCGCCATGTTGGCCAGCGTCGCGCGATCGGGCACCGACAGCGAGGCCACGCCCGCGCCGTGGAACTCCACGAACTTGCCCACCACCTTGGCCTTGCGCAGCTGCTCGGTGACGGTGAGCACCAGGTCGGTGGCGGTCACGCCCTCGCGCAGCTGGCCCGTGAACTCGAAGCCCACCACGTCCGGCGTGAGGAAGTAGACCGGCTGGCCCAGCATCGCGGCCTCTGCCTCGATGCCGCCCACGCCCCAGCCGACCACGCCCAGGCCGTTGATCATCGTGGTGTGGCTGTCGGTGCCCACCAGGGTGTCGGGGTAGTAGACCGGCGGCTTGCCGTCGCCGCTGTCGGTCTTGTGGACGCCGCGCGCCAGGTATTCGAGGTTGACCTGGTGGACGATGCCGAAGCCCGGGGGCACGACGCCGAAGGTGTCGAACGCCTGCATGCCCCACTTCATGAACTTGTAGCGCTCGTTGTTGCGCTGGAACTCGATCTTCATGTTGATGTCGAGCGAGTTCTTGTGCGCGTAGTCGTCGATCATCACGCTGTGGTCGACGACGAGGTCCACCGGCACCAGCGGTTCGATGGTCTTCGGGTTCTTCCGTTGATTCGCTGCTTCGGTCCGCATGGCCGCCAGGTCGCACAGCAGCGGCACGCCGGTGAAATCCTGCAGCACGACGCGGGCGACGACGAACGGGATCTCCTCGCTGCGTTCGCCGGTGGGCGCCCAGTTGGCGAGCTGGCGCACGTGCTCGGGGGTGATGCGGCGGCCATCGCAATGGCGCAGCACCGCCTCCAGCACGATGCGGATCGACACCGGCAGCCGCGACACCTTCGGCAGCTCGGCCGCCAGCGCCGGCAGCGAGTGGAAGCGGAAGGCGGCGCCCGAGGGCATCTTGAACGTCTGCAGGGTATGCGCGAACGGCGCGGTGGCGGCCAGGGGCATGTGTTCTCCTCGCGGTCGGGTGACCGGTGTAACGTCGACGGGGATCCTGAACCGGACATGTTGCCCCAACCGGCTTGACCGCTCCATGACCCCGGTCGAGTGTCAGGCGTTTTTAGTCGGATTCGCCGTGCGCCGCCAACGCGACCGCGGCGGCCGCCTCAGGCGTCGACCTTGCCCCGCCCCGCCTTCACGGCCGAGCGCACGCTCTTGGCCTCCAGCCGGCGGCGCTTCGAACCGAGCGTCGGGCGGGTCGGGCGGCGCTTGACCGGGGGCTTCTCGACCGAGGCGACCAGCTCGGCCAGCCGCTGCAGCGCCTCGCTGCGGTTCATGTCCTGGCTGCGGTGCGTCTGCGCCTTGATGACGACGACGCCATCCTCGGTGATGCGGTGGTCGCGCAGCGCCAGCAGCCGGGCCTTGACGCCCTCGGGCAGCGAGGACGCGTTGACGTCGAAGCGCAGGTGCACGGCCGAGGACACCTTGTTGACGTTCTGGCCGCCGGCGCCCTGGGCGCGGATCGCCGTGATCTCGACTTCGTCGGGGGCGATGGCGATGGGCATGGCGCCATTGTGCCGGCGCGGCGGGGGCTGGTGGCGCGGCGCGCGCGTCCGCAGGCGGGCTCAGCCCTGGGCGGGCGCGCCCGCACGCTCGCCGCGCCGGGGCGGGCGCACGACGGCGCCGCCATCGAGCGCACGCGCCCGCAGCTGGCCGCAGCCGCCCTCGACATCTTGGCCCGCCGACTGCCGCAGCTTGGTCAGCACGCCGCGCGAGTGAAGCGTGCGCGCGATGGCGGCGGCCTTCCCGGGCGCGGGCCGCGCGAAGCCCAGGCCCTCGTTGGTGTTGTACGGGATCATGTTCATCAGCGCGTACTTGCCCTGGAGCAGGCGCACGATGCCGTCGATCTCGTCGTCGCCGTCGTTGACGCCGTCCAGCAGCGTCCACTGGTACTGGATGGGGTATCCGGTGGCGCGGGCATAGCGCTCGCCTGCCTCCACGAGTTCCTCGGGCGACATGCGCGGCGCGCGCGGGAGCAGCTCGCGGCGCAGCGCGTCCTTCGTCGAGTGCAGCGACAGCGCCAGCGCCGGCTTGACCGGCCCCTGCGGCAGGCGCTCGAACACGCGCGGGTCGCCGACGGTGGAGAACACGAGGTTCTTGTGGCCGATGCCGCCCAGCGTGCCCAGGAGGTCGATCGCCTCCATCACGTTGTCGAGGTTGTGCGCGGGCTCGCCCATGCCCATGAAGACGACCTTCCTGACGAAGCGTTTCGAGCGCGCGAGCGCCACCTGGGCGACGATC
>Ga0207667_10005541_pt1 | contig 15404 bp, 10 predicted proteins | sample KBSCornC52_FD_184301 | JGI IMG/M metagenome (GOLD analysis project Ga0207667, IMG submission 184301) | Corn rhizosphere microbial communities from Kellogg Biological Station, Michigan, USA - KBS Corn C5-2 (SPAdes) (version 2) | ecosystem: Host-associated > Plants > Roots > Rhizosphere > Soil ... | reverse complement strand
TCACGACAGTGACCCGGTCGAGATACTCGCGGCTTTCGAGGTGCTCCATCCCTTCGATCGTGGCGATTTCGCGGTGGATTTCGTCATGCAGCGTCGTGAGGCCGACCTTTTCGACGAGCAGCCCCCGAAGGCTTCCCATCAATCCGCCGCTGACGCTGGTCAGGCCGTAGGCGCCGGCGGCCCCGAGCGCGCCCAGGACGGCGGACTGCGTCGCGCCGTGCAAGCTGCTGTCGACCGTGAAGGCGAGTAGCACGCCCACCGCCACGACCAGCACGGCGTCGAGGGACAGCAGCGTGAGCATCAAAGCGGTCAGCCCGGGCATCATCCGCCAGGTGAGCCGCAAGAGCTCCACCCAAAAGGCGAGGTAGCGCCTCACGCCGGAACGCCTTCCTCAGGGCGGTCGCCGCCGCCGAGGCCAGCGCCGTCACTCTCGCCGTCACGCTGGCCGTCACCGTCGGCGAGGCCCGCGACGAACCGCTCCGCCTGGATGGTGAACATGGCCGCGTACCGTCCGCCGATCGCCATCAACTCGTCGTGGGAGCCCTCTTCGACGATCCGGCCCGACTCGATCAGCACGATCCGATCGGCCTGCCGCACCGTGGAGAGCCGATGCGAAATGAGCACGATGCTGGCTTCGCCGCGCCGTCGCGCCACCCTGGAGAACAGTTCGAATTCGCTGCGAACATCGAGGTGAGCGGTCGGCTCATCCAGGACGAGGACGCGAGCGCCGGCGGCGACGGCATACAGCGCCCGCGCCAGGACAACCTGTTGCCACTGTCCGCCCGACAATTCGACGCCGGTGCCGCGGTCGCGCCCGAGCAACGTCTCCACGCCGTTCGGCAGTCGGGCAACGACGTCGCCCAGCCCTGACTGCTCCAACGCCGTCCGCAGGTTGTCGTCGTCTCGCAGCGGGTGCGACTGACCGAGGACGACGTTGTCGGCCAGCGACAGGTGGTACCGAGCGAACTCCTGAAAAACAACGGAAATTTGCCGACGCCACCGAGTGATCCCGAGCTCCCAGATATCGCGGCCGTCGGCGGTGATCGCGCCGCCGGTCGGTTTGTACAGGCCGGAAAGCAGTTTGATCAGCGTGGATTTACCGGCGCCATTCATGCCGACGATCGCGAGCAGCTCGCCCGGCCGGATTTGGATGCTCAGCTTGTCCAAAACCGGCCGCTCGGCGCCGGGATAGGAAAACGTCACATCGTCGAATTGCACGGACGGCGGGCGCGGTGGCCCCGCAGCGGCCTCCGGCTTGTCGGCCGTGGGCTCCGTGACGAGCAGCGAAGCCAACATTTCGTAGGCCTGCTCGCCGGGAATCGCGCCCAGGACCGACCCCACGTCGTAGCCGGCGATGGACTGGTAGGCGCCCCAGGCGGCGACGAAGATCGCTGTCTCGACCGCGATCGGTGTGTGCCCTTGCGCGGCGGATTGCGCCACCGCCGCGAAGGTGACCCCGAGGCCGCCGCCGACGAACACAAGCCTCCACCATTGCTCACGCAGGTGCCGCCTGCCGAGCGCCCACGCCGGCTCGAACATCTTGAGCAGGTGGTGTCGCATGCGCTCGACGGCCAAATCGGCGAACCCGAAAATGCGTACTTCCTTGCCCTCCGCCGCGCCCGCCAGCATTTCGCTCCACGTGCCTGAGCGCATTCCTTCACCGATGCCTCGGCGCCACTGCCGCATGTATTCGACATGTCGCCGGCTGTTGAGCGCCCGGGTAGCCAATGCGGGAACGACCACGACGGGTATGAGCCACCAGCGGTAGCGAATCAAGATGGCGCACGCCGTCGCCAGGCCGAACACGCTGGCGCACATGCCCAGCACCGCGAGCGCGCCGTCGCCGGGAGTGCGCTCGGTCCAGTTCTGTGGATTGGCCCTCGCCACCCGAATAAGGTTCCGAACCTCGGGATCCTCGATCCGCTCGATCGTCGGATGGTGCGCGACGAGTTGCGAAAGGGCCGCTCTGCGCGCGCCGTCGATGCGCACCTTGACGACGTAGTCGAGCGGTGCAGTCGCGGCCTCCAGCGCGTGGCCGACCATCAGCACCGCGGCGTACCCGGCCAGCGGCGGCAGCACAGCCCGCACAACGCCGCCACCGCCCGGCACGCCGGCGGCGCGCGCCACGACGCCCGCCAGAGTCCATGCGGTCAGAGCCGGGACGGCGCTCTGTACCAAATGGATCGTCACCACCGCGGTGGCGACCGGGCCGCCCGCGAAACGGAGTAGCCGCAGCATGCGAAGGCGGTCGCCGACGGTGACCCGCCGGTCAAGGCGCGTGGCCTCTGCCGTCACCACCAGCGATTCTCCCGACCTCGCACGTGCGCGGGCGGGTTCGATCGAGAGCCGTCGAAGCGCATCGACGCGGACACTAACAGAATCCCGCCGGTGTCGAATGTTCTTTTTCCTGGAGGCGTACGCAGGAATGAGCCTGCGAGCCGCCCCGATTTCAGTCGTGCAGCCGGTTGTCGAGCCCGCTGGACCTCACATACGCCAGGCGCTCCTCGCCACGAACGAGTCCCGACTCAAAGCGCGTGGGCGCTCGGCTTGCAGGATGTAATGCAACGCGATCGGATCGTGATCGGCGACGAGTACATGCTTGCCCCGACGCCGATGGTGTCGAGCATTCCGCTCGTTTGTCCTGCGCAGCTTCGGTCCCTCGACACTCGGTGTCGATGAGACGTTCGAGTCTGTCTACCGAAGCCCGCCTCGTGCCTCGTTAACGCAAGTTAATACGAGATAGCTAGTAAAAACTAGCCTTGCTTCGATCTCCAGCGCCATGTGGCGAACGCCACGTTCGTTCGCCACAGACCCTCGGGCTCTATGCTTTCTACCTATACCAATGGTAAAAAAGATGTGGACGTCGAGATGAGGAGAGCTATGACCACGCCCATCAGGATCGAGTCAGCCGACGAGGCTGCGCTTTCAGCGATGCTGGATCACCATGCACAGCTACGCGCGGAACTCGAATCGCGGCTGGCGTCGCTACGCGATGCGGTCGCCGCGAACACCGCGCACGACGCTGCTCATGCGTCGTTGGTCGAGTTCATCGAGGGTGACCTGCTGCCACACGCCATGGCTGAAGAGGAGTCGCTTTATCCCGTCGCGGCGGAGAACAACCGTGCCGAACTGCTGGTTGACTCCTTGGTGATCGAACACCGCGACTTCGGGCAGAAAGCGAAGGCGCTACGCACGGCAACGACGTCCATCAGGGCACTCAGCATCGCCGAGGCGATCGCGGCCGTGTTCGGCGTCCACGTCGTGAAGGAAAACGAGCTGCTGCTTCCCCTGTTGTCGAACGATCCCGAAGTTCATCTCGCGACCCTGCTGCATGACATGCACGGGCGGCTCGCCCAGCCCGCCAACGGTCACCGGGGCACGCCGACCGAGGGCGCGGCTGCCGAACTCGACGTCCGTACTCTCGCGCACAGGACCCGGCACGACATCATCTTCGGCCGGCTGCATGCGTTGGCAACCGGCGAACGGTTGTTTCTCGTGAACGACCACGACCCGAAGCCGTTGCGCTACCAGCTCGATGCCGCCTGGCCCGGCATGTTCGGCTGGAGCTATCTCATTGCCGGCCCTGAGATTTGGCGCATCGAAATCACTCGGCTTGGCTAAATGAGTCGGCGAATCGAACGTCATGGGGGCTCAGGACGGCGCGGGATCGACGACTTTGCAGTCATCGAGCCCAACGCAGAGCATTACTACCAACGCTCTGGACGCTCGTCCCGTCCTCGCCGATGCGGCGAATCCGTTCGGCTATGTAGAGGTTGATCGATACGACCCGCGAGCGCTACGACATGTGGCTGCTCAAGCGCTACGGGTTGCCCTTCCTTTACTGGAACGTGCTGCTCCGTGGCCGGGCATCGTCGCCTATTCTGACGAGAACACTAGTATTTATTACGGCTGGCTCGACTGATTGGTGACGCTTGTGGACGCCTTGCAATGGCTCGGGACGCTCGACGCTGACGCGGTTCTGGAGGCGTTGCACGAGGTGATCGACCCCGAGTTGGGTGTCAACATCGTCGACCTCGGGCTTATCTACCACGTGGCCGTCGACGACGGTGTGGTCGCGATCCGGATGACCTTGACGACGCCCGGCTGCCCGCTCGGCGGCTACATCGAGGACGAGATCAACGGCTGCTTGCGGCGCTTCCCGTCGGTACGCGCGGTGACGGTGGATCTCGTCTGGCAGCCACCGTGGCAGCCAGCCGTCATGACAGACGCGGCAAAGCAGCAGTTGGGCTGGCGCGGGTGAGTTCTCTGCCGAGGCCTGGCCCGCCTGGACTATTGCTCCTTCCGGCGGGCGTCGTCGTGATGCTGGTCGGGTTGTGGGGTGGCCTCGCCCGACTTGGCTACTCGCTGCCGGCCGACACGTCGACGGCCGATGACCACGGGATCTTGATGAGCCTCGGGTTTCTCGGCACGCTGATCGCCGTCGAGCGTGCGACCGCATTGCGGCGTTCGTGGGCTTGGCTCGCGCCGGTAGCGGCGGCAGTCGGTTCCATCTGGCTTGCCGTTGGTGCGCCAGCCGTCGTCGGCAAATCGCTGCTTCTGCTCGGTGGCATCGGCCTGACGGCGGCGTACATAGCGCTCGACCGGGTGCAGCGCTCGACGCACAACGCGCTGATGGGTGTGGGGGCGGTCGGCTGGATCGTCGCAGCCGCGTTGTGGTTGGCCAACCGTGACATCGCGTTGCTGGTGCCGTGGCTTGCAGTGTTCTTGGTCATCACCATCGTCGCCGAGCGGCTGGAACTCTCGCGGCTGCTGCAAGTTTCGCAGCAGGCGCGCCTGGTACTCGTCGCGATTATGGCCGTTTTCGTTGCAGGCGCGATCATTTCGACGTTCGACGACGGCGCCGGGCTGCGTGTGTGCGGGGCCGCCCTGATCGGGCTCACGTCGTGGTTGTTCTTGTGCGACCTCGCGCGGCGCACGGTGCGGCAGCGTGGCGTGACTAGGTTCATGGCGGTCGGCCTGCTTGCCGGGTATGGCTGGCTCGGTGTCGGCGGCGCATTGTGGCTCGGCTACGGCTTCCACGTCGACGACGCGATGTACGACGCGCAACTGCACGCCGTCTTCCTCGGTTTCGTGATGTCGATGGTGTTCGCACACGCGCCGGTGATCGCGCCCTCGGTACTTCGTCGGCCGTTCCAGTACCGGCCCGTTCTCTACATTCCACTCGCGCTGCTGCATCTCTCGCTCACCGTCCGTCTGGTCGGTGGTGATGCGCTGACATCGGACATCGCGTGGCGTGCCGGCGGCATCACGAACGTCATCGCGCTCCTCGCGTTCGTGGCCGGAACGGCAACCTCGCTGCTGATCGTGCGAAGGCCGGCTGCCGCGTCGTCCGAAAAGGCTGTTGCCGACAGCGGTCGCTGGCACGCGCGGCTATCTACTCCCGCCGTGGGCGGCGTAGCGGTCGGCGTTGTCTTGCTCGCCGTGGCGGTCGCGTTCGCGAATAGCGGTCGGACGTCGAGCGCCTCCGACGCAACGCCGACCGCGGGTTCTGCCGCAGCCGGTTCGACTGTGGGCGTCGCGATCTCGTTGCGCGAAATGCGGATCGATCCGTCGACCGTCACTGCGAAACCAGGCACCCACCTGATCCTGCGTGTCACCAACAACGGCACGATGCGCCACGACCTGCGGCTTTCGAATGGCGCCCACACTGCGCTGCTGAATCCGGGCCAGACCACCGTGCTCGACGCGGGTGTGATCACCGAAGCGCTGAATGGTTGGTGCACTGTGCCGGGGCATCGTGCGGCCGGAATGACGATGAAGGTTGTGCTCGGCGCCGAGTCGACGTCGCCGAGCAGCGCGCCTGAGGCCACTGCCATGGGCGATATGGCGGGGATGGGGGGCGCAGCTGATTCGACAGCCTCGGCGTCGGATGCGGTTTCCAGCAACTTGGCCGCGGCGCCACCTGCGGGTTGGAAGCCGATCGACGCGAGCTTGCCGCCGGACGGCGCGAGCAGCGTTCACGACGTCATCTGGCATCTCAAGGACGTGACGATGTCGGTGGCGCCAGGTGTCACGCAAACGATGTGGACGTTCGACGGTACGGTGCCTGGGCCGGTGCTTCACGGGCGGGTCGGCGACACGTTCAACGTCACCCTCGTCAACGACACCGACATGACGCACAACATCGATTTTCATGCCGAGGAGGGACCGTCAGCGGCAGTGATGACGCCGATCGCCCCGGGTGCGATGCACACGTATCATTTCGTCGCCCACCATGCCGGGGCGTGGCTGTACCACTGCGGCACTGAGCCGATGCTGATGCACATGGGTAACGGCATGTATGGGGCGCTCATCGTCGAACCGCCTGATCTACAGCCGGTGGCGAAGCAGTTTGTGCTCGTCGGGTCCGAGGTGTTCTTCGGGGCTCAGGGCGGTGTCGGTGATTACTCGAAGATGCTCGCAGACAAGCCCGACGCCGTGGTGTTCAACGGTTACCCGTTCGCCTATCACCACGCGCCCTTGCGGGCGCGCGCGGGCGACCGCATACGGGTGTGGGTTGTCGACGCCGGCCCGACCAGGTCGCTCGCCTTTCATGTCGTCGGTGCGCTGTTCGACACGGTCTACCTCGATGGCGCTTACACGCTGAGGCCCGGTGATGCTGCGGGTGGTGGCGCACAGACGATTCCAGTCGACCCCGGGGACGGTGGCTTCGTCGAGTTGCGTCTCACGCAGGCGGGGGCGTACCCGTTCCTCACGCACGCGATGGCCGACGCCGTGATCGGCGCCGCAGGCACGATCGACGTGAGCAAGTAACAGGGGCCGTGTCGCGATGGTCTCGTGGTGGTCGCTGTTGCGCTTCGTACACGTCCTGTCCGCAGCGGTCTGGGTCGGTGGCCAGCTCACGCTGAGCGCTCTGCTACTGCCGCTGCTGCGCCGCCGGTTGCCGACCGAGTTGCGCGCGACACTGACCACGAGTATCGGACGACGCTTCGGGTTCTACACGCTTGCTGTGTTCGTACCCCTGCAGATCGGCAGCGGGATCGGGTTGGCAATCGAGCGCGGTGTGACGTGGCACATGCTCGCCCAGCCCGGGTACGGCCGCACGTTGTCCGCGAAGCTCGCAGTTTTCGTCGTCGTCATGGTGTTGTCGGGCCTGCACGGTTGGGCGCATGGCACCGGGCGGACGGCGCAGGCCCGCGTTCTGGCGTTGGGATCGCTGATCGGGTCGTGCGTGATCGTGCTGCTGGCTACCGCGCTGGTCGCGACCTGACGCCGACCGTTGCACCGGCCTCGTCGTCGGTGTCTTTGCTTCGCAAGTGGGCGATGCACAAACTCGGCTCGACGAACGGCTCGAGTCGATCAGCGACGATCGGTGCTTCAATCTCGGCGAGCACGCCCCGCATAAGGCCGAGGTGCACGGCGCACACGACGTCTTGATGTTCGATAGCCGCTTCCCGGAACGGGCAATGATGCAGCAGGATCTGCCGCTGATGCTGCACGGTCTTGGCCTGCGGCACGAAACCGACGTCGTCGAGCATCTCCACCAACTGCCGGGTGGCGGCCGCCTCGCCGATCTGGCGACGATGTGCAGGCTGCCCGCCCGTCGACCGCCGGCCGTTCGGCGTCGTCGCGAATTGGCGACCCCAGCGGAGGCCGGCCTGGAGTGCCTCCTTCGCCGGTTGCGCTGTGTGTGACGCCAGGTAGTCGGTGAGGATCTCGGCGAGCAGCCGGTAGCTGCGTTGGCCACCGCGCGCGCTGCCCGGTCGCGCGATATACAGTGCGCGCGGGCGACCGGGCTGGTCGCGAGCTTCAGTCGTCCGGTCGACCAGGCCGGCGTCGACGAGCCCGTCGAGGTGGAAGCGCGCAGTGTTGGTGTGCAACCCGGTGCTCGCGGCGACATCGGCCACGCCAAGTGGTCGTCGCGAGTCTTGCAATAACGTCAACACACGCAGCCGGCTCTCACCAAGTGCCGGCTGACCACCCGCATCGCTGGTCAACGTGTTCACCTACACATTTTTACATATAGATTCGGTAGAACGTGGCGAACGCCACGGCTGATCTCTGGCAAAACGCTGGCTGACCCCGTACGTTGCGATTGAAGACTGATCGATACGGTGGTTTTCGTGTGATCGCAGGGCAGCATCGGCACCACGGCGGTGCCGACGAGCGAAGCGGGGCGATCGGATGCCTGGATCGAAGTCCGTGCGCGATGGCGGATCGGGTCGAGCGAAGGAGCCGTCGCTACTCGCGCCGTTGCTCCCTGCCGGAGAGCCGATCGAAGGGCTGCTTCGCAAGGCGCAGTTCTTCGTTCCGGGCACGCCGTCTGAGAACTATCGCGAGGTGCATCGGGCCGATCCGCGAGGCGCGGAGGAGTTTTACCGCGAACGGTGGCGGCACGACAAGGTGGTGCGCTCGACGCACGGCGTCAACTGCACCGGGTCGTGTTCGTGGAAGGTGTATGTCAAGGACGGCATCATCACCTGGGAGACCCAGCAGACCGACTATCCCTCGGTCGGGCCCGACTCTCCCGAATACGAGCCGCGGGGCTGTCCGCGGGGTGCGTCATTTTCGTGGTACACGTATTCGCCTTCGCGGGTTCGTTACCCGTACGTGCGCGGTCCGTTGCTCGAGTTGTGGCGTGAGGCCCGACGGCGGCTCGGTGATCCGGTATTGGCGTGGGCCGAAATCGTCGGCGATGCCGAGAAGACCAAGCTGTACAAGAGCGCGCGCGGCAAGGGCGGGTTCGTTCGTTCGACCTGGCCCGAGGTCAGTGAACTTATTGCGGCAGCGCACGCGCACACGATCAAGGCGTTCGGCCCCGACCGGGTGGTCGGCTTCTCGCCGATTCCGGCGATGTCGCAGGTTTCTTATTCGGCGGGCACGCGGTTCTTGTCGATGATCGGCGCGACGATCCTTTCGTTCTACGACTGGTACGCCGATATGCCGATCGCGTCGCCGCAGGCGTTCGGCGACCAGACTGACGTGCCAGAGTCGGGTGACTGGTGGAACTCCTCGTACCTCATCGTGTGGGGCACGAACCTGCCGATCACCCGCACGCCCGATGCGCATTTCATGACCGAAGCTCGGTATCGCGGGCAGAAAGTCGTCGTCGTCAGCCCCGACTATTCCGACCACACGAAGTTCGCCGACGACTGGCTACCCGCGGCACCGGGAACCGACGGCGCACTCGCGATGGCGATGGGTCATGTGATCTTGACCGAGTTCTTCCGCGACCGGCAGGTGCCGTACTTCACCGATTACGTAAAGACCTATACCGACCTGCCGTTCCTGGTCACCCTGCGCGAACACCACGACGCCTACGTACCCGACCGCTTCCTTACCGCCCTCGATCTCGGTGGGTCGGAGGCCACGGTGGAAGGTGCCGCACACAAGACTGTGCTTCTCGACTCGGCGACGGGATTGCCGCGCGTTCCCAATGGTTCTGTGGGTTTCCGGTACAACGATTCCGGTGTCGGGCGGTGGAACCTCGACCTCGCCGACCTCGATCCGGTCCTGAGCTTGTTCGGTCGGCACACCGATGCGGTTGCCGTCGACCTGCCGCGTTTCGATGTCGGGCAGACCGAGGGTGGTGCCGTCGTCCGCCGTGGTGTACCTGTCGTGCGGGTCGGCGATCGGCTCATCACAACCGTGTTCGACTTGTTGATGGCGCAGTACGCCGTCGCTCGCGACGGTTTACCGGGCCAATGGCCCAATGGTTACGACGATCCGCAGCCCTACACGCCTGCGTGGCAGGAACAGATCACGTCGGTGCCCGCCGCGGCGGCCACGCGAGTGGCTCGCGAGTTCGCCCGCAACGCCGAACTTTCGCGCGGCCGTTCGATGATTGCGATGGGCGCGGGCACCAATCACTGGTTTCATTCCGACCAGATCTATCGAACGTTCTTCACGTTGACGATGCTCACCGGCTGCCAGGGCGTCAACGGCGGCGGTTGGGCGCATTATGTCGGCCAGGAGAAAGTTCGGCCGCTCACCGGATTCCAGCAGATGGCGTTTGCATTCGACTGGCAGCGGCCGACCCGGCACATGACCGGAACATCGTTCTTCTACATGCACACTGATCAGTGGCGTTACGAGAACTTCGGGGCCGACGAGTTGTCGAGCCCGCTCGGGCGCGGGCTGTTCGAAGGTCGCACCTTCGCAGACTGTTTGGTGCAGGCGGGAAGGCTTGGCTGGACGCCGTCGCATCCGGCGTTCGACCGTAATCCGCTCGACCTTGCCGACGAAGCGTCCCGCGCCGGCGTGCCGGTAGCAGACCACATCGTCAGCGAACTGCAGGCCAAGCGCTTGCGCTTCGCCGACGAAGACCCAGATAATCCGGCGAACTTCCCTAGGGTGATGACGATCTGGCGGGCGAACGTGCTCGGTTCGTCGGGCAAGGGAATGGAGTATTTCCTGCGGCACTTGGTCGGTGCCGAAGATGCCGTGCGAGCTGCTGAATCACCCGAGCATCTGCGACCGGTCGAGGTTGTATGGCACGACGAGGCGCCGCGAGGCAAGCTGGATTTGTTGACCACGATCGATTTTCGGATGACGAGCACCTGCACGTTCTCCGATATCGTGTTACCCGCTGCCACCTGGTATGAGAAGTACGACATCTCGACGACCGACATGCATCCTTTCGTGCATTCGTTCAATCCCGCGATCGCGCCACCGTGGGAGACCCGCACCGACTTCGACGCCTTCCGCGTCATCGCCGAAGATTTTTCCCGCTTGGCAGCGACGCATCTCGGCACCCGCACCGACGTGCTCGCGGCGCCGTTGGCGCATGACAGCGTCGACGAAACCGCGCAACCGGGCGGTCGGGTGCTCGACTGGAAGACCGGCGACGCGTCGCCGCAGCCTGGCGTCAACATGCCGAAGCTCATCACGATCGAGCGCGATTTCGCTGCGGTGGCTGAAAAGATGGCCGCGATCGGACCGCTGGTCGAGATTCTCGGTACCGGCGTCAAGGGCATCACCTGGGTGCCGACCGGCGCGGTCGACTATCTGCGTCGGGTCAACGGTACCGTGCACGGCGGGGTCGGCGACGGCCGCCCGGCGCTTACCCGAGATGTGCATCTTGCCGAGGCGATCCTGGCCTTGTCGGGCACGACAAACGGTCGCGTCGCGCTGCAAGGCTGGCAGGCGTTGGAGAAGCGCACCGGCGTGCGGCTTGCCGATCTGGCTGAGGAACGGGCCGACGAACGGATCACTTTTGCCGACACGCAGGTGCAACCGCGCGCGGTCATCACCTCTCCCGAATGGTCGGGTAGTGAAACAGGCGGACGACGGTATTCGCCGTTCGTGGTCAACGTCGAACGCAAGAAGCCGTGGCACACCCTGACAGGGCGTATGCACTTCTTCCTCGACCACGACTGGATCGCCGAATACGGCGAATGCCTGCCGACGTATCGACCGCCGCTCGACTATGCACGCCACTACGGCGAACAGGGCGTTCGTGAAGAGGGCCGGCCCGAGATCACGGTGCGCTATCTGACGCCGCATTCGAAGTGGTCGATCCACTCCGAATACCAAGACAACCTGCACATGTTGCGGCTGTTTCGGGGTGGCCCGGTGATCTGGATGAGCCCGCTTGACGCGAAGAAAATCGGAGTCGGCGACAACGACTGGATCGAGGCGTACAACCGCAACGGCGTCGTTGCCTGCCGAGCCGTGGTCACGCACCGGATGCCCGAAGGCACGGTTTTCATGTACCACGCCAAGGATCGCCATCTCATGACGCCGAAGTCGGAAATCTCCGGCTGGCACGGTGGTTCTGACAACTCGTTGACCCGGCTGGTCATCAAACCGACGCACATGATCGGCGGCTACGCGCAGCTGTCGTACGGCTTCAACTACTACGGGCCGACCGGAAACCAGCGCGACGAAATCACCGTCATTCGCCGTCGGGCTCAGGAGGTGCAGTACTGATGCGGATCATGGCCCAGATGGCGATGGTGATGAACCTCGACAAGTGCATCGGCTGCCACACCTGCACGGTGACTTGCAAGCAGGTGTGGACCAACCGACCGGGCACCGAGTACGTGTACTTTAACAACGTCGAGACCAAGCCCGGCGTTGGTTACCCGAAGCGTTACGAAGACCAGAAGCAGTGGAATGGCGGCTGGGCACTCGACCGCAAGGGCCGATTGCAACTCAAGGCAGGCGGCCGGCTGCGCAAGTTGCTTTCCATCTTCTACAACCCTGACCTGCCGTCGATCGACGACTACGGCGATCCCTGGACCTACGACTACGGCACCGTCATCAACGCGCCGCTCGGCACGCCGAATCCCAGCGCGCACTCGATTTCGGCACTCACTGGCCGTGACATGACGATGAACTGGGGGAGCAACTGGGAAGATGACCTCGCTGGCGCGCCCACGAACGCGGTGGCTGATCCCAACCTTGAGACGATGCAAGAGCACGTGAAGATGGAGTTCGAGCAAGTCTTCATGTTCTACCTGCCGCGCATCTGTGAGCACTGCCTCAACCCCTCCTGCGTTGCGTCTTGCCCGTCGGGTGCGATGTACAAGCGGGAAGAAGACGGCATCGTTCTCGTCGACCAGGATCGATGCAGGGGTTGGCGTTTCTGCGTGTCCGGCTGCCCGTACAAGAAGGTCTATTTCAACCATCGCACCGGCAAGGCCGAGAAGTGCACGTTTTGCTTTCCGCGTATCGAGTCGGGCCAGCCCACGATCTGCTCCGAGACGTGTGTCGGCCGGTTGCGTTACCTCGGCCTATTTCTCTACGACGCCGACAAAGTGCTCGAAGCCGCGGCGACCGCCGACGCGCAAGACCTGTACGAGGCGCAGCTGTCGGTGTTTCTGGATCCCGAAGACCCGGGGATTCGGGCCGAGGCAGCGCGGCAGGGTATCGCCGACGATTGGATCCAGGCGGCCCGTCGGTCTCCGGTGTATGCGCTGGCGGTCAAGCATCGCGTGGCCTTGCCGTTGCACCCCGAATACCGCACGTTGCCGATGGTTTGGTACATCCCGCCGCTGTCACCGGTCTCCGACATCGTCGACGCCGAAGGCTACGACGAACTCAACCCCGACCACGTGTTCGCCACGATCGACTCGCTGCGAATTCCGCTCGAATACTTGGCGAATCTTTTCACCGCAGGCAAGGTCGACACGGTGCGAATGGTGCTGCGAAAGCTGGCCGCCGTCCGGGCTATTCAACGCGCGAGCCAACTCGGCCTTGAGGCGAACGACGAGCTGCCCAAGACAGTGGGATCCACCCTCGACCAGCTGCAAGAGCTGTACCGGCTGATCGCCATCGCCAAGTACGAAGACCGCTACGTGATCCCGAAGGCGCACGCCGAAGACGCCGGACGGCTGATGTCGCAGCACGAACAGCTTTTCTGCAGTCTCGACACCGAGGGTGGGCCCGGAATGGGTGGCATGGGACCGCACGGCATTCGCAGCTTCTCACCCGCGGCGGAATCCGGTGAGGTCGCTAGCAGTCAAGCTTTCCAGGACGCCGACGGCAAGGTGCGATTCAACCTGTTCGGTTGGGACGGCGTGGGAGAAGCGCAGAACCTGTTCCCGGAGGCGACCCGATGAAGTCGTACAAGCTCGCCTCGGTGTTGCTGCAATACCCGACCACGGCGTTGTTCGAAGGGCTCGCAGAACTCGGCGTGGCAGCCGAAGCCACGCCGCGCGCGAGCCGCGACGCATTCGGCCGGTTCTTGCGATGGCTGGGGGTCACCGCACCGACCGACGTCGCTCAGCACTACGTCGAGACGTTCGATCTGCGACGGCGGTGTGCCCTCTACCTCACCTACTACCGTTATGGCGATACGCGCAAGCGTGGCATGTCGATGGTCGCCTTCAAAACCGCCTACCGCGCCGCCGGTTTCGTGCCGTGCGAGGACGAACTGCCCGACTACCTGCCGATGGTCCTCGACTTCGCGTCGTTGTCGCCCCGGGGAGAGTCGCTGTTGCGTGCGCACAGCGCCGACCTCGAACTGCTGCGCCGGGCGTTGCACGATGCGAAAACGCCGTACGCCGACGTCGTCGAGGCCGTGTGTGTGCAGCTCCCGCGGCTTGGCCATCGCGAGGTCGCGCTCGTCAAGGAGGCGTGGGCAAGCGGACCGCCCGAGGAAGAAGTGGGCCTGGAGCCATTCGCGCCACCCGAATACCTGACCGGACAGGGGGCCCACCGGTGATTACCGCTTGGGCATATTTCTGGTGGGTGGTGCTGCCCTATATCGCGATGGCGATATTCGTTGTCGGTCACATCTGGCGGTGGCGATACGACCAGTTCGGCTGGACCAGCCGGTCGACGCAACTGCAAGAGCGCAGGTCGCTGAGATGGGGCAGCCCGCTCTTCCACTACGGAACCTTCGCCGCGATCGCCGGCCACGTCATGGGAATCCTCATCCCGGCTCGCTGGACCACCAAGGTCGGTATCTCGCCGCACGTCTACCACCTGTTCGCCGCCTCTGCCGGGCTTCTCGCGGCGATCCTGGTCATCGGTGGCATGGCGGTGCTCGCGATCCGGCGCGTGTTTGTGCCGCGGGTGCGCGCTACCACGAGCCCGGTCGACTGGGTGGCGCTCGTGCTGCTCGGCATCATCGCGGTGCTCGGCATCGTGACGACGGCGATCAACGCGCCGCTCGAACATGAGTACCGGCAAACGATTTCGCTGTGGTTCCGGGGCCTATTCAACGCTAACCCCGACGTGTCGGCCGCACTGAAGGCCCCGCTGATCTTCCAGATCCACGCGATCGCGGCCTGGGCACTGCTCCTCGCCTGGCCCTTCACCCGGCTCGTGCACGCCTGGAGCTATCCGGTCTGGTACCTGTGGCGGCCCTACGTCGTCTACCGCGCCAAGCGCGGCATACCGCCCAACGAGCCCGGCACGGGCGGTCGCAAGTGGCGCAAAATCGGCGTGCCCTACTAACGTGACAGCCTTGACCGTGCGCTCTCATGACGGCTCGCTTCGCGAGCGGGTGGCCGCCGAGGTAAGCACGGTGAATCCCGGCTATTTCGCGCTCGTAATGGCCACCGGGATCGTCTCCGTCGGCATGGACAACCACGGTCGAACGGTCCTTTCCCTTGTCCTGCTGTGGATTGCCATCGTCAGCTACGCGATCCTGGTCGGCATCCACGTCTGGCGCGCCATCGCTTTCACAAGCCAACTCGCCGCCGACTTCACCGATCCGCGCCGGGCGTTCGGGTTCTTCACCTTCGTCGCCGGTACCGACGTGCTCGGCACCCGGCTCGCCATTGCGGGCTGGCGCGACGCCGCGCTCGCGCTGCTCGTCGTCGGAGCGGTGAGTTGGCTAGTGCTCGGTTACGTCGTCCCGTGGACGGCGGTGCTCGGCCGCACAGCGCGGCCGGTGGTCGCCGCCGCGAACGGAACCTGGTTCATCTGGGTGGTCGCGAGCCAGTCGATCGCGGTGCTCGCCGGAGCGCTCGAGCCGCAGACCCACGGCG
>Ga0207667_10005534_pt1 | contig 15417 bp, 14 predicted proteins | sample KBSCornC52_FD_184301 | JGI IMG/M metagenome (GOLD analysis project Ga0207667, IMG submission 184301) | Corn rhizosphere microbial communities from Kellogg Biological Station, Michigan, USA - KBS Corn C5-2 (SPAdes) (version 2) | ecosystem: Host-associated > Plants > Roots > Rhizosphere > Soil ... | reverse complement strand
ACTCGTCAGACCTTTCCCGCTCCATCTCCCAGTATCGGGTTGATTCATCTGCTGGGGCAAGCTGGGGCCGGGTATTCCTTTAGATGCAAACCGCTTACAGGCCGTAATGCTCTCCGGGGTACCTGCCCGGCTAGGGCGTCGCCGGGACTCCGGACTGGCTCAGCAGCGCCGTCGCTCGAGTTCTAACCCGCGCCATCAATTCGTTATCCTGCGCGATCGAGCGCAACGACTTCTCGATCGTGCCGATCTCAAGGGCCCGGCCAGCTGCAACCTCATCGCCCAGGAACTTCATCGCCTCATCCAGCCCCAGCCGGTCGAACCTGCGCAGCATGTCCAGCCTGCGCCCGATGTCCATCGTCTCCGCGATACCGAGAAAAACGTCGGTCAACGCCTCCACGTCCTTGTTGTCGCTGTAGTTGTAGGTGCAGCTTCCACTGCCATCCCGCCCTGAGTACGCCAGCGTCTTAATGCCGGTATTCGCAATATTCTTCAGCTTCGAAGCGCAGGTCATGTCGAAGTGGTTCAGTTTTTCCGCGAGCGAGAATATCTTCTGCGTGGTTCCCGGCGAGATCGAAATCGCATGGTGGAACGGCGTAGGCGTCTGATTCACAGGATTCCCATAAGCAGTTGCCACGGGAATCTCCTCGCCCTCATAGCTCCCGCTGCCATCCTCGTGGATCAACATCCGATAGTGCACCACCGCGACGCCCTTGCGCTCGAAGCTGAATGAGACCTGCCGCTTTGCCGAAGCCTCTGCCGCCGGCTTCGCTGCTGGAGGTGCATCCTGCGCAGCCAGGAATCCGCAACTGAGCGCCAGCAGACCGGCCGCGCAAATCGATCCCACAGCCCTCATCGTGCTGCCTCCTGTGCCTGCCGCGTCTCCCAGCAGTGAATGTGGCAAATGGCCAGTGCCAGCGCATCCGCGGCATCCGGCGATTCCGGCGCCGTGTCCAGTCCAAGCAGCCGCGTCACCATAAACTGCACCTGCTCCTTCTGGGCCAGCCCATACCCCACCACCGAAGATTTCACCGAGAGCGGCGCGTACTCTGCCACCGGCATGCCGCACGTAGCAGCCGCCAGCAGCGCCACTCCTCGCACCTGTCCCAGCTTCAGGGCAGACTTCGCGTTCGCGGAGAAGAAAACCTCCTCAATGGCCACGCAGTCCGGCTGGTGCAGAGCGATCAGCGCCGTCAGCTCGGCAAACACCTGCGCCAGCCGCTGGGGCGTCTTCTCTTTTTTGCTGAGGCGGATAGTCCCTGCCGCGATGTGTTTCAACTGCGGCGATCGCGCATCGTGGTCCATCTCCACCACGCCGTAACCGGTGAATTCCGTCCCGCAATCGATCCCAAAGACCCGCATAAGGTTTGGTGCAAGTCTACTCTACTGCTGCGGCAAGTCCGCACCAGAGAATCACGGCGGTACCGAGATGCCATCCAGCGGGCTTGACGCCGTCGCGTACAGCCGCCGCGGCATCCGCCCAGCCAGATACGCCTGCCGCCCCGCCATCACTCCATGCTGCATCGCCTCTGCCATCAACACCGGATTTTGCGCCTGCGCAATTGCGGTATTCATCAACACGCCGTCAAAGCCCATCTCCATGGCGACGGTCGCGTCAGAGGCCGTGCCAACACCTGCATCCACGATCAGCGGAACCTCTGTAATCAGCTCCCGCAGGATGCGCAGGTTTGCCGTATTGCGCAGCCCCAGCCCGCTTCCAATCGGCGCTCCCAGAGGCATCACCGCTGCCGCGCCCGCATCGATCAGCCGCTTGGCATACACAATGTCGTCGGAGGTGTACGGCAGCACCGTAAAGCCCTCTTTCACCAGCACCCGCGTCGCCTCGAGCGTCGCCTGGATGTCCGGATACAACGTCGCTTTGTCCCCGATCACTTCGATCTTCACCCAATCGGAGAGCCCCACCTCGCGCCCCAGTCGCGCCGCGCGAATCGCCTCGTCGGCGGTAAAGCATCCTGCGGTGTTGGGAAGCAGGAAATAGCGCCGCGGGTCGATAAAATCCAGCAGCGATTCCTTCGAGCGATCCAGGTTCACGCGCCGAACCGCCACCGTCACCATCTCGGCGCCCGAAGCCTCAATCGCCGCCTGAGTCTCCTTCCCGTCCTTGTACTTCCCGGTACCAACGATCAGGCGAGACTCAAACGCGCGTCCGGCAATCACCAAAGCATCCATGACGACAGTTTACCGCCGGGCCCGCGAAGTTCGCTTCCCGGCTCTCCCCGGCTTCCGCGCTCTAGAGCCTCTGAAACGCACAAAGCCCGCACCAAAGGTGCGGGCTTTGTCGGTGATCTGTTGAGATTGACCTGAGGCGCCTTTGTCGTACGGGCCTCGGCGTGGATTTTCGGAACGCCAGGACTAGAGCAAAGACGCGCTCTAAGCCTCAGTCACCTCACGTTGTGTACTGCAACTGTGACTTTCAATTTTCATAGGCTGGACCATCCTCCTTTCCCGTGTAGCTCTATTTTATCGCCGCCTCTCTCCGGCTGCAAATCTCCCCGCCTTTACCGTCTTCTTGCCTCGCATTGGTTAGAATCCAATGGTCTTGATCCGTTTCCTTCTACAAAAATGCGCCGTGGTCGCGCTATCCGTCTTCGCGCCGTGTGCAATTCTCCACGCGCAGTCTAGCCAGGACCCCGCCGGTCCGGAGGCTCAGAACCAGCCCCAGGAACAAGCCTCCGAACCCACCGCTCCCTCTATGTTTCCGCACTCGGAGGTGTCCCGCTTCTTCGTCGCAGGCCAATCCAATACCATCCTCCAGGCGCATGGACCATTTCACTCCCCGTATTCCGGTCCGAACAGCCTGCTCGCCCGCGGGGAGTACAAGGTCTCCTTCATCGAGACTCTTTACCTTGGAGCCGAACTCCTGCGCGCCCCGCAACACCATCTCGAGCTGCTCTATGACGAGGAATCCGCCGGCGGCCGCGGCATCAGCGAGGCGCTTGGGCTCGCCGGCTTCACCAACCTCGACGTGGTCCGCAATCCCACGCTCGGCTCAAAACCCTACCTGGCCCGATTCGTCCTCCACGGCACCTTCGGCCTCGGATCGAAAACCGTCAGCGCCGAGCGCGGCCCGTTCTCGCTCGCAACCCGGGTTCCCGAGCGGCGCCTGGAATTCCGCATAGGCAAGATGAGCCTCCCAGATGTCTTCGACCTCAACTCCATTGGCAGTGACAGCCACCTGCAGTTCCTCAACTGGACCGTCGACAACAACGGCGCCTGGGACTACGCAGCCGACACCCGCGGCTACACCATCGCCGCCATCGCCGAGTATGACGACCGCACCTGGTCGCTGCGTTACGGAGCAGCGCTGATGCCCACCGTAGCCAATGGCATCGATCTCGATTGGAGTCTTCGGCGGGCCAGCGCGCAGAACGTCGAATTCGAAGAGCGCCACAGCCTGCTGTCCGGCCGCTCAGGAGCCATGCGCATCCTTGGCTACGTCAACCACGCCCATATGGGCCTGTACCGCGAGGCAAACGCGGCCTACCTCGCCCATCTTGATTCGACCCCGGACATCACCCGCCACGAGCACTTCGGCGCAGCCAAGTACGGCTTCGGCCTGAACGCCGAGCAGGAGCTTGCCCCCGGAGTCCGCAGCTTCCTGCGCTTCGGCTGGAACGAAGGCCAGCACGAGTCCTTCGCCTATACCGAGGTCGATCAAACGATGGAGATTGGCGGCGACCTCGCGGGCAAGCGCTGGTCGCGCCCCAACGATAAGCTCGGCCTCGCCTTCGTCTCCAACGCCATCAAACGCGACCATCAGGCTTACTTGCAGTTGGGCGGCCTGGGCTTCCTCTTGGGGGACGGACGGCTGCAGTATGCACGCGAAGACATCTTCGAGGGCTATTACACGCTGCACACGTGGCGCGGTCTGTATTACTCGCTCGACGGGCAGTGGATCCACCATCCTGCCTACAACCGCGACCGGGGCCCGGTGCTGGTCGAAGCTCTCCGAATGCATATGGACTTCTAGCGCGCTCTCCTTTCGCAATTGCTGTCAAGCCCCCGGCGCGGTGAAAAACAGCGCAATCGACCGCGAATCAGCAACATAGCCGCTGCATTTCGATGTGACATGAGTTTCGTCCCATTCGGTACAATTAACTTAAGAGAACAATTCAGAAAGGCCCGGCTCCAAGCCGGGCCTCTGCTTTTAACCGCAGTCCCGGGGGATACCCCCGAGACTCCCCACCCGCAACTCCAGCAGCATCAACAAATCCAAGGTATATACCGGGGGTACCCCATGTCCCAATCAGACATTCCTGACTTCAGGCGGGAGCCGTCCAGGCCCCACCAGTGCATGCACACCTTCTACGAGACCGGGCTCCGCTGCCGCGCCTTCGCCATGCACAACGAATTCATGTGCTATCAGCACCGCGACAAAACCATCCCGCCCGTCATCGAAAATGAGCCGTTCGAACTCACCACGCTCCACACCCGCGAATCCATCCAGATCGCCATCGCCAACGTCGCCGCCCGTCTCGCCTGCAACCGCATGGACCTCAAACGAGCGACCCTGCTCCTCTACAGCCTTCAGCTCGCGCTCGCCAATATCAAAGGGCTGGAGAACGCCGACCGCCTCTGCTCCCCTGACGCCGCCAGCCAAACCGTCGACGAACCGGCCGACGATGTCGAAGCGCCCGCCTCGGTCGAAGACCAATCCGCACCGCAGCCCATCGCAACCGCCCAACCAGAGCCGGGAAGCGTCGACCTGCACGCTGCAACCCCAGGCCCTGCCGCAACAGCGCGCCGCTTATACTGGCCCTGTGACCACCGCAAGCTGGTTCGAACTGGTGGGATTCCTCGTAGGGTTGCTCTTCGGAAGCTTCCTGAACGTCTGCATCTCACGCCTCCCCGAGCACGAATCCATCGTCAGCCCGCGATCGCGCTGCACGGAGTGCCGCCACCCCATCCGCTGGTTCGACAACATCCCTCTCCTGAGTTGGCTGATTCTCCGGGCCAAATGCCGCCACTGCCGCAAGCGGATCTCCTGGCGTTACCCGGCAGTGGAGCTGGCCGTCGGCCTCTGGTTTGCATTCGTGGCAGGCTGGCTCTGCCGAGTCCTGGTTGGCCCTGGACACCCAGGGGCGGCTCGCGATTCAAGCGCGACGATCCCGCTGGCCGCCGATATTCTTGCCATCGCCATTCTCGGTTTTCTGCTGATCGGGCTGATTGTCATGGACTGGCGCACCAAGCGCCTGCCGGATGCCTTTACCTTAACGGGCATCGCGATCGGATTTGGGCTGCTGTGCGTGCGGGCGGGATTTAATCCCGACGGCACAGGCGACATTGTCCTGAACACGACGCGGCAGTGGAGGATGTCCGGCCCGGGGAGTTTCCAATCGACCGGCAACGTCTTCCTGACCGGCACCGAGGCGATGGTGCTGGGGCGGGTGGCTGCGATCCTTGGGGCAGCGCTGATCCTGCTCTCCATCCGTTGGATCTACAGGGCGCTGCGCGGGCAGGACGGCATGGGCCTGGGCGACGTGAAGCTGCTGGCGATGATCGCCGCATTCCTCGGCTTCGGCGGAGCCTTGCTTTCCTTGTTCGCGGGTGTGATGGCGGCAGCAGCCTACGCGCTGGTGTTACTGGCAACCCGCAGGGCCACAGCGAAGTCGAAGATTCCGTTCGGCAGCTTCCTGGGACTAGGCGGCCTGTTTGCCGCAGTCGTGGGGGCCCGGCTGCTGGACTGGTATCTGGGATTCTGGCGCTGAGCTAAGCCGCTGCACCTTTACGGGCGCCAGCTCAAAGCGGAATTTCGTGCGAACACCGCGCAAACCGCAGCTTTGCTTGACACTTGACCAACCCACTTCTAGTCTCAAAGATGGCGCATGACGAGTTATCCGTACATTTGGAATTACCTGCCGCTAGCGCTGCAGATCCTTGCCGCAGTCGGGTTAGCTGCAGGCATGGTGGCCGCATCCTTCTTTATCGGCAAGCACAAGAACAGCCGCACCAAGCTCGGAGCATATGAGTGCGGAATGGATCCGGTTGGCGATGCTCGCGGACGGTTTTCCGTCCGCTTTTACATGGTCGCCATGCTCTTCATCCTCTTCGATGTAGAAGCGGTTTTCATGCTGCCTTGGGCCGTGATCTTCAGGCGGCTCCCCGGCATTACCGGATCGAAGATGTTCGGCTTCTGGGAGATGCTGGTGTACCTCGCGTTTGTCGGCGTCGGCTTGTTCTACGTGTGGAACAAGGGCGTGCTGACTTGGTCCAACGACAAGGGAGATCTCTAGATGGGCGGCACCCCGACTCCCCTTCCCGTCCCCGATCCTGGGCCGATGGCGCAATCGCCTGGCCCGCATCCCGGACCTGAGCCCGGTCCGAGCGGGACAGGCCAGCGCGAATATCCCAAGCAGGCCATCTTCGGCAAAGACGCTGTGTTCGCAGCCATGCCCTGGAACGAAGCCGTTGTGGCGCTCGGCGAGCTTGCCCTCGACGCGAAATGGGACCGCCAGGAGCTAACCCTTACCGTTGCACGCGAGAACATTGTGGCCGCATGCCGGGCGGTGCAGGGCGCGGGCTATCACTTCTTTGAAGATCTGACAGCCGTGGACTGGTACCCGCAGGAGCCGCGGATGCAGCTCTCCTACCACATCCTCTCGCTGGAACTGAAGCAGCGTGTGCGATTGGCCGTGCTGCTGGACTCGGCCGACCTGACAGTGGATTCGATTACCGGCGTCTGGCCTTCAGCAAATTTTTACGAGCGCGAAGTTTTTGATCTGTTCGGAGTGAAGTTTGCCGGGCACCCCGGCCTGACGCGGATCATGATGCCGCCGGACTGGAAGGGCCATCCGCTGCGCAAAGATTACCCGGTCGAGGGATACAGATAATGGCGCCCGTAGCCGCACCTGACATGATTGTACCCGGCATCAACGATGTGATCGCCGACGCGAAGCAGCACGGGACCGGCGGCGCGGGCGAGCACTCGATGGTGCTGAACATGGGCCCGCAGCACCCGTCAACACACGGCGTACTGCGGCTGGTGCTGGAGATTGACGGCGAGAGCGTTGTCTCCCTGGCGCCGGACATCGGCTACCTCCATACCGGCATCGAGAAGACCTGCGAGGCGAAGTTCTACCAGCAGGTAGTACCGCTGACCGACCGCATCGACTATCTCTGCCCGATGACCAACAATCTCTGCTACTGCCTCGCAGTGGAGAAGTTGCTCGAGATTGAAGTGCCGGAACGGGCCGAAGTTCTGCGAGTGCTGCTGAATGAGCTGACGCGCATTCAATCGCACCTGGTCTGGCTTGGCACCCACGCGATGGATATCGGCGCGCTGACCGTATTCCTCTACTGCTTCCGCGAGCGCGAAGAGATTCTACGAATCTTCGAGGCGCTCTCCGGTCAGCGGATGATGACCAGCTATTTCCGCATCGGCGGCATTGCCCTGGAACCACCGCTTGGATTTGCAGAGTGGGTACAGCGCCTGCTGAACGATCTGCCCGAGAAGGTTCAGGAATACGAGAACCTCCTTACCGCCAACCCGATCTGGATGGGACGGATCAAGGGCGTCGGCTACCTCTCGAAAGAAGATGCGATCGCGCTGGGAGTCACCGGGCCGCCGGCCAGGGCGTCGGGAATTGACTGGGATCTGCGGCGGGATATGCCGTACTCCGGGTATGAGCGGTACAAGTTCGCCGTTCCCATTTCGACCGATGGCGACGTTTGGGCTCGCTACGTAGTCCGCATGCAGGAGATGCGCGAGTCCGCGAATATTTGCCAGCAGGCGCTGGACCTGTTTACCAGCATGCCTGCCACTCGGCTGACGGCGGACGCACCGAAGATCGTGCTGCCGGATCGGGAGCAAATGAAAACCCAGATGGAGAGTTTAATCCATCACTTCAAGATTGTGACCGAGGGCTTTGCTGTGCCTGCCGGCGAAGTATTCCAGGCGATCGAGTCGCCACGCGGCGAAATGGGGTACTACGTTGTGTCGGACGGCACGGCCAAGCCCTATCGAGTCCATATGCGAAACCCGAGCTTCGCCACCCTGCAGGCGCTGGAAACGATGTGCAAAGGAAGATTGCTGGCGGATGTGGTGGCAGTGATCGGGTCGATTGACATTGTGCTGGGAGAGATTGATCGCTAGTTGCCGCGGCACCGGGCGCTGGTCGAAAGAGGAGTTGCGCTGCTGTCTTCTGTTCATCGCGAGCTTTGGGTTTCTTGGGGCTCGCTGCTGCGGTCGTATGCGGCGGCTCACGGGTTACATAGCGGGCAGTTTGCCGTAATTGAGTTTGGCGAGGAAGCCATAGTGGTGCGAGCCGGAACCAAGTGGGTCCGATTTACGGAAGACGGGATGGAGCGCAGCGCCGGAGGCCGAGAGGGCTTCGCGCTGCGAGAGGATGGGACAGTCGAGCTCGACAGTAAGATTGATGAGATGGATTTTGCGGCGGAACGCATTACGCGGGAGCTGATGGCGAGATAGGTCCGAAGGACTGGACCACCCTCAGGTGCAGGACGGGTAAGGAACACGATGGCTGCAGTAACCAATACGATATTTTCGCCGGCTACCGCGGCGCGGTTTGACCGGCTGGTGACGCTGTATCCGCTGAAGCGGTCGGCGCTGGTGCCGATGCTGCTGTATGCGCAGGACGAGATTGGGTACGTGTCGGAGGCGGCAATCCAGGAGATTGCGACGCGGCTGGACCTGTTCGACCTGGATGTGCGAAGTGTACTGAGCTACTACTCGATGCTGCGGACCAAGCCGGCGGGCAAGTACAACGTGCAGGTTTGCACGAATATCAGCTGCATGCTGGGGGGCGGCTACGACATTCTGGACCATTGCAAACGGAAGCTCGGGATCGGACACAAGCAGGTGACTCCGGACGGGCAGTTTTCGCTGGAAGAAGTGGAATGCATTGGGGCATGCTGCTGGGCGCCGGCCATGCAGGTGAACTACGACTTTCACGAAGAGCTGACGCCCGAAAAAGTAGACGGAATCCTGGCCGAGTACGCGGCCGGGCGCGGAAAGGACGTGAAGTAAATGCCGCGATACGTCTCGCATCCGGATGAAGTGATTGTGCTGAAGCGCCGCCATGGCAAGGGCGCGGCGGACATCGATAAATATATGGAGCTGGACGGGTACAAGGCGGTCCAGAACGCGATTGAGCAGGGTCCGGATTGGATCATCAACACCATGAAGGCCAGCGGACTGCGCGGACGAGGGGGCGCCGGCTTCCCGACAGGCATGAAGTGGAGCTTCGTGCCCAAGCAATCTGCCAAACCGAAGTATGTGCTGGTGAATGGGGATGAGTCGGAGCCGGGCACGTGCAAGGATCACGTGATCTTCCTCGAGGATCCGCATTCCGTGATCGAGGGGACGATGATCGCGGGGCTGGCGATCGGCGCGAAGATGGGCTTCATCTACCTGCGCGGCGAGTACCGCTACCTGTTGAAGATCGTAGAGAAGGCGGTCGCGGATGCCTATGCCAAGGGATTTCTAGGCAAGAACATTTTCGGCAAAGAGGGCGTGGATTTCGACATTGTGACGCAGACCGGCGCCGGAGCCTACGAGGTCGGCGAAGAGTCCGCGCTTATGGAGTCATTGGAAGGCAAGCGCGGAGTGCCGCGCATCAAGCCGCCCTTCCCTGCCGTAGTGGGGCTCTACGGCGGCCCGACAGTAATCAACAACGCGGAGACGATTGCGTCCGTGCCACACATTCTGCTGATGGGTGGTGAGGAGTACGCGAAGCTCGGCTCGGAACGCAATGGCGGGACGCGGCTGTTCGGAATCTCAGGCCATGTAGAGCGGCCCGGCGTGTATGAGCTGCCGATGGGCTATTCGCTGCGTAAGGCGATCTTCGAGGTCGGCGGCGGAGTCAAGGGCGGCAGGCAGCTGAAGGCAGTAGTGCCCGGCGGCTCCTCCTGCCCCGTGCTGAAGGCCGACGAGATCGATGTAGGACTGGACTTCGATCAGATGGGGAAGGCGGGAACGATGCTGGGCTCGGGCGGCATTGTGGTGCTCGATGAAACCGTGTCGATCGTCGAGTTCGCCCTGAGGACGATCAAGTTTTACCAGCACGAGAGCTGCGGCTGGTGCATTCCCTGCCGCGAAGGCACCGACTGGATTAAAAAGACTTTGACGCGGGTGTACAACGACGGTGGCCAGAAGAAGGACATCGATAACGTGCAGTATCTGGCAGAGAACATGATGGGCAGAACGTTCTGTCCGTTGGGAGATGCAGCGGCGATGCCTACGCTCGCTTTTGTGAAGAAGTTCAGGAAAGAGTTCGAAGATTACATCGACGGCAAAAAAGCAGGCACGCCGCTGATGACGGAAGAGCAGGAACTGGCGGGAGCGGCACACTAATCCGGTGAACAACAACCGCACGCTGACAGTTGTAGTGTGGCTCGGGGTTGGCTTCGCACTGGTTGTGTTGGGAGTGCTGATCCACTCGCGCGTGCCGCACAGAAGCGCAGACCAGCAGATTTTGATGCAGAAGTCGCACCAGCACTGAGCAGTACGCGGCGGGGACGAGAGATTCAAGATGGCTGATGTAACCATTACCGTAGATGGCAAAAAGCTGACCGCACCAGCGGGATCGCTGCTGATTGAGGTGTGCAAGGCGGCCGGCATTGAGATTCCAGCGTTCTGCTATTACCCCGGGCTGAGCCTCCAGGCGGCATGCCGGATGTGCGTTGTGCGGCAGGAAAAGGTACCAAAGCTGCAGACGGCGTGCACGACTCAAATTGCCGACGGGCAGGTGTTCTTTACGGAAACGCCGGAGATTGTGCAGGCGCGCAAGGCGACGCTGCAACTGCTGCTGGGAAATCATCCGCTGGATTGCCCAGTATGCGACGCGGGTGGTGAGTGCGAGCTGCAGGATATGACCTTCAAGTACGGCGCGGCGGAGAGCTTCTACGCGGAGCCGAAGAACCACCGTGAGGAGCAGCAGTGGTCACCGGTGGTGTTCTTCGACCGGCCGCGCTGCATTCTGTGCTACCGGTGCGTTCGCATGTGCGGCGAAGGCATGGATGTCTTCGCGCTGGGCGTAGAGAACCGGGGCTCGTCCTCGATCATTGCGCCGAATATTCCGGCCGCGATCTCCCCGGACGCTCTGGCTAAGCTGGACTGCGAGCAGTGCGGCATGTGCATCGATGCATGCCCGGTGGGCGCGCTGACCAGTGGAACCTATCGCTACAAGACCCGGCCTTGGGAGATGAATCACGTTCCGACGATCTGCACCCATTGCGGCGATGGCTGCAAGACCACGCTGGGTGTGCGCTCGACCGCGGAGGGAGCGGAAATTGTGCGTGGTGACAATCGAGACAAGTCGGGCATCAACGGCGACTTCCTGTGCAACAAAGGCCGCTATGCCTTCGATTTCGCCAACCATGAGGAGCGCCTCCATCAGCCGCTGGTCCGCCAGAGCGACGGCGCGCTGAAGCCGGTGAGTTGGGAGGAGGCGTTGAGCTACGTCGGTAAAACGCTGGCTGAGATCAAGGTTCGGCGCGGCGGCTCCAGCATAGGTGTCATCGGCAGCAATCGCCTGACCAACGAAGAGACGTACCTGCTGCAGAAGTTTGCCCGGTCGGTGTTGGGCACCAACAACATCGATCATCACCGCACGGCAGATTATGTTACGTTTGCGCAGGCCCTGGCGGGTACGACAGGTCGAGCGGCTTCCCTGCGCGACACGCAGACCGCAAAGGCGGTGCTCCTGATCGGCGGGGATCCGACCAATCAGGCTCCCCAGACTGCGTGGAATCTGCGGACCTCGGTCCGGCTGAACGGGACCAGGCTGTTCATCGCGAATAAGGCCAAAATCAAGCTCCGGCGGCAGGCGCGCGGCTTTGTGCAGGTGGCGGAGTTCGGTTACGGAGCGCTCGCAGCTTATCTTGCTGGCGATGAGGCGCAGGCCGGCGCTGCGGCCCAGGATAAGGCAGCGCTCAGTGGCTTCCGCGATGCGGTGACAGCCGAGACGGAGTTGCTGATCCTGATCGGGCCGGAGATTCGCGGGGCGGAGCTGAAGCGGATTGTGGACTTCGGGCTCGGCGTTTCTGGTGCGAAATTCGCGCTGCTCGGCGATTATGTAAATTCGCGCGGCGCGGCGGATATGGGACTGCTGCCTGACATGCTTCCGGGCTATGTTCCGGTAAGTGCAGCAGCCACCGGGGAGTATGCCATTCCGGCAGAGCCGGGGCTGGACCTGCTGCAGATGTTCGATAAGGCTGCCGCAGGCGAATTGGCCGCCCTATATGTAGTTGGTTCCAATCCGGTGCGGCGGTACGGAGCAGACCCCAGCGCGCTGAAGGATACGTTTGTCGTGGTCCAGGACATGTTTCTAACCGAGACTGCGAGCTTGGCCGATGTGATCTTGCCGGCGGCAAACCTGTATGAGAAGTCCGGCTCGGTGACCAACAGCTATGGCGACCTGCAAGCCGTTAAGAAGGCAGGCGACTTCCCGGGCGTGCGGACGGATTTTGAGATGATCGTGCGAATTGCGGATAAGATGGGCGCGGAAGTTCCGAGACTGGTCCCATTTGGCTCAGCGGGAACACGCGCCGACATGGGGCAGACGCGTGGTGCGCAGGCCGGCGAGGCGGACCGGCACGCGGTATGGCTGGCAGCTAACAACCTCGAACCACGGCTGAGCCCGTTCGATCCGTCCGCCATCCTGGATGAAATTCAACGCCTCGTGCCGGGCTATGGCCTCTCCCGGCTGCAGTTTCTCTCCGGCAACAGCCAGCATTTGGAACCAGCCGCAGCGGCGGTGCGCGGTGCAAATGGACTGATCCAGATTTCGAACCGGCGGGACCTGGTGCTCCCGGCAGCCGATACCTTGTTCACCTCCGGCACACTGGGCCTCTACTCGGCGATGTTGAGCGATGTGGAACGGCATCAGGAACAGATGAACTCGCCGGCACCGGACCATACGGCAGCGAACTAGGAAGGACGAAAGCGAGACGTGAGCCACGATTTTCAAGTTTTCCTGCTGCTGACCGTCATCAAGATTGCCGTGGTGCTGGTGATCACGCTGACCGCTGTGGCGTACACGGTTCTACTTGAGCGGAAGGTGATTGGCCATATGCAGAACCGTTGGGGCCCGAGCCGGACCGGCCCATTCGGGCTGCTGCAACCATTGGCCGATGGCGTCAAGCTTTTTCTGAAGGAAGATCTGATGCCGCTGGCGGTGGCACGCCCTCTGTACATTCTGGCGCCGATGATCGCGCTGGCCTGCGCACTGGTTTCGATCTCGGTGGTGCCCTTTGGGGCGGTCACACGCGTGCACGGCGTGGACATATTCCAGATTGCGAACGTCAACATCGGCCTGCTGGTGATCCTGGGAATTACTTCGATCGGCGTATATGGAATTGCGCTGAGCGGATGGTCCTCGAACAACAAGTACTCCCTGCTGGGCTCACTGCGTGCTTCAGCCCAGGTCATCAGCTACGAACTTGCGCTGGGTCTGTCGCTGGTGGGTGTCGTAATCCGGGCTGGCTCGCTCAATCTGCGGACCATTGTCGATTCCCAGGTGGGTAACGGCTTTTTCTCTTGGAATTTTTTCGGCGGTTTCCAGTTCATTGCCTTTTTCATCTATCTGATGGCGGCCTATGCGGAAACCAACCGCGCGCCGTTTGACTTGCCCGAGGCCGAAACCGAACTGGTGGCCGGGTATCACACTGAGTACAGCTCGATGAAGTTCGCCATGTTCTTCATGGCCGAATACGCCAACATGATCACGGTAAGCTGTGTGGCGACTCTGATGTTTTTTGGCGGCGCTTCGAGCCCGTTTGCCGGCTGGATCCACCCATTTGGGCCGCCGGTGCTGCAGGCGCTTATGCCGGTGTTCTGGTTTGTGCTGAAGATTCTTGCTTTTCTCTTTCTCTACATCTGGGTGCGCTCGACTCTTCCGCGCTTCCGTTATGACCAATTGATGAGCTTCGGCTGGAAGTTTCTGCTGCCGCTTGCCATCGCCAACATCATCGTCACCAGCTTCATCCTCGCACTGCGGGGATAGTAGTGCACCTGCTTTACAATCAGAAGATACGGACAGATTTTCTCCTGGTTGAGAGCGCGGCCTGTAAAGGCCTTCTGCTCTGCCAAAGGACTCGTCGGAACCCATGCAGCTCGCTCTGTTTCTCATCTTTGGCGCGTTGGCGGTGGCAGGTGCACTCAACCTGCTGTTTCAGCGCCATCCGATCAACAGCGCTCTTTCGCTGGTGGTAGTGATGATGTCGCTGGCGGTGCTGTACTGGTCGCTCGGCGCAGAGTTTCTGGCGGCAGCCCAGGTGATTGTGTACTCCGGCGCGATCATGGTGCTGTTCGTCTTCGTCATCATGCTGCTGAACGCAGGTGAAGAGCAACGCACTACCGGGAGCCGGGCCGCGTACAACGTCGGCATCCCCGGAGCCGCGGCAATCTTCTGCCTGCTGACGTTCGTGTTCCTCTCCGAACGTGATGCTCTGGGGGCGGCGAATCTCGGCGGCCGGCTTTCCTCAACGGTCGACAATATCGCCGAACTCAGCCAGGTGCTGTTTACCAAACTGCTGCTGCCGTTTGAGGTGACTTCGGTGCTGATCCTGGTGGCGATTCTGGGCGCCGTGGTACTGGCGAGGAAGGAGCAATAGATGGTCCCGATTGCGTATTACCTCGTGCTGGGCGCCGTGCTGTTCTCCATCGGCATTGGTGCTTTCCTGATCAAACGGAACGTCATCACGATCTTTATCTCGATTGAGCTGATGCTGAACGCGGTGAACCTTACCTTTGTGGCGTTCGCGCATAAGTGGCATCAGGTCAGCGGCCAGATCTTTGTTTTCTTCGTGATGGTGGTTGCTGCGGCTGAGGCTGCAGTAGGCCTGGCCATCATTATTGCGATATTCCGGACACGGCGGACGTTGAACGTGGACGAGATCGATCTGATGAACTCATGAACTCTATGCCTGCGAACTATCTCTGGTTGATTCCGCTGCTACCTTTCGCGGGGTTCCTGATCAACGGAACGCTGGGGCGGCGGCTTCCGCGTGGGCTGGTGAGTGCTGTCGCCTTGTTGTTTACTGCGGCTCCTGCTTGCCTGGTTGCGTGGTTGTGGTCGACCATGGTCGGCGCAGGAGCGCCTGAGGTGCTGCATTCTCCGGCGCAAACCTGGATCTCGATCACGGGCCTTCACGTGGATTTCACCCTCGCAGTGGACCACCTGACGCTGGTGATGCTCGCCGTGGTGACAGGCGTTGGCTTCCTGATTCACCTGTACTCAGTGGGATACATGGCGCATGAGGAGGGATACTGGCGATTCTTCGCTTATCTCAACCTCTTCATGTTCTTCATGCTGGTGCTGGTGCTGGCGGAAAACTTCCTGCTGTTGTTCGTGGGCTGGGAGGGCGTGGGGCTCGCCAGTTATCTACTGATCGGCTTCTACTTCACAAAGCAATCCGCAGCAGATGCCGGACGCAAAG
>Ga0207667_10005530_pt1 | contig 15421 bp, 16 predicted proteins | sample KBSCornC52_FD_184301 | JGI IMG/M metagenome (GOLD analysis project Ga0207667, IMG submission 184301) | Corn rhizosphere microbial communities from Kellogg Biological Station, Michigan, USA - KBS Corn C5-2 (SPAdes) (version 2) | ecosystem: Host-associated > Plants > Roots > Rhizosphere > Soil ... | reverse complement strand
AGCTGGCATCCGGGCGTTTTCCTGGCGTACGCCATGCGTTCGGCCGTGCGCCGCTATAACCCGGCATACCAGTCGTAGCCCTGCTCGGCCCAGTAGTCCGGCGGGCGTTGCTGAACGTAGCGGATCGTGCCGATTCGCTTGATGTTCTTCACGCCGTATCGCACCGGAATCACGAGCCGGAGCGGCGCGCCGTGGTCGGCGGTGAGCGGCTGGCCGTTCATCTCGTAGCAGAGCAGCGTCTGCGGATGGAGCGCCGCCGGCATGTCCAGTCCTACGTAGTAGCCGCCGTCGGGCGTGGCGAGGCCGACATACTCCGGCATGTCATCCGGCCGGTCCACACGTGCCGGATTGCCGCTCTGCGTTACGGGCGGGTGCTTCGCAATAAAGTCGGAGAGGCGCGCGCCGGACCAGTGGACCACCTGGCTCCAGCCCTCGATGCAGCGCAGCTCGGTGACGACGTCCACCTTCGGCAGCGACCGGATGGCATCCATCCTGAGCGTGATCGGCCCGGGCGCCCCTGCAACTCCCTCGACCTTCAGCGCCCATGCGCCGGGGTCCAGCTCCTCCTCCATCCCGATGTCGCCGTTCCTTCGAGGCTCGCCCGCCGCGGAGACCGGATAGACTGTGGAAAGGCGCGCGGGCTGGAAGTAGTCGCGATTCAACTGCTCGTTCATCTCCAAAGTACGGCGGAGTGGCCACGGAACGCCTCCATCGGGCCGGCGGTTGATCAGCCACTGCCATCCCGCATATGCGCCGGCCAGCGCCGCGCCGCCCCATAGAAAGCTGCGGCGCGACAACCTTCGCATCCGCGATTCGGGGTCCAGAGTGTCCATCTCGCTCACCGGGCTGCCTCCTGAACTGTCGCGCCTGCCACGATTGCCTCCGCCGGCAGCTCCGGCAGCTCCTCGTCCGCCAGCTCATATCCCGTAATCATGGCGCGGAAGTTGTTCCATCCCGCCCGCATCACCTGCGCGACGTGGACCACGAAGAAGAGGCAGTAGCCGACGGTGAGCCAAAAGTGAAGAAATCGCGCCATCATGTAGCCGCCCAGGAGCGTCGCGACCCAGCCAAATTGCACGGGCTTGTAGATCGCGAGGCCTGTTGCGAGCGAGCCGGCGCCCATCAGGATGATGCTCGTATAGGCAATCTGCTGCGCTCCGTTGAACTTGCGGCGCGGAAGCCTCGCCTTCGAAAGATGCAGATCGTGAAGCACCACCTGGGCGGCCTCGCGCAGCGTGCCGCGATTCGGCAACAGGTACCGCCACTCGCCGGACATACCCGTGTAAATCACATAGAGCAGGCCGTTGATGGCGAAGAGCCACATGAACAGGAAATGGAACGCCATTCCCATCGCCAGCTTGTGGTCTACCTGCAGGCGCGCATAGAACCAGTCGGGGAAGAATTTCAGCAGCGTGCGGTCGCCGAACCCGATGCGGTATACGTCGTTCGCCCAGTAAATCAGCAGTCCGCTCCAGATCATTACCATCAGCACCGGGAAGTTGATCCAGTGAAACCACCGAATCGCGAGCGGGTGCTTCTTCTCCAGTCGTTTCATCCTCTTACTCCCAGCCAGAATCTCACCACAAAGACACGAAGACACGAAGAACGGCGAAGTCAAAGACATTTTGACCGCGAAACACGCGAAAAGCCGCGAAAAAACCCTGACCCCATGCCCTTCCCCGTGTCCCCCGTGGTTCAGTGGTCTTTGACGTCCTTTGCGTCTTTGCGGCTTTGCGTGAGAATCCGCCGTTACTTCTCGTCAAGGAGCGACTGGATGCGGCGGGCCATCTTCTCCTCGCCGCCCGCGCCTTTCCAGTCGAGCTCGCCGGTCCAGCGGTACCGCGCGTGGCCGCGCTTGTCCACCAGGTAGACCGTCGGCCAGTACTCCTGTTGCCAGCGCCGCCAGTTCTCGCCCTTTCCGTCGATCAGCACCGGATAGGTGATTCCACGCTCCTTCACGTACCTGCTGACGTTCTCCGGCTTCTTCTCCTCGTCCGTTTCCGGGGTATGGATGCCGATGATGGTCACGCCCTGCTTCTCGAATCGCTTCTGCCATCTGCCGTAACTCGGCAGGTTCCGCTTGCAGTTGATTCACCCGAAGGTCCAGAACTCGACGACATAGACCCTGCCCTTCTCGAAAGTGAGCGCTTTGCCATCTGTATTGAGCCAGTCTGCCTTGTCGCCGACAAGTTTCGGGGCCGGCAGATCGAAGGCGACGGGCGTCTGCGCGGACGCTACGCCAGCGCAGCCGAGTGCAATTATGGCGAGCATGATTTTACATGATCTCGATGCGCGAATCATCCGGCCAGTTCCTTTCCGCGAGCCGCGCTATCGGCAGCTCCCTGGCGATGCTCTGTAACGTATTGGACGAGCGCGGACAGGTCCTTCCCGGTGGCCCGCGGGAGTATTCCCATCTCCTCCGGTGGCAGGCCGAGGCGGTTGAGCCAGAAGGTGGGATAACCGAACCACGTCGCGCCTGCCGCGTCCCATCCGGCGAACGCCACGAAGAGAATCGCGTCTCGTCGCAGCCGAAAGGCGTCGACCGCCATGCGGTATGCCCGTGGATCCGGTTTGTAGGTGCGGATCCGGTCCGTGCTCAGGACATGCTCGAAGATGTTTTCAAGACCCCCGTTGCGGATTCCATCGCCCAGCATCGATTCCGTCATATTCGAAAGAAACGCCAGCCGAATCCCGGCCGCCATCAGGGTCGTTAGCGCCTCGTGAGCCTCCGGCCAGGGCTTCAGCTCCATGCTGGCCCGCATCAGCCGACCGCGCGATTCGGCGGTCAGGTCGATTCCGCGCAGTTTCGCCGCGAAAAAAAGCGCCTCTTCGGTCGTCTTCTTGAAGTCCGCGTACTGGCCGGACAGTGCACGTAGCCACTGGTACTCGAATTGCCGCGTTCGCCAGGCGGCAACCAGCTCGGCGCCCTTTTGCGGGAAGAGCGTCTCGGCGACGGCGGAGACCGGCCGGGGATCGAAAATCGGAAACGCGTCAAAAGCAATAGCCTCGATTCGTGCTGGTTTCCGACCCGACGCCCGGCCTGACAGCGCGACTGCACTCGACAGACCGCACCCGGCGGACCCGCAAATGAACTCTCCGCGATTCAGTGACATTCGATTCTCCAATCCTGCCCTACGGACCGATTCGCTCGGTCACCTCGCGGGTGAACAGCTCCAGGTCGGCGTTGTTCACATCGGAGACGGCGTAGAAGACCATCCCGCCGCGCGACCAGTGAGTCACGTGGTAGCCGTGAATCGATGCCGTGACGGGCCCGCCGGTCAATGCATCTCCGTTTTCTTGTACGGGCCAGACGAAGAGATTGATTACATGCAAACGGCGATGATAGACCAAGGCGGCGACGGGGCGGCCGTCGAGGTAGTCCAGCCGGCCGCCGGTCAGCGGAAAGCCTTTGTCCGCAAGGTCGACAACCGGCGGGGAGTAGTCCAGTTTGCCGAGGAACCAGGGCTTCACCGTGTGCTGATCGGTCGAGGCAACATCGAAAAGATGGCTTGCCTGTAGTGAGCGGACGTGGCTGGTGACCGCCTCCTGCACGAGCGAATTCGGTGCGCCGGGGCGGACCGATAGATGAAGCGCGCCCCACGCGAGCAGTGCGACGAGCGCAACGGCCGCCATCCCAAGCGCGAAAGAAAACCGAATCGCGGGTCGCTTCCGGTCCTGCGCATTTTGCGCCCTGCTCTCGTTCCGCACGGACGCGAGAACACGATTCTCCAGACCCCGCGGCGCTTCGTAACGGAGGTCGGCGGCCCGAATCGCATGCGAGAGTGACTTGCAGGAGTCGAGCGCCTGATGGCACGCGCCGCAGTCGGCAAGGTGGTTCTCGACCTCCACGCTCCGGACCAGGTCGAGCTCGCCATCCACATAGCCGTCGACAAGCTGGCGGACCTCTCTACAATTCACGTCGAAGCTCCTTCGCGCCAACCGCCGCTCCTCTCGCAAGGCTCTCCTGAAGCCGCTTTCTCGCGCGGGCAAGCCGCGACATCACGGTCCCGATGGGAATGTCCGCGATCTCTGCGATCTCCCGGTAGGAGAGGTCTTCCATCTCGCGCAGCACGATCACTTCCCGAAACTCGACGGGCAGGTCGTCCAGCGCCGCAGAGAGCGCCTGACGATCCGCGTTCCGCAGGACCGCCGCCTCGGGGCCGGGACTGTCATCGGCTACGTTCAGAAGGCGGTCGTCGAGCGGAATCGTGAGCTCCTGCCGTCGATTCCGGTGCAGCCATGTGTAGGAGGTGTTGCGGACGATGGTCAGCAGCCACGGGCGACCGTCCGTTCCGAGGAATCCGTCGAGAGAACGGAAGGCGCGCATGCATGCCTCCTGGACGATGTCCTCCGCGTCCTGATCGTTGCGCGTCAGCCAGCGGGCCAGATTGTAGGCCGCTTCGAGGTGGGGCGTGACGGTCCTTTCGAAGCGCGCGAGCCTGTTGCGATCCTGCAAGTAATCTCCATCCCGCGGCCCCGGCGGCCGGTCTTCCTTCACTAACGAGACTCGCGAATTCGTGCTCATATTCCCGCGAAATTTTTTCTCTTTCGCCGGAATAACCGGTCCGCGCCGCGGGTCTGAAACGGTGAGGCGGCCGGAGCCCTTCAGCCGGCCCTCTATAACCCGGAAGGAGCACAAGCGAATGAGCGACGAGATTATGTACAATCAGAACGACGACAACCAATGCGACAATCAGCAGGACGACGGAATCGACCGGCGGGGATTCCTCAAATGCATGGCGTGGGCCGGGACCGGCGTCCTGCTCACCATGCGGGCCGGCGTCCTGGAGTCCTCAGCCTTCGGCAGTGTCCTGGACAGGGGAATTCGGCCAGCGGGCGACTTCTCCTTCGCGCAGGTGAGCGACAGCCACATCGGGTTCAGCAAGCCGGCCAACACCGACGTGGTCGGGACGTTTCAGGAGGCTGTGAAGCGGCTCGACGCGCTCCCCGCGAAACCCGATTTCGTGATTCATACCGGCGACATCAGTCACCTGTCGAAACCCGAGGAGTTCGACACGGCGCAGCAGGTGCTGCGAGGAAGCAATATCGACCGCGTCTTCTACGTGCCAGGCGAGCACGACGTGCTCACGGACGACGGCAAGAGGTACCGCGAACAGTTCGCCCGCGATTCGAAGGGCGCGGGTTGGTACAGCTTCGACCACAAAGGCTGCCACTTCATCGGTCTCGTGAATGTGATGAACCTGAAGGCCGGCGGCATGGGTTCGCTGGGACCCGAGCAGTTGGAGTGGCTCGAAAAGGACCTGAAGGGCCGTTCGAACAGCACGCCGATTGTGGTCTTCGCGCACATCCCGCTCTGGACGGTCTACCCGGAATGGGGATGGGGAACCGACGACAGCGCGCAGGCGCTCTCCCATCTGAAGCGGTTCGGCTCCGTGACGGTGCTGAACGGCCACATCCACCAGACGCTCCAGAAGGTCGAGGGCAATGTCACTTTCCACACCGCATGCTCGACCGCCTTCCCGCAGCCGAAGCCGGGCGCGGCTCCCTCTCCCGGACCCATGAAGGTGCCGGCGGAGCAGCTCCGGAGCATGCTGGGCCTGACCAGCGTCAAGTTCGTGCGAGCCGGCCACTCGCTGGCCATCATCGATTCGAGCCTCGAATCGAAGGGCGCACCGACCCCGGCCGCAGCTGGCGGGAAGATTACGATCGACAACTTCGCGTTCGCGCCCGCCGATGTCGTGGTGAAGCCGGGCGCGACCGTAACGTGGATTAACCATGACGACATTCCGCACATTATCGCGAGCAGAGACCGGTCATTCAGGTCTCCGGTGCTGGACACGGACGGAGAGTATTCCCGCGCTTTCAGTAAGCCCGGCGCATACGAATACTTCTGCTCTATTCACCCGCACATGACCGGAAAGATCGTGGTGCGCGCATGACACGACCAGCCGCCCTCCGACTCCCCATTATGGGGGGTCGGGGGGCCGCGATCAGGATTCGGTCGCCTTTGGGACGAGCCCGGCATCGACCCGATCCAGCGCGGCATCGAGGGAAGCCCACCGTTCGGGCGAGAGCGTTGCTGGCGCGCTCCCGCTGATAACCGCGGACCGAAGCCGGTCTCGAAGAAGACGAAGGGCTTCGAGAGCTTCCCTGCATTTCGGGCAGCCGGCCGCATGCAGATTCGTGTACCAGCGCGCGAATCCTCGCAGCGACCCATCCGCCAGCGCGCTGACCCAGTGACGCATGTGCCGGCACGGCTTCAGCTCGGCGCTGAAATCGTTCGGATTCTCCCATGATCTCCCCATCAAACCCTCCTGCGGTCGCGGCCATATTCATAAAGTGAGGAATAGAGGCTCAACCGGGCGCGGTAGAGGCGCGAGCGCACCGTCCCGACCGGAATGCCGAGCGCCGCGGCCGCCTCGGCGTATTCCCATCCCTCCATGTCCACCAGCACCACGCATACCCTCATGTCCGCGGACAGCGATTGAAGAGCATTTTCGACCGGCTCGTCCAGCGTTGTGGACATGAGCGCTGCGTCCGGCCTGGTCGACGGCGGCGAATGCATCGCGGCGGGTACATTGGCGCCATCACCAGAAAGGGCGTCCAGGCCTGAATCCCACTTGCGCCGCCGCTTCTCCGCGTTCAGGAATGCATTGTAGAGGATCCGCATCAGCCAGGCCCGCGCGTTGGTGCCGTCGGTAAACTGGCCGCGCACATAACCCTCATAACCGCGCACGAGGGCCTCCTGAACGAGGTCCTGCGCTTCGTCCTCCCGCAATTCACACAGGCGGCGGGCTACCCCCAGGAGCGCGGGAGCGGTTTGGCGGGCCATCTCGCCGTATCTGGCGCGCGCGCGGGCAAATTCCGCGCAATCCATATTCGGCCTGGACTTTCCGAATTCGTCTTGAACTTCGCTCACGACACCTGTATTGCCCGTGCGGGCGACGAAAGATTGCGGCACGCGTTGTGCGTGCATGCCCGGTCCACACACTGTAAACAAACCGCGGCACCTGGAAGTTCACTCAACGGGAACTTCCGGGAAGCCTCGATTGTTGATAGTGCAATCCGGCCCGGACGCCGGCACTATCCACGAAGGAGAATCGCAATGAAGTTTGTCAGGATCGGAACGCGTCTCGGCATCGGACCCATTATCGCGATACTGACGCTCGGTCTGGTGGTCCGCAATTCAGCGGCCGCGGGAAAGTCGACGGGGTTCGTGTATGTGGCGACGAACGCCGCCGCCAATTCCGTCATCCAGTACGTTCGGGCAGCCGATGGCTCCCTAACGATGAACGCCGAGGTATTGACCGGGGGGAGCGGCACGGGAGCGACTGCCGTAGATCCGCTGGGTTCGCAGGACTCTCTCGTCACGAGCGCGGACGGGTCGCTCCTGGTTGTCGTGAACGCGGCGTCGAACGAGGTCACTTCGCTGAGAGCCGGGAGCGGCGGACTTCAGGTTGCGAGCACCGTCTCCTCGAACGGGACCTTCCCGAACAGCGTGGCGATTCGCGGCGACCTCGTCTACGTTGTCAATGCGCAGTCCACTCCGAATGTCACCGCCTTTCGCGTGGACGCATCCGGAGCGCTCACCGCGATACCGGACTCGACGCGGAACCTGCCAGGCGGCGGCTCGGCGGCGCCGCACGATGTCGTCTTCAGCCCGGATGGAACGCGACTCCTGGTCAGCGAGGGAGGCACGAATCAGATCGACGTATTCCAACTCGACGACAACGGGCTGGCGACGGTCGTGACCACGTCACCCTCCGCAGGGTCCGGGCCATTTGGCATGCGGTTCGGGCGGAATGGCGCGCTGATTGTGGTGGAAGCGGCCACCGCGTCCGCCTCATCGTATGTACTGACGCCGCGGAATACGCTTACCGTTGTGAGCGCGGCGGTCGCGAACGGACAGGCGGCCTCCTGCTGGATTTCGCTCGCTCCGGACGGTAAGTTCGGCTTCGTCTCGGACACGGGGTCAGGCGTATTCTCGTCTTACCAGGTGAGTGGCAACGGGATGCTAAATCTCGCGAGCGCGGTCGCGGCGTCGGCAGGCGGCGGCGCTCCCATCGATTCGTCCATAACCGGGGATGGCGCATTCATGTATGTGGTGGATTCCTCGAAAGGTCGGGTTCTCGCCTATGGCATCCACGGCGCGAGCCTGCACCCGGCAGAAGTCGTCACCGGGCTGCCACTGAGCGTGCAGGGGATCGTCGCTCAGTAAGGCTTCCCGTCGGGCAGGCAATTGGTTATGAGTCCAGACTCGACACGGTCGGCGGGCTGCACCCCTCCGCTTCCATGCCTGCGGCCAGCTCCGCACCTCCGTGCGCAGAAGCCTACACCCATATACGTCCTGCCCGCGGAGGCGGGAGTTGGCGCGTAGCGCATGTGAGCGGGAGGGTGCAGCCTCCTGTTCGCCGCGGAGTGCACCAAATCTGTTGAGGCCGCCTGCGTAACGTGAGTCAGTAAAGCTTCCCGTCCGGTCAGGGTAATCAGCCGAAAAGGCCGCTCGGTCGTGATGACCGGGCGGCCCTTAATCGAATGGTCGCGCTGATACCGCAACCTTCAGACGAGGTCGAATCGGTCGAGGTTCATGACCTTCGTCCATGCGGCGGCGAAGTCCTGTACGAACTTCTCTTTGGCGTCGTCACATGCGTAGACCTCCGCCAGCGCCCGGAGCTGCGAGTGCGCGCCGAATACGAGGTCGACGGCCGTGGCGGTCCAGCGGAGCTCGCCTGTGGACCGATCGCGACCCTCGTATACATTCTCCGCCGAGGTCGATGGCCTCCATGCCGTGCGCATGTCGAGCAGATTCACGAAGAAGTCGCTGGTAAGCGACCCCGGCCGGTGGGTGAAGACGCCGTGTTTCGACTGCCCATGGTTGGCGTCGAGGGCGCGCATACCTCCTACGAGAACGGTCATCTCGGGCGCGGTCAGCCGCAGGAGGTTGGCCTTGTCCAGCAGGCGCGTTTCGGGCGACAGATGGTCACCCGCTTGCATGTAGTTCCGGAACCCATCGGCGACCGGTTCCAGCACGCTGAATGATTCCGAGTCCGTCATCTCCTGCGTCGCGTCCGTGCGGCCGGGCGTGAACGCGACGGTGACGTTGTGCCCTCCGTTCCGGGCCGCCTGCTCCACGGCGGCGCATCCGCCCAGAACAATGAGGTCCGCCAGCGAGACTCCTTTACCTCCGGATTGGGACCGGTTGAAATCCTGCTGGACCTGCCCGAGGGTTTTCAGCGCCGTGGCGAGCCGGTCCGGCTCGTTGGATTCCCAGTCCTTCTGCGGCGCGAGGCGGATCCGCGCTCCGTTCGCGCCGCCGCGCTTGTCCGTTCCGCGGAAGCTGGCCGCGGCGTTCCAGGCGGTGGAGACCAGCTCCGGGATGGTGAGGCCGGAGGCGAGAAGCGTTCGCTTGAAGGCCGCGATGTCCTCTTCCCCGATCAGCGCGTGATCGACGTCCGGAACGGGGTCCTGCCATAGCAGCGGCTCCGGAACGAACGGGCCAAGATAGCGCGAACGGGGACCCATGTCGCGGTGAAGCAGCTTGAACCACGCTCTGGCGAAGGCGTCAGCGAGCTGGTCCGGGTTCTCATGGAAGCGCTTCGCGATTGGCCCATAGATCGGATCCTCTCTCAGCGCCAGATCCGTCGTGAACATGACCGGCGCGTGCCGCGTCGACGGGTCATGGGCATCCGGTACGGTACCCTGCGCCTCGGGATTCTTTGGCGTCCACTGCTTCGCGCCGGCAGGGCTGGTGGTCAGCTCCCACTCGTACTTGAACAGGTTTTCCAGGAAACCGTTGTCCCATTTGGTCGGATTGTTGGTCCATGCGCCCTCGAGTCCGCTTGTGATCGTGTCCTGGCCCTTGCCGCTGCCAAAGCTGTTCTTCCAGCCGAGGCCCTGCTCCTCGATGGGAGCGGCCTCGGGTTCCGGGCCGACGTGCTCGGTTGCGGGTGCGGCGCCATGCGCCTTACCGAATGTGTGGCCGCCGACGATGAGCGCGAGAGTCTCCTCGTCGTTCATTGCCATGCGCCCGAAGGTATCCCGGATGTCCCTGGCGGCCACCAGGGGATCGGGAGTGCCCCCGGGCCCTTCGGGATTCACGTAGATCAATCCCATCTGCACGTTTGCCAGCGGTTTGGCGAGCTCGCGATCGCCGCTGTAGCGCTCGTCTCCCAGCCAGGTGTCCTCCGGGCCCCAGAAGATATCCTCCGGCTCCCATACGTCGCGCCGGCCGAAGCCGAAGCCGAACGTCTTCAACCCCATCGACTCGATGGCGACATTGCCGGCGAAGAGCAGCAGATCGGCCCAGGATATCTTCCGGCCATACTTCCGTTTGATCGGCCAGAGCAGCCGGCGCGCCTTATCCAGGCTCGCGTTGTCGGGCCAGCTATTGAGAGGCGCAAACCGCTGCTGGCCATCTCCGCCGCCGCCGCGGCCGTCTTCGATGCGGTAGGTCCCCGCGGCATGCCAGGACATGCGGATGAAGAGGGGACCGTAGTGGCCGTAGTCGGCCGGCCACCAGTCCTGGGACGTGGTCATAAGCTCGACGAGGTCCTGCCGCAGCGCGTCGATGTCGAGGGATTTGAACTGTTCGGCGTAGTCGAAGTCTTCTTCCATCGGATTCGACAGATGGGAGTGGTGGTGGAGAACCGAGAGGTCGAGCTGATTCGGCCACCAGTCCTTGTTCGTCCTCGGCCTGGCCCGCTTCGGAGTTGGAGACGGGATTGAAGGGTTCTCGCTTTCGCTGACGCTTGTGGTGTGGTCCTTATCTGGCACGTCGATCTATCTCCTTTCGGAAAGCCTCGCAGGATGCTGACGGTTCCCGCCAGCTCGCCGCCTCCGCGCGTGAGTGTAAACGAGGCGCGAATTTGTCCCCAGTCTTGAGAGAAACGACTTTTCGTTCCTGCCGACGGACTATGAACTGCGCCACATTGTCGCGGCGAGAAGAGAACCCGGGACATCGCGCAGGTCGCGCACGGCTCCGCCCCTTCCCGCGGGCACATCGAGCACACAGGAGGCGGACTCGTCAAAGGTCCTCTGGCTGACAGTGGGGACACAGGCCCCAGAAAATCACTTCCGCCTCCTGCACGACGAATCCATGCGTAGTGGAGGGCTCCAGACAGGGCGCGTCGCCGACGGCGCAGTCCACGTCGGCAATCACGCCGCAGCTGCGGCAGACGATGTGATGGTGGTTGTCTCCGACCCTCGCTTCAAAGCAGGCCGGATGGCCGGAGGGCTGGATGCGCCGGACGAGCCCCGCCTTCTCCAGTATGTGCAGGTTGTCGTATACGGCCTGGGTAGAGAGGGCGCCGAGTCGATGGCGGGCGGCCGCTGCAATCGCTTCGACATCGCGATGCTGCCACTCGCCCTGAACGGCGGTGAGAATGGCAATTCGGGGCGCGGTTACCCGAAGGCCTGCCCTGCGAAGCGACTTGTGTAGCGATATCTCGTCGTAAAACACGGGTGCATTGTAGATCATTATCTGGAACGAGTCAATCTTACAACCCAATAAATAATTCGCACCGCACGTGATGGCGGTGGCAATTCGCGAGTGGATGGTTGAGAAGGCGCGTGGCGGTGTGATGCGCGGCCGGATGTTGCACGATGTCGGAATAGTTCACGCCTCCGCGCCGGCCTGCGGGCTCCGGCGCCGTCGATTATCGAGCAGGTGTGCGAGCGAGCGATATCCGGTGTTCGCCAGGCCACGGCTGCCTTGTTTGAATGCGCTGTCAACCGCCGCCCAACTCTCCGTCGGTTCGTCCACGATCGGGCCGCTCCATACCGGTGGCCAGCGACCCGTGCGCTGGCGGTGACTATCGGCCCATCGCAAAAGCGTTTCGACGTCGAACGGGGGAAGCGCCCTGCGGTTCCGCACGCCGCGATGTTTCGCCAGCAAACGGGCAAGTGACGATCCAGGCGTCCGCGGCGATTCCCCCGGATCAGGGCGTAATTGATGTTCTTCCAATTCACGTCGGGCGCGTCGACATCGGCGCCGGACGTACGAGTGGGCCAACGGCCGGTGCGGACAACGTGCAAGTCTGCCCAGGCCAGTATCTGCTCCTCTGTCAGGGGGCTCTGGTCGTGTATGTTGGGCACCCCTCTGTGCGCGGCCAGCAGGCGCGCAAGCGATGTCGGCTCTCCCATGTACCGGACGGCTCTACTCAGGGCGTGGTTGATGGCGCCCCACGTCTCTCCCGGAGCCGCTGCCACGGCGCCGCTATCGACGTGCGGCCACGCGCCCGTACGCGCGAAGTGGTAGTCGCACCAGCGGAGAACGTCGGCGAGATCGAATTCCACGAGAGGCGAAGACCGGTTGCGAACACGCCAGGTTTCGGCGATGAATCGCGCAAGAGTCGTGCCGCCAGGGAGCCCGCGATTTCCGTTCTTCAGCGCAATGTCCAGGCCCGTCCAGGTGTCCGGCGACCCTTCGTAGATCCGTCCGGAATCCCTGGTTGGCCAGGTTCGGTGTTTGTCGAGGTATCCCTGGATGAGTTGTAATGCCTTCGGTATGGTCCAGTCCGGCCATCGCACCTTTCTCGGCAGGGGGCCGCCGGGCTTTACGGGTCGCGAACGCTGCTGGGATGGACTCGTCGAAGGTTGTCGCGGCGTATAGGGAAGTGGGAGTTCGACCGGACGTAACGACTCGGGGAGAAGGTGATAGAGCTCACGCGTGATCTGGTCGATTCGGTCGGCGGTCGTTTCGAGGTCCCCCAGTACGGCGCGTCTCTTCTCACCTGTTGTGTGGAGCGCGCGCCTGGACTTGCGTCGTATCGTGCTCGAATCATCCAACAGGGATGCTATTCGCTAACGGATGTCTTCTGCATCGCCTGTAGTCACTGTCGCACCTCCGCCACAGTCGGGCTCCGTGAGATTGGTCACTCCCATGGCCCGCGTTTGTTCCGCGGCCCGGCGGCCTGGGAGACGATCGGCATCTGTATTCAATCGTCGATTGCCTGGTAGACCGCGGTCCAGAAGTCGGACCACATCGGCAGACTCTGGTCGCCCGCATGCGCCCGCTGCATCACGACGACGGTCGTCATGTCCTCGGCGGGGTCGTTGTACCAGGCGGTGCCGTAGTAGCCGGGCCATCCGTAAGTCCCGACCGAGGGGCCGAGCTGCGTGCGGCGAGTGCGGACCGACATCCCGAAACCCCAGCCAATGTTGTCGAAGTACCCCGGCGAGAACCCGGATAGAGCCTTCTGCGCCGGCGTCAGATGATCACTCGTCATCAGCGTTACCGAGGGCCGCGAGAGCACCCGCACGCCATGATACGTGCCGCCAGCCAGCAGAGCAGAGGCGAAGGCGTGGAAATCCTGGGCGGTCGAGACGAGCCCGCCGCCGCCGCTTTCGAACACTGGCGGCTTGCTAAACCGCCCGTGGGGAGCGTCGTCGACGACCGGCCCGCTGGACGCGGCGTTGTCGCGCTCGTACGCCGTCGCCAACCGGTTGATGTTTTCGCCGCCAACGCTGAAGGCGGTGTCCTTCATTCCGAGAGGTTCGCATATTCGCTCGCGAAGTGCCTCCCCGAAAGACTGGCCGGTGGCCCGGGCAATGAGCACGACCGTCACATTTGCCGCGGTCTCGTACATCCATCGCTCACCCGGCTGGTGGACGAGCGGGAGCGCGCCGAGCCGGCGGATCCACTCGTCCGGCGGCGCGGCCCTGCCGAGTACGCTCAGCGCGTCAGCGATCGGGACCGTTGCCGGATCCGCGAGGACCATGCCGGTGCCTGCGGTGTAGGTGAGAAGATCCCGCAACGTGATCGGCCGAATCGCCGGGGTGGCGTCTTCGACCGGTCCGTTCGGATCGACGAGCACGGTCATGTCCGCGAGCTCCGGGAGGAACTCGTCGACCGGGTCATCGAGGCGCAGCGTGCCGTCCTCGACAAGCGTCATCGCGCAGGCAGCGACAATCGGCTTCGTCATTGACGCGATGCGGCAAATCGTGTCGGCCGCCATCGGCGTGGCCGAGCCTGCGCCGTCGAAAGCGAGATTGCCCGTGGCCTCGATGTGGCCCTCGCAACGGCGGGCGAGCGCAACGACCGCGCCTGGTATAAATCGGTGGTTGACAAGACGATCGAGCACGTCACGTACGCGGGCAAGCCGTTTCGACGAGAAGCCGCATGTGGTCAATTTCCAATCCTCATGTTGACAGTTTCTCTCGCGGAGCGATACATCCGATCCGGATTCTGACACACAGGGTCCGAGAGCCATACCGCGCGTGTACAGGCGGCGCTTCCTTCGGATCACGCCGGTGAGACGCCTGCCAGTGGGATGGCTCTTCAATAATCCAGGCATCCCGGTCAATTGGGATGACGGTCTCATCCACATATGGGGATTAGCCCCGTGGCGATTGCAAGTATGATTCCCGCGACGACGCCAACGAACAATCCGACCACGGCAATAGCAACTTTTCCGGCTGTAGTTGCGATCACTTCGACCTCCTCCCGGCGATACGACGCGCTATTTCGGGCTGAATGTCCCTGATGGAAAATCCGGTCCTGTCGGCAATCGAATTCAACCCTTCAGCACTATGCCCGTTCTTCCGCGAGGCGTCGGCCAGACAGAAGGTACGTAGCGCTCGATTACCGGTCCGGCAATACAGCAGAATGGGTCGCTTTCCATTTGTCAGGACCGAGGACAACCGATCAACGCCAGTGTTGGGAATCTCGCCGTGAGGAATGGGGATGTACTCAAACATGATTCCACGCTGCTTTGATAACTCGGCTACCTGCCGGGACGGAATCTGATCGGCAGCCTCGCCGTCGGGCCGCATATCTGCAATGGTCGCAATGTGCAACCGCACCAGCCGTTGGAAGTCCGACTCTCGGAGTTGGTCGGTCAAGTAGATTTCGGACGTATCAATTTGTCGAATCAGTTTTTCACGGCGGCCAGGACTTGTCACCCACGAGTACGAAACCACCCATGCGATCCCAGCCAACATTGAGATGACAAAGACTTTTCCGTTCGTCAGCCTCATTATTCAATCCCGCCGGTCGGCGATCCGATCGCCATCGCCTGCCCTATTCCTCTACGAACCTGGCCCAATTAGGACCGGCTGGTTGCCCGATGGAGCCGCAAGCTGCGCTCCGGGCCAACGCTGTTAAGCACGAATCATCCGGAACGGATCGGGCTGCTGCCTGAGGCTCGAAAGGGCAGATCCGGGTTCATTCCCCGTCCGATTATGGCAATCCTTCAAGGCGGGCGGCCGGCCTTCGAATCGTCCCGACCTCCATCCCGATCGCGCGTTCACGCCCGCGGCGGACATTGGAGCAGTCGGATCCGAACCGTCGTGCCTTCGCCGACCCTGCTCTCGATTGTCATCCGGCCCCCGTGGGCTTCGGTTATCGACCGGCAGATTGCCAGGCCAAGACCGGTGCCGCCCGCGGTTCGGGCAGCGTCCACCCGGTAGAACCGCTCACCCGCATTCAGATGTGGCAGGTGGACGCTGCCCGAACCGCGGG
>Ga0207667_10005528_pt1 | contig 15423 bp, 9 predicted proteins | sample KBSCornC52_FD_184301 | JGI IMG/M metagenome (GOLD analysis project Ga0207667, IMG submission 184301) | Corn rhizosphere microbial communities from Kellogg Biological Station, Michigan, USA - KBS Corn C5-2 (SPAdes) (version 2) | ecosystem: Host-associated > Plants > Roots > Rhizosphere > Soil ... | reverse complement strand
CGATCCGATCGCCGCTAGACAAGACAATTGCGCCCACGCGATCGTGTTCGGTCACTATGTCATCGATGGCCGCAGCTTCGACATTTACACCCAAGCGATTGGCATGAGCCTTCAAGAGGGAAGTGTAAGGAACAGCGGCAAGATTATATCCATAGGCTGCAGAGAGTTCGCTTCCCTCCTGGTAGACCGGAACGCGGGCCTGCTTCGCCGCCGAGGCAGCCAGCGAAAAGTCCTCGAACGCCGGTTTCAATCCCTCCTGCCGGCCCCGCGCCCAGTAATGGACGAAGTCCACATCCGAGCCAGGCGGCGGCGGATCGTCGTAACCCACCATCCACGGCGGCGACGCTCCAGCCCAGTTGGAATAACGTTGCGCCACCAGCGGCACCGCCTTCGCGACCGCGATTGCCAGATTTTCCGGCAGTCCGATCTGCTTATGCAGCCCCTTTATCGCAGGCATGGCGGAATACACATCTTGCGGCTGCAGGATGGAGGGAAGCTCGATGGCACGGACCGAAACGCCGAGATGGCCAAGCGAGCGCTGAATCGCTGCTGCGGCAATCCAAAGCGGCGCGTCCCGGCCAACGACAGCGACACTGGTCGCGCGAGTACTCACAACTGAGTCTCCGCAGGTTGCAGTTTCCAGGGCTGCTGCATTCGGGAATAGCGCTCGACGAACCGGCTGTGGCTCGGCATTTCGTCCACCCGGTCGCTGATCTCATCGCGCACTTCCTCAAGATCGGCGATCAACCGCTCGGTAGAACCATTGTCAGCTAATGGATTGTATGCGGTCGGGATCAAGCCTTGCCCAATGTAAACCGCAAGCCAGCTTGGAAGCGTAAACAGACCGTCGCGATACTGTTCGATGTGGGCGCTGTGGCCGAACAGCTCCATCTTCTCCTTCAAGCTATCCGGAACATCCATGTTCGCGCAATAGCGCCAGATTTCCGCATCATCACGACGGGTCAGATGGTAATGGAGGATCAGGAAGTCGCGGATCCTGTCGTATTCCACATTGATCTTGCGATTGAACTCGTCGGCCAGCCGCGGGTCCATCCCGGCCAGCGGGAGCAACGGCACCAGGTGCATGAGCGCTATCTGGATAAGATAGATGCTGGTGGATTCCAGAGGCTCCAGGAACCCGCTCGCGAGGCCGAGGGCGACGCAATTCTTTTCCCAGTTCACAATCCGCCGCCCCGCCTTGAACCGGAGCAACCGAGGATCGTCAAGCGCAGGAGTATCCAGGCCATTCAGAAGGGAGTCGGCCGCGTCCTGCTCGTTGGTGAAGCCGGTCGAGAAAACGTAGCCGTTGCCGGTCCTGGTCTGAAGCGGGATCCGCCAACGCCATCCCGCTTCAACCGCGGTCGAGCGCGTATAGGGCGTAAGCTCGTTCGCCGACTCGCTTGGAACCGCAAAGGCCCGGTCGCAGGGCAACCATTTCGACCAATCCTCCCAGGGAACGTTCAGTGTCGACCCAAGCAGAAGCGAGCGGAAGCCGGAGCAATCGATGAAGAAGTCACCGTCAATCTGCTCGCCTGACTCCAGGATCAACGATCGGATGGTGCCAGTCTCGTCGTCCTGAATGACGTCAGCAACCTTGCCCTCCGTACGCGTTACTCCACGACTCTCCGCGAGCTTGCGCAATTCTCCCGCGTAGACGCTCGCATCCAGGTGGTAGGCGTAACTGTAGGTTGAACTGACGCCGGCGTTCCGCGTGTCAGGAAAGTCGAAACGATTCCTTCGCGCCGCGACGATAGCGTAAGAGAAGTCGCCGATGTCCCAATCGCATCCAGCCGCCCGAGCTCGCAGCCAGCGTTGGTGAAATCCGCTTCCCGACGTTGCGCGTCCGTAAGTCCCGAACGGGTGGATGTAGCGGGATCCCTGAAAGCCCCAGTCGGAAAACTGGATGCCAAGCTTGAACGTGGCCCGGGTGTTTCGCACCATCTCGGCTTCGTCCAGACCGATCGTGTCGTTGAAATTCTTGAGATGCGGAAGCGTCGCTTCACCGACACCGACGGTTCCGATCTCGTCGGATTCAATAAGCCGGATCCGGCACAACTTGGGTGACACCAACGAGATGAGGCCGGCTGCCGCCATCCATCCGGCGGTGCCGCCGCCGAGAATCACGATGTTCAGGGCCTGGTTCACGTGCCCGCTATTTCCGAGCCTTGCACTTTAAGCGCCTTAGCTGAGCACAGGAGCGAGGTCACGTCCAACCGCAAAAAAGGGGTGCCGTTCGCTTGAGCGGCACCCCGTAGTGTCCAAACCCTGCTATTTGCCGAACTTCATCCGAACTCCAACAATGATCCGGCGATCTTGCTGGTTCCAGGACTCTGGCACCGTGATGATCTTGCCTTCCGGGCTGCTCGGGTCCGTGATCTGCTGTTCAAGCTTCGCAGTCGTGTTGAGTATGTTCTGTGCCTCAAGGCTAAATTCCATCGCATCTGTCACCCGATAGCGGATGGAGCCATCGAGATAGCCGGTGGGCTTCTGCCAGATCGGAAGAGCGATACAGCAGTCGATCGGAGTCACGAGGAACTTCGACCGCCAGTTATATGCGAGGCGCACCGACAAACGACCCTTTTCGTAAAGACCGATCAGGTTTGCCGTATGCTTAGAAACCCCTTCCAGCGTGTTGACGGCGAGCGCGGTGCCGCCGTTCTGACCGCCACCCCCGGCAGTTACAGTTGAGCCATTGGTTCCAACAATCGAAAGGTTGGAATTCGGAACCCCGCTGTTCTTCACATATGTGTAGTTGGCTTGGATTCCGAGCCCGCTCAGATACCCCGGAAGGAAGTCGAAGAAGGTGTTGTAGGCGACCTCGAAACCATCGATCTTCGCTCCGCTGCCGTTCGCCGGCCCGGTGACTGTTACCGGCACAGTCTGGCCGTTGTTGGTGATGTTCTCCAGGAATGTGCCCGACTGGATGTAGTTGAAGAACGTCTTGTGGAAGAGCGCGAAGCTGAACTGCCCGGCATTACCGAAATAATGCTCGATCGACAGGTCGAACTGCCAAGCCGTAATCGGCTTCAGGTATGGGTTGTAGGCAGTGGCCGTGTAATCAGGATCGATTCCGGTTGGATTGCCGTTAGCATCCACAACCCACCGAGGATCGATCAGTCGGCACACAGTGCCGGTAGCATCACAGTTTTGAGAGTTTCCATTCGGGAGATTTTGGCTGACCGCCAGATAATTCTTGAGCAAACCAAAGTCCGGTCTCGACATCCCTCTCGAGGCAGCAAACCGCACCAGCCACTTGGGCGTGATATCGAGTCTCAGGTTAAAGCTCGGCAGCCAATCTTGGAAATGATTCTTGGCTGTTGTCGCTGTGTGAGAGCCGTTCGCAAACGCGAGCTGAGCGCCCGTGAGATAGCAATAGGTCGGATAGGTCAGGATTGCTCCCGCCGGGGCGCCGGTTGGGCGCGTCAGCGCACCCGCGCTGCCGACAAGGCCGCCCGGGACCAGCGCAGTGTCCGGGCACTTCGTTGCGTCATACCCATTCGGATAGACAATGTTGCCGGTGCTGTTGTCCTGCGTGTCGACGAAGCGAATGCCGATGTTCCCACGCAGCGGCATTCCGGCAATCAGTGCATTGTCGCCGCCGAACTTGAGTTCGGCATAGCCGGCTTTCGTCTTCTCATCGACATTGCCGATTTCATCCGCCGTGAAGCAACTGTTAGGAAGCTCTACCGGCATTACGTCTCCGCCCGGTGTATGCTGTCCGTTGCGGTCGCAGATCGGCACAAAGCTTCCGACTCCCGTCACGTCGGAATTGAAACCGTCGGCGCCGTGAGCAGCCAGGAACGTAAATGGCGAGAATGGGAAAGTGCCCATGTAGCCGCCAAAGAACGGCGCCCCGAACGGCTGATTGCCGTAGAAGCCGGCAGGATAACCGTTGAAGGTGGTCTGGGAAATCGTTGCGCCAGTATTTGGGTCCGTGATGAGACAGCTGCCAGGCTTCGAATCCAGGTTGAAGTAAACGTACGCGCAGTTGCCCGTCCACGTATTGGACACGTTGTGCCAGTTGTACGTGCTCCACTGCAGCAACTGCTTGCGGTCCGCATATCGAGCGCCCACCTTCAGGCTATCGAGCCAGTCGGTGTGGAAATCATATTGGGCGTCGCCGCGTAATGCGAACTCATGGCCACGGCTGTCTTCCACGTGATCCATGACATCGTTGATGTACCAGTTGTCCACATTCTGGAGTCCACCAGCCGACTGGTTGACATTACTCGGCGGCAGGAAGGACATGGTGGGAATCCCGTCCCGGCTGCCCAATTGGATGTTGGCGAACGAGGCCATTTCCGGGCCAGTGATGTCGTAATTCCTGATCGTCGCGTTGACGTACTGGCCGTCAACGTTGAAGTGCAGGTTGTCCGTGGCGTCCCACTTCAGATTGAGGGCCGCGTCCTGCGTCATCTCGTGATCTTTCCAGTACCGGGTGGAACTGGTTATGCCCTCACCAAACACGTTCGACGGCGTGCCTCCCCCGGGGCAAGCCCAAGTGTAGCACACGTTGAACATCGGTTGACCCTGATCATTCAGACCATAGCCGCCCGTCGCTTGGTTGGTCCCGGTCGGGAGGTTAGGGTTGCCCCACCATCCCACGTTCTGGGCAAACGTGCCGGTCTGCACCATTCCGTTCTGGTCGAACGTGAAATCGGGAGCACCGGGAGCCTGCAGCGCGACCGAAGGATTTCCTGGTTCATACCGGAAATCCACGTGATTGCCGAAAACTCCGAAGAAGTTGCCAATGATCGCGTGCTCGTCATTTTCGTTGGTGTAAACCGACCGCAGATATTGCGCCGTTGCCAACCACCTGTGGTCGTTGCTTCGCCATTGCGCAGCCGCGGCAATTCCGGTTCGCTGGCGATCGTAATCGCTAATGCGATCGGTGAGCGAGCCCGGGGCAACCACGGTGCCGGTTGCGAAGTTGGAGGACTTGAAAGTGTTGTCGGTGAGGCCGGGGAAGGCTCCGCCTTCGAAGATGGTGGCGCGGCCGTATTGGACCATGTCATTGCGGGTTTTGAGATCGGACCAGGCAATGTCGCCCATGATTCCGACGTCACCGATACCGGTCTGCCAACGGTTGCTGTAGAAGGCGTTGGCGTCAGGCGTCACTCCCTTGTAGAGGCTGTTGTAGTTCAAGTGGCCGCCAACCTGAATCAGCTGCCCTGATGCATCGAATGGTAGACGAGTGCGCAGGTTGATCGATCCGGCGATACCGCCCTCAATCATGTCCGCGGTCTGGTTCTTATAGGCATCCACACCCGCGAGGAGTTCGGGCGTCACGTCCGACCAGCTAAGGCCGCGGCTGCTGTTTGCGCTGAAAATGTCACGGCCGTTGAATTCCGACCGGACCTGCGGAAGGCCGCGAATGATCACGCCGGAAGGCTCGGCGGAGAAGTGGGAGACGTCACCGTGAGCGGCGATTCGGTCAACGGTGATGCCCGGGATGCGCTGGAGTGCCTCAGCGACCGATTTGTCCGGGAAGGCGCCGATGTCGGTCGCTGTGATCGAGTCAACAACCGTGTCCGCATTCTTCTTGATGATGCGCGCCGACCGCAGAGCCGCGCGAATACCCGTGACAACGATCGTGTTTTTCGTGTCGGCGCTCGGATTCCCCTTCGCGTTGGGGTTTGTGGTTTCGCTCACCGGCTTGCCCGGCGGCGTGTTCTGGTCCTGCGCGTACGCGCCGGTGGGCTGAAGCAATGCAAGCCCGAGGACCAAGGTCGAAGCTCCGCAACGGAGTACGCGAGAGTTTACGGCGCGAGCCGACAATGAAAGCATCAATTTTCTCCCCTCCATCCTGGCGCCGCCAGGGTGAATTTTTCACGAGAGCGGAGTGGAGGTAGCGCTAACATTGCGGCGAAACCAAAACAGCGATCGAGCCCCAATCTCGATTTACTGGCTTGCCGAATACGCGTCGCTCTCCCCACCCGCTTTCGCGAGTTCTCCCGATTCCTATGGCGAGATCACCGGCAGTCAATGCGAGACGGATAAAGGATATTGAATTTCCGATTTGTGTTGCTTCATGATCACACGGTTCGGTGATCGCTGTCGCCGCGATTCGATGACCGTGGGCCCGTCGATGATTGCATTGCGGGCAACTCGTCTTAGGCGGGTGCAACCACCACGGCTCATCTGATCGCATTGTCGGATCGGACGGCTCAGGGGATTGAATGTCTGCAACACAGAGCCGCCTTCGGCTATCCGGAACTAATCTCAAACGAGTCGCGGATCACAACCAGCGAATAACCCTCCACGCGATTCGGGTGCACGGTCCGCTTACCAGGGTTGAGCTTGCGCGTATCACGGGGCTCACGCCCCCGGCCATAGCCAACATCACACGTCGGCTGCTCGTGGATGGCTTCATTAGCGAAGCTGGACGGCGAAGGGGGAGCAGAGGTCAGCCGCCCACCGATCTCGTGATCAATCCCGATGCTTGTTACGCAATCGGCATCAACGTCGACCGGGACCATGTGACCACCGTTCTTACGAATTTCATCGGAGAGACGGTCGCTCGCCGATCGTCTGAAGTGGCTTTCGCTCTGCCTGATGAGGTGGCGGAATTTTGTCGGGGCTCGATAGTAGAGATGACGGCAGAGGCCGATGTTCACGGGGGTGCGATCGTAGGCATTGGCGTCGCAAAGCCCGACGATCTCGGGGTGATCGAGCTCGCGGGACGCCCTTCCGCCTATTCGGAATGGGAAAGGGTCGACTGGAAGGCGCTCTTCGGCGATCCGAGCGGGCTTCCGGTATTCGTCGAGAACGATTCCGCGGCAGCGGCCATGGGTGAACAGCAGCTCGGCCTCGGGCATGAATATCCAAGTTTCTTCTACATCCTCATTTCGTGGGGACTTGGTGGCGGCCTGGTGATCGATGGCAACTATTTCCGCGGTGCCGAAGGCCGAAGTGGAGAGCTTGGATTTCTGCTGGCCAGCAACGAGGACGCTGCGGAAATCCCGGTGCAGAAAGTGGTCTCCCTCTCCGCTCTGTCGCAATATTTGGAACAACTCGGATTTACTCTTTCCGACCTGTCCAGGAATCGCGCGGGAGCCAACGCAGCAGTTGAGGGGTGGCTGGATCGCGCAGCGGACGCGCTGTTGGAGCCGATCACCGCAATCAACTGTCTTATCAATCCGGCCGCAATCCTGGTGGGTGGCCGGCTTGGCAAGAACCTGGTCGAGCGCCTTGCTGGCCAAATCACCGCCAGGCTGAACGTACGTGCGCACCAGCTGCCGGCGATTGCGCCCGTCAGGTGCGCGTCTCTTGCCGAGGACGCTCCTGCCGTGGGTGCTGCGACATTGCCTTTCGCCCATTTCCTGTTGCCGACCAGCGCGTCACTATGGCGGCCCGCGAACACTCCCGCCACCGCAGCGGCTTAAGCGCTTTCTTTCCGATTTTTGTTTTTCTAAATACTGCAATCAGAGATTGCGGTGCGCGCTCGCTGCTCGCCTCGCGAGGTTGATGGGGAGAAAGGAATGACGCTATTCACCCGAAGGGAAACCCTCGCGTCCCTGAGTGCCGCTGCAGCACTGGGAGCGAACGGGCTGCGAGCTCAACCGCACAGCCGCTTCATTTACCGCAAGGGCACACGGCTGATCCGGGATGGCCAGCCATGGCACTATGTGGGCACCAACATGTGGTATGCTGCCTATCTCGGTGCGGATGCAGCCTACGGAAACAGAGACCGCTTGCAGCGCGAACTCGATCGTGTCGCAGCCCTGGGTATCCAGAGCATTCGCCTGCTCGGCTCGTCCGAACTTTCGCCGCTGCTTCACTCTGTCCGGCCCACATTTCGAGACCAGACAAATCACTACAACGAAACTCTTCTTCAAGGGCTCGACTTCGCCCTCGCCGAGATGGGCAAACGTGATATCAAGGCCGTAATCTACATCGCCAATTTCTGGGAATGGTCGGGCGGATTCATGACCTACCTCTACTGGACCAATGGCGGCCACTATCTCAACATGAATGACCCTGCGCACCCATGGCCGCAATTCGCGGACATGAGCTCCGATTTCTACGGCAGCTCGAAAGCGGTCGGGATGCTCAATGGTTACATTCGCGCGGTCGTCGGCCGCCGCAACACGATCACTGGCCGCCCATACTCGCAAGATCCGACGATCCAGGCATGGCAGCTCGCCAACGAGCCTCGGCCGGGTGAAAGTCCCGACGTCTATGCACGGCACCTGCCTGCCTACCTCGCCTGGATCGACCACACGTCCGGATTAATCAAATCAATCGACCCCAATCACATGGTCTCGACCGGAAGCGAGGGCACTCAAGGGTGCCACGATAGCGATACTTGCGTGCGCGACGCCCATTCCTCGCCGCACATCGACTATGTGACCGCCCATATCTGGCCGCAGAACTGGAGTTGGGCCGATCCGAAAGACCTCTCCGGCACCTGGCCGATGGTCGAAAAGAACACCCGTGCCTATTTCGCTCGCCAGGTCGCGATCGCGCAGAGCTTGAATAAGCCGCTGGTGATCGAGGAGTTTGGATTCCCGCGCGACAACGGCAGCTTCGATCCCGGTACGCCAACCACCTACAAGGACAAATTCTATTCTCTCATTTATGAGCTTGCGCTTGAAAGTATGCGCTCGGGCGGCCCGGTCGCCGGCACTCACTTTTGGGCGTGGAGCGGCGAAGGCCGGGCTCAACATCCCGATCATCGCTTCCAGCCGGGCGACACGAATTATGTCGGCGACCCACCGCACGAGCCGCAGGGATGGTACGGCGTCTTCGATGTGGATGCCTCGACTCAGACAGTCATTCGGGATCAAGCGGCGGCGGTGAGAGCCTTGTCGGCCGTTGCAGCTCGTCGAGGCGAGCGCGGGTAGGTACGCCAACGTGCCTATTTGCCGCGCAATTCCCCGATCAAGAATTCGCGCATCAGGCGCCTGAGTTCGGACGTCGATTCACCAAGAATGCCTCGCGCATGCTCGGGAATGTGCTCAACCGCCGCCTCCCGCCCGCTGAAGACATAATGGTCGAAGATCGCGCGCCAGGCGAGGCGCTTGGATTGAGGCAGAAGGCCGATGCTGAGAAGTGCCGCGCCAAGCGCATTCATAGGTGAGCCTGCGTCTGGCGGTGTATCTTGCCACCAATAATTGACGAGCACGTTGAACGGCCCAGTCGATTCAACTCCGTGCCACCAGAGGGCCGGAATGTAGATAGCGTCGCCCGGCTGAAGTTCAGCGGTTTGTGCATGGTCGAGGGCTTCAGAGAACCGGGGAAACCGCTCCAGATCCGGATTCGCAAGATCAACGAGGCTGGTCGGCTGACCGGCGACGGTCGTATCCACCGGTCCAGGATAGAGATTGCCGACTTGGTCCGGCGGGAACAGGGTGAACCGGCGGGTTCCGCTTACAACGCAGGCGATATTGTCCGACTCGTCGAAATGGGGGGCGATCCGGCTCGAATTGCCGATCCAGATCCTTGGACCGGTCCGTTTGCCTTGGACCAGCTCAAGGGGATTTTCCTGCTCAAATCCAGGAAGGATTTCACTGGTGTGGGTCGAACCCATGTAGATGTAGCGGCCGCCATTATCATCCGCCAAAACCGAGAGAAGCTGAGAAAAGGGAGCTTCTGCTACGCCGAAGTTGAACGCATCGAAATTGGGACTGTAGAAGAACCGGCCCCGCATCGCAGGATCGCCGATGAACGTTCGAACGCGCGCGCCTCGGTCCAGGCGCGACAAATAGTTCCGTATCCCTTCGTACGACTCTCGAGCCGCCGCGGTTGCCGGCCAGCGTTCGACCAAACCGCGAAGAACCGCGGGTTCATTTCGCTGCACCACTTCCGTGTCGAATTCAGCGAGCGTTACGCCTCGCCATTCGCGGATCGCAGGTAGGGAGAACTGAAGTTTCGGAGCCATGAGTCATGCATAGCGTAGTCGCGCGCGGCGTTCATCGGTGTCATTCAACTTTCGCAAGCTGACAACGCCGGTGTTCCCGCAGCCCCATTCGGGAGCCGCAAAACGCGACTCCCGATCACCATGCGGGGTTTATTTATTCTTGCCGGCTTGCGCGTCCGCCTGAGCAATGATCTCGTTCAATTTCTGGGCGGTGATCCCGAGAACCAGCCCGGAACTGTCGACCCCGAATGCATCGAGGGGCAATTTGATCTTGGTCGCTCCCGTGTCGAGAGTCGCGCCATCCGCGGTAACCGCGGTGATCTTTCCGATTGGCTGGCCATTGACGTCTCGAAGTTGGGCGCCGGCAGTGACATCTGTTGCCGTAGCGGGGCGGGGCCCGGGCTTTGGTGCCGGTTCGGAAGCGGCCGCCTGCGCGTGCGCCTTGGCGACGATATCGTTGAATTTCGCAGCGGTAGTCCCGAGTACGAGGCCGGCGTTGTCCACACCGAAGGAGACCAGCGGGACCCTCACCTTATATTGACCGGTGTCGACGACGACTCCGTCGGCATCGACTGAATCCACCTTGCCGACCGGCTTTCCATCTACGTCGCGCAGCGGCGCCCCAGCCTTTACGTCGGCGGCGGTTGCCTTCCGAACCGCGCTCCTCGTAACCACCGGCTTCCCGCGATCGAGATTGTTCATCACGTGAGTGAAGTTTTCCGTCTGCTCGCGGCTGCTGCTCGCGGCAGCATTTGCGTCCGGTCCGATGGGGCTCGGCACCGCGGTGGCGGACTGCCCATAGGCCGCCCCCCCGCCAAGCGTGAGCAAGCCGAAGCCCGCTACAAGTGCAAGATTCTTCATCATCTTAGTTCTCTTCTCCCGCAAGGATTTCCAAAATTTGCACGATCTTTCAGTAACCTGCGATGAACCCCGGCCAGGAGAACTGATCGACCGCTCAATATACCTGCGACATTGCTATGGCTGCAACGATCGTATCGTGTCCAGATCGAGCATATGCCAGCGGCGGACTCACCTGAGGGATGCAGTTCGATGCGCCGGGATTGGCGCACTGGCTCCAGATGTCGAGAGTCGGCGCTTGATGGCTCTCCATAGGGTGGCGACTGCCTATTTCTTGTTACCTGCCGATCCCTCCGCCTGAGCGATGATTTCGTTGAGCTTCTGCGCGGTGATTCCGAGAACCAGGCCCGAGCTGTCGACCCCAAACGCGTCGAGCGGCAGCTTCAGCTTCATGTGACCGGTGTCGAGAACCGCACCATCCGCTGCGACCCCGGCGATTTTGCCGATCGGCTGCCCATTCACATCCCGGAGGGACGCGCCAGCACTGATATCGGCAGCTGTGGCAGGCCGCGGCCCAGTCGTTTCGGGCGGAGCGGAAGCGGCAGCTTGCGCGTGCGCGGCCGCGATCATCTGGTTGAACTTGGCGGCGGTGATCCCGATCAGCAGTCCAGACTTGTCCTTCCCGAACGAATTCAGGGGAAGCTTGGCCTTGGACTGGCCGGTATCAATTACGACACCATCCGGTTCCACCGAAGCGATCTTGCCGATTGGCCGGCCGTCAACGTCCCGAACCGCCGCTCCAACCGTCAAATCCGCCGCGGTCGCCTTGCTCGCCGAGACCCTCGACACGTTGGCGGCGTTCCGTCCCTCCAGATTGTTGGCGACGTGATTATAGCCCTCGACCTGTTCACGATTGTTCGCGGTCACTGCGTTTGAATCGGGATGCATGGCGCTGGGCTGTGGCGGAGCATAGCCGCCCGCAGCCTGGGCATTTGCGGCGGTGCTGTCCAACGCGAACAGTCCGAGCGCGGTTATCAACAACGAGCTTTTCATCTTCGCCTCTCTTCCCTTCTGTCGGAACCGAAATCTACACTGGTTTCAATAGTTTGTCGTAAACCTAATGACAGTCCGAAGGAAGCAATCTCCCCAAGATCGATATGAGCGCAATGCGAAGTACCTGTCTAGAGCGGGCTCACACGCTCCAGAAGGGCCATGCCGTGGGTGAGCGCCTAGGGTCCGACCCTGAACATCGCGACGCCGTGAGCTCCGACTGTGGCTGAAATCGAATTGCTCCACCGCCCTGCGTCCTTGTGAGTCCACAGATCGCGTACTTTGGCGCGGATCCCCGCCGGCCAGCCGAACTGATCTGCGGTCGCGGTAATCGCCGCGGGCGCTTCGCCGCGGTTGAAGAGAAGGATCGCCCTGGCACCGCCGGTAAGCGGCTTCACCCACACCTCGCGGTCGCCGTCCTTCCACACGCGATGACCCTGTATTCCGAGCGCGTCCTGATCGACCGCGATTACCTCCTTGTTTTCGAGGATGGATTTGGTCGTGTCGTCCATGTGGGCGATGTCGTTGCCCGCGATCAGGGGCGCCGCCATCATCGCCCATAACGAGAAGTGGGAGCGGTATTCGTCCGGCGTCATGCCGCCGTTGCCGACTTCGAGCATGTCGGGATCGTTCCAGTGGCCGGGGCCGGCGAACGGCCAAAGCGGCTCGTTCAAGTCGGCGATCATGGTCACTGGATGCTCCCAATCATGGCCCTTCTTCTTGACCGCGAAGTCGTCCGAGATGTCGCCAGTGGTTCGCCAGAGGTTGCCGGTGTTCTTCGCCCACAACCACGGTTTTGCGGTTCCCCATTCGCACATCGAGAAGACGATCGGTCGGCCGCTTGCGCGCAGCGCGTCGGCCATGGTGGCGTAAGCTTCCTGCGCGTTCCGGTCGCCGGTGTTGCACCAGTCATACTTCAGATAATCGACACCCCAGCGCGCATAGGTCAGAGCGTCCTGATATTCGTGACCCTCGCTTCCGGGTCGCCCGCCGCAGGTCAGCCGGCCCGCGTCGGAATAGATTCCGAACTTAAGCCCTTTGGAATGCACGTAATCCGCCAATGCCTTGATCCCCGACGGGAAACGTTGCGGATCAGCCGTGATAAAACCGTTGGCGTCGCGCGGTCCGTGCCAGCAGTCGTCGATCACGACATACTGGTAACCGGCGTCGCGCATGCCGGATGCGACCATCGCGTCGGCGGTATCGCGGATCACCTTTTCATTGATGTTGCACTGAAAATGGTTCCAGCTGTTCCAGCCCATCGGCGGCGTCAAAGCGAGACCGTTCGGCGCCTTGTTGACCATCTCCTGAATGCTTTGCGCAGTCGCTGGCGAGGCAACCGGCAAAATCACCAGCGCCAGCAAGAAGAAAAATGTTGCCAGTTGGTTGGCTGTCGATTTCAGACGGTGCATCCCCACTCCCCAACTCTCCTGCCTGTTTGCTAGCGTTATACCGGCCGCGAGGAAACACGGCCGGTTTGCCTTGGTGATATTCGTGATGCGAACCCTTGCCTTGGATGTGGGGAGCCGCGATGGGTGTTTTGGGAGAGTTTTACCAATGAAGCAAATTTTCGCTACTGCGGCGGCTCTATTTATTGGGGGGGCCGTCGGCGCGGCACCCTTGCCGCAGATCGTAACCCGGGACGGAAAGCACGAGTTGCTCGTCGACGGCGCACCTTTCCTGATCCTCGGCGGGCAGGCCAACAACAGCAGCAATTATCCTTCCGTCCTCCCCAACGTGTGGCGGACCATTAAAGCGGTTCACGCCAACACCCTCGAAATACCGGTCGCGTGGGAACAGATCGAACCGGTCGAGGGTAAGTTCGACTTTTCGTGGGTCGATACGCTGATCCCGCAGGCTCGCGCCAACGGCGTTCGCCTCGATCTGCTCTGGTTCGGCACATGGAAGAACACCAACGGGAACTATCGGCCGGAGTGGGTGAAGTCTGACACCCGGCGCTTCCCCCACATGATGACGAAGGATGGCAAGAGCCACTACGTTCCGACGCCGCTCAGCCGCAACAACCTGGAGGCTGACAAACACGCGTTCGTAACGCTGATGCACCACATTCGGGAGATCGACCCCGATCACACGGTCATCATGGTTCAGGTGGAAAACGAGACCGGGACCTACGACAGCCCTCGCGACTTCTCGCCTGAGGCAAACCGACTGTTCAACGGGCCGATCCCATCCGAGCTCGCGCGAAAAGTCGGGAAGAGCGGAACCTGGACTCAGGCTTTCGGTAAAGGCGCCGACCGGGCGTTCACCGCCTGGTACGTCGCTCGTTATGTCGATGAAATTGCAGCAGCCGGCCAGGCCGAGCTCGACCTTCCCATGTACGTCAACGCGTCGCTTGGCGATGCTTTCACCGACACCGGCCAGGGCAACGGCGGCCCGGATTGGCCAGTGATCGACATCTGGAAAGCGGCCGCACCGCACATCGCCATCGAAGCGCCTGACATCTACACGCACGACGAAAAGCAATATTCGGCAATCGTCGGCCACTTCGCTCGACCCGACAATCCGCTGTTCATTCCCGAAACCGGCAATGACCTGCCGTTTGCGCGCTTCATGTGGTTGGCGCTCGGCAAAGGGGCGATTGGCTGGTCCCCTTTCGGGATGGACACCACCTATTTCAACTATCCCCTTGGAGCGAAGAACCTCGATCCGGAGACTCTCGACGCATTTACCTCCAAGTTCGCGCTGATGGCTCCGATCGCCCGGGATTGGGCGAAGCTGGCATTCGAGCATCCCACCGCCGGCTTCGCGCAGCCCGAGGACGCTTCCGATCAATCCTTGGTAATGGGCCGGTGGAAGATCACCGCGCAATATGGGCTGTGGCCGTTCGGGTTGCCGACCTGGACGTTCATGAAGTTCCCGCCCAATCCCAAAAAGGACAAGCCTGTGGGCGGGGCGAGCATCATTCAGCTCGGTCCGGACGAGTTCCTGGTCGCCGGTTCGGATGTTCGCATCAACTTTGGGTTGGCTAATGCCGGCGCCAACGAAAATTCCCAAATTCTCGACGTCGAGGAAGGCACGTTCCAGAACGGACAATGGGTGATGGCTCGGCGCTGGAACGGCGATCAGACCGACTATGGGCTCAATCTGGACCAGCCAACGCTGCTCAAGGTGCGGCTCGGCACCTATCGTTGAATCACGGAGGGATAGTCATGCGTAAGTCTGCACTTCTCCTTGCGGGTGCGCTGCTGGCGACAAGTGCTGCGGCGCAGGCGCCTGCCGGTTCGTGGCAAAAGGTGAACGACGGGATCCTCGTCCACCCGGCGACCGGGCCGGAAGCTGCAGTAAGGCTTCTCGCTTATCCACGCGGCGTGATCCGGGTCAGCGCGGTTCCGCAAGGTGGCGACATCCACTTGCCGCAGAGTCTGATGGTGACCGCGGTGCCGCTTGCGGCCGGCTTCACGGTGACCGAAGCGCCGGGCCATGTGGTGATGAGCACCAACCGGTCGGCGGCGGACGTGGATCTTGCGACCGGCGCGATCAGCTTCCGCAACCTGGATGGCCAGACGGTGCTGGCGACCAGCGCCCCTCCCCTGTTTCGCCCGGCCAGCGCGGAAGGGGTTCCCTACCTGTCGATCGCGCAGCAGTTCAACCGCGGCACGGACGAAGGATTCTATGGCCTCGGCCAGCACCAAAACCGCCAGATGAATTACAATGGCGAGGACGTGTTTCTCGCCCAACACAACATGAATGTC
>Ga0207667_10005521_pt1 | contig 15429 bp, 14 predicted proteins | sample KBSCornC52_FD_184301 | JGI IMG/M metagenome (GOLD analysis project Ga0207667, IMG submission 184301) | Corn rhizosphere microbial communities from Kellogg Biological Station, Michigan, USA - KBS Corn C5-2 (SPAdes) (version 2) | ecosystem: Host-associated > Plants > Roots > Rhizosphere > Soil ... | reverse complement strand
CCGGCCGCCAGTAAACGGGAGGCACTCCCGAGCAGATTGAGAGTGCCGCGTGACCCGTCCAGGGGCAACGGAAGGGAAAGATTATGCGACGCGTATTGATGATGACACTGGCGGGTGCGGCGATTGCGGCGGCATCGCCGGCTTTTGCCGATCCGGCACCAACTCCGACACCTTCGAATGATCCGTGCAGCTTCGCATTCATTTCAGGGGCGCTTGCGTGCCAGGGTTATTACGGAAACAATCTTTTCACCGGAACCACTGGCTCGGCCACAACCTCGACCGAGCTTGCGGATATCACCACGCTGCTGACCAACGCGGTGTCGCAGAACAATCCGGCCTACACGAGTGGCCAGCCGTACAACCTTACGGACACTACAGTGCTCGGCGCGATCACCAACCTAAACGGCTCAGCCACGCTAAACTTCGGAAGCCTGAATCTCACGGGCCTCACGATCCTTGGTGCTCACTTCGGCAACACGCCTGGCTCGAATGCGCCTGACGTGAGTGCGTTCTGGCTGATCGACCTTGGCAGCACCGTGACGAACACGATTACCCTTTCCAACGGCATGGGTTCGTCGGACGCTCAGATCTTCGCGACGGGCGGTCGGGTGGTTCCGGAACCGGCGACCTGGGCCCTGATGTTGCTCGGGTTTGGCGGAATCGGCATGGCCATGCGCCGCAGCCGTCGCCGTAGCGCTGGGCTGATGCAGATCGCTTAAGTCGACAGTTCAATCGTAACCTCTGCGGCCCGGCTCATTGCCGGGCCGCTTTGTATTTGAGCGAGGCGGCGGATTTGCCGCCAGTCAACTCGCTAACTCAATTTGCCAAATTCAGCAGCCTGCGCCCTCGTCTGACGAGCGCATCTCGTTAGCACCGAGCGGAGCTAGTTGCTTGCGGTCTGCAGAAGCCGCGCATTCATCCGAAGACTTTTGTTTGCGCGGACGCGGGGCTGGGGTTCCGGCATCAGCCAGGAGTGTGCCGCTCGAGGAATCCACAAGAAGCGGCGGGCGCGGCGCGGGCGATGCCTTCTCGACATTATTGGTCAGACCCTCCACCCCGTCGCTCATCAATGCATTCGCCAGCTGCTGAGTGACGGCGGCAGGAGGAATGACCACGGCTGCGCCCGGCACACGCACTTGCGGCTCCGTCCCTCCGTAGCGCTGCGAAAAGGCCCGGCTGTCCCCATAAATGCTGCGCAGCCGATAAAAGATGTGGTGACCGAGCTGCACACTCTTGTCGAGCGAGTCCGCCCAATAAGGGAGCACGTAATCGGCGTGATAGTGGGTCGCGTGGCCGACGGGCGCGAAGACCTTCCCTGCCAGCGCTTGCTCGGCGATTTCACGTGAGCGGGTCCAAAGGGCCGGGACCGGAACCCGCTGCATCGATCCGTCGCAGACAAAGCTGAACTGGCAGCCGGTGGTACGATCACCCCCCTGGTAAACAACCCCGCAGACGGTCGAGGGAAAGCCCGGATGATGCACACGATTGAGGACGATCTGCGCGACCGCTCGCTCGCCATCAACACCTTCGCCGGAAGCTTCGTAATAGGCCGCCTGGGCGAGACATGTGACGGCCCGATCGCGGTCCGCGGCATCTGCGTGAAGCACGAACCGCGCTGCCGCCGTGTCTTGGCGGCTAACGAAAGGTCGATCGGCATTTTCCTTCGTCGCTTCTTGCGGTGACAGTGGCCGGAGCAGGTTCGGCGGCGGCAAGTTGATCACCGCTGTTCTGTTGGTCGCCGGTAGGACGGAGTGCGGCGACGCGGCGCGGCCATTCCGACCGCCGATCATGATTGAACCATAGGCGATCAGGCTACCGGCACCAGCGACAAGCAGCAGTCCAACCGCCGCGCGTCGCGTCGGACCTCGTCGCTCCTTCCTTTGAGCCTTCAGAGCGAATGCGGCAGTCTCGGAACAATCGCAGGGCTGGTCGTCGGCTCCGAAAAAGAGCGTCCTCTCAGTCCTCACGTCGTCGGAACCTTGTGCGCCGTGGGCATGAGTTGCGATCAGGGAGTCCACCTGGTGCGCGTCGATCAATAGGCATCACGGTCGAACAGGACCGCGCGCACCGTTGCCAGCAAAATCCACACGTCGAGCCAGAACGACCAGTTGTCGACGTAATGCTTGTCGAGCTCGATTCGGCGCTTCGCCCGTTCGATGGTCCTGACCTCGCCGCGCAGGCCCTTGACCTGCGCATAGCCTGTGATGCCAGGCTTCACGCGATGCCGCCCGGCGTAGCCGCGGACTGCCTCGTGATAAAAGCGGTCTCCAACCATCATCTCGGTTCCGTGGGGCCGCGGTCCGACGAGCGACATGCTTCCCTGAAGTACATTGAGGACCTGGGGCAGTTCATCGATGCTGAAGCGGCGGAGGATTCGTCCTACCGGAGTGACTCGCGGGTCGTCCTTGGTGGTCGTCTGCCGCGCCCCGAGGTCCGTCATGTGCGTGTACATTGTGCGGAACTTGAAGACCCTAATTGCCTCGTTGTTGAACCCTACCCGTGGCTGGACGAACATTACGGGTCCGGGGCTCGTCAATCGGATGAGGAGGGCTGTGATGAGCAGGACCGGCGATAGGATAATCAACGCAAGCCCGCTCAAAACCAGGTCTTCGGCGCGTTTGATGATTTTGTTGGCGTCGCGAAACGGCCGCTGCCAAAGGGTCAATACCGGCACGGTTCCGAGGAGGTTGACGCTGTAGTTGGGTGCGAGCTCAATCGCCTGCGGCGGGATCAGCGACACGTCGACGCAAACCTCGCTGAGGCCCTCGACGATCTGCTCGAGGCGCTTGGGCGTGAACTGCGGTCCGCTGATCAGGACCTGATCGATTTCCCCCCGACGCGCGAGCTCGCAGAGGCTCGAGAGGTCGCCAAGCATTGGGAGGTCCGAAACCGGCGCGAAACGGGCCCGGTCATCGGCAATGCCCACAAAGCGCAAATGCGGGAAGTGGAGCGACTCGAGCAGCTGGCGGGTCAATGACACCGATTGCGGATCGGCCCCATAGAAAGCAATCCGCTGCTGGATCTGCCCGTGTCTTGCCCATCGGGTGATGAGCCAATTGAGAATTGGCCGCGAAGCCGACAGACACAAAACCACGGTCAGCAGAAACAGCAGGGAAATTCCGCGCGAGTAGTCCTTGACCAGACCTGCCTGCCAGATCAGCGCCGAGGCGATCAGGCTGCTGACGACTGCGTCGAACGTCGTGTCGCTGCTGTCCCTGAGATCGAGCAAGCTGCGACGATATGCCTGCCGAGATGTGCGGATCAACAGGAAGCTGCCTAGCATCAGGATGAACGCGCTGACGTGGATCGGCGCGAGTACCTTCGATCCCCGAATGACGGAATAAACACCCATTGTGATCGGGGCACTGACAATGAAGCAGATCATGTCGGTGAGCAGGAACAGTGAGCCAACGACGTTGGAAGTGAAGCGGAGCCCGCGCCTCGACTGCTGCCCCGTCCGCACGAGGAGCCCCGTCGTCGCGACCGAGACCGGATCAGCCTGAGCTGGCAGACAGAGATTGTCGTCCATCCTCACTAAATAAGACCCCGATTGAGTTTCGCGTCCCGCTGCCGATCAAACTCTTCCTGCAATTCGCGAGTTGCGTCCCGATCACCCTTTTTTGTCGACTCCAAGGCGGCGAGCAGCTTCTCGTTTGCAGGGATGTCCTGGAAGGCGCTCCACAGGGTCCGCTCCATCCACGCTTGATTACCTGACGCGGCAAAGCATCTCGCCAACAGGAGCCTGTCCGATGGAGAGTTGGGAAGCACGGTTGTAAGCTTCTGCGCGTCGGCCACCGCGGCTCGCACATTGTGCATGCGTAATTCGACCTCTACTCGGCCGCGTAGGGCGCTCGCGTTTCCGGGATCGAACGCAAGGACAGAATCCAATCGCGTTTTTGCGGGGATCAGCTGCCCAAGACGCGCCCACGCGTCGCCCACAACGGCGTTGGCTTCTGCGTTCCCCGCATTGATCGGGAGCGTTGCCGCGCTAGAGCTCAAGCGAACCGCATCGGCAGGGCTCCCCGACCGGCTGAGGAAACTCGCGTACGCCAATCGCGATTGCAGGTTGGTTGCAGTGTTCCCCAGCTTCCTCGCGTCGTCGATCCGCTGTGGAGAGCTCCAATAGTCATCCCACAAACCGAGGACGCCGATCACAAGAGATGCAGGGGTATTGGGTTTTAATAGGCGCAGGGATTCAGCGCGCCCGAGTTCGGCATTACCGGATCGCAGCGCCGCCTCGATCGCAATCAGCGCGTATGTCGGATCGGTTGGATTCAGCTGGTTGATTCGTTGCGCCACCGGCAGCAATTTGGGCCAATTGCTCTCTCGCTCGTAGAGGCGAGCTAGAAGTTGCAGACTTCCGGAGTCGCTGGGCTGGCCTTGAATTTGCTTAGTGAGCAGCGCTTCCGCATCATCGTAGCGGTTGAGACCGATGAGTCCCTGTCCCTTGAGCACGGTAGCGTTTGGATCATAGGGTGAGTTGGCCAGAATCTCGTCGGCGGTCGAGATCGCTTCGTCGAAGTGTTTCTCGGTAACGGCGGCCCAGCCCTTTGCCAGTTTCGCCCACGGATCACCAGGCGCCAGAACCTCAAGCTCATCGGCGTGTTTCAGGGCGGATGGCAAATCGCCCGCGCGCAAGGCCAATTGGGTGACAGTACGTACAACTTCGACATTGCTGCGATCGAGCTCATAGGCTCGGCTGAAGGCGTAGTAAGCGTCCTGGTAGCTTCCGGTCGACGCCTCGAGCTTGCCGAGTTGCTCCCAATAATCCGGGACGTCGTCTTTTGCCTGGACGAGCTTCAGCAGCGCCTGCCGCGCGCCGAGCAAATCATTCGCGGCCGTCGCCGATTGATACTCGCCCAGCGCATCGCGTGCCCGCGCATCGGACGAGCTGCACCCTCCCGACAGGAATAGCGCAGATAGGCAAGCGGCGAAGCGCAGGCTAAGATGCGTGGGCGACCGCATTAAATTCCAACTCCAAGGGAAGGGATTATCCTTTTCTCAAGTTAACTAGGCAATAGAGTGAATACCGACTCATCGACTGATCGGCTGCCGGTCGGCGACAAATTGTTTCAGAAAGGGACATGCAAGGTGATCAGACGGGCATTGGCGCTCATGATGTGCATGTGGGCGCTCATCGGTCTCTCCGTGGGTACTGTGGCCGAGGCGCAACTCTCCGTCCCGCCTTCATTCACAGTTGATGGTACGCCTTATCGCATCAATCCAGGCGATGAGTTAGAGATTCATGTGTGGGGCGACGAGCGACTGCAGCGGGATGTCCTGGTTTTGCCCGACGGCACCTTCGCCTTTCCGCTCGTGGGCCAGGTTAACGCGGCCGGGCGATTGCCGAGTGAACTGGAGCGAGTGATTACGGCAGGCCTTCAGCCGCAGTACAAGGGTCCGGTGCCTCAGGTTACCGTTTCGGTGAAGAAGGCGAGCGGTTATCAATTTTCGATCGTTGGGAAAGTGCGAAATCCGGGAAGTTTCACCCCTGGCCGGTACGTTAATGTGCTCGAGGCGTTAGCGATCGCCGGCGGTCCATCTGAGTTTGCGAATCTTGGGAACGCACGCCTTATCCGGAAGATTGGAAACAGAATGGTCGTGATTCCGCTTCGTCTACAGGAGGCCATGAAAGGCGACCTTGCAGCGCTCAATGAGATCCCGCGCATCGAGAGCGGTGATACGCTGGTGGTGCCCTGATGGTTGGGCTCGCTGTCCTTGCGGCGCTTGCAGCCCAAGTCGCTACCCAAACAGGGACTTCGGCACCTCCTCCCACTTTAGGGGATACAACCGCGCCAACGAGGCGCGCTGGAGAATCCACTTATATCGATCTGGAAGCCGGCGCCGGCTATTCGACCAATCCGAACCTAACGTTCAACAGCAACAGTGGCGCTGCTTTTGGTCGCATTTCGGCACACGTGGTTCGTACGCGTGTGAGCGAGCGAACGACCACTGTGCTCGCCGGTTTTGCCCAGGGCTTGGTTTACACTCGCCACTACGGCCTGCAGCAATCATTCGATGTGAACGGCAGGCACGATGCCGCAGTCAACGAGAGGCTGCGTCTTTTCATCGATGGTGATGCTTCTTACGATAAGGGTGGACAGCTTCAGACACAGATTCTCAGTATTCCTGATGTTCCCCTTCTTCCCGGCACGACGATACCGCCTCCACTTCTAGCGCCCGGAGGCGATTTCCTGACCGTGACTGGCCGCACCTATCGCCTACGAGCTGATGCTGGCGGCCAACTGGCACTGAGCCCTGTGGACAATCTCGACTTATCCACGGGCGTTGAACATGACGTATTCAAGGGCGGCGCCTTCGATACGCGAATCACGTCGATCCCGGTTTCTCTTGGATATGATCGTCGGCTCAATGCTCGCACCACCATCGGCGCACGCGTCGTCGGACAGTTTACCCACTATGGCGGCACTCTCACCAACGGGGTCGCAGACTCCCGAGTGATCACGCCCGAGGTGACCGGGCAACTGCTTCTATCCGACCGCGTGACATTTAGCGGTGATCTAGGCGCTTCCTTCTCCTCGGTAGATGATGGACTGCGAACCCGTCACTCAACGGGTCTAACTGCAGATGCCAACCTATGCTTCAGGAGTGAACGATCGAATTTCTGCGCTCACGCAGCCGTTCAGCAACAAGCCGCCACCGCCGCTGGGCCGGCCCGGGACGTGAGCGTAGGATTGGACTATTCGCGTAGGCTGACGGCCGATGATACCTTGGAATTCTCATTAGACGCGGATCGCTATTCGAGCCCGGTCATTCTTGTCCCAGGTGAAGCGTTCACTCACGCCACCTCTGCCCGCGCGGTCATTAACTACTCGCGCAAGATCGGAAATCGCTGGTTTGGGGGGGTTAACATGTCAGCTCGCAAGGTTGCAGAGACCGGACCTGATCCCAAGGCGGATCTCGGGGCTTCCCTTTTCATCCGCTACCGACTTGGCGATGTCCGATGACCGAAGGTGAAATACTCGAGCGGGGCAACTCCGGGCCAACCTGGATCGTCAATCATCTACCAGTAATTCTCTGGCAACGCCGTTATCTTCTACTGGCGTGCTTCGTCGCGCTGTTCGTTGCGGGCGCGATCGCGGCGTTCGCCCTGCCGATTACTTATCGGTCAACCGCAACATTGTTGGTTCAATCACAGGATCTGCCAACGACCCTTGTGGATGCTCCCATCAACGGCGCTATCGACCAGCGTATCGCGCGGATCCGGGAACAGGTGCTCAGCCGCGGGGATCTGATCCAACTCATCGAACAGGATGATCTTTATCCGAGCGAACGCCGGTCGCAGCCGTTATCGAAAATCATTGAGAAGATGCGTCACGCCACCTCAGTGGGGGCGCTTTCGAGCGACATCGGCCAGCAATCAGGTTCCCAAAATAACACCGTCGCCATCGCTATGACGTTCGACTACCCCGATCCGGTCAAGGCACAGGCGGTGCTCCAGAGTTTCGTCACGAAGTTCCTAAGCATGGACAATGCCGACGTTGAAGACCAAGCGAACATCACGGTCCGGTTCCTTCAGGATCAGGCCACAAAGCTCCAATCCCAAATCTCGGATATCGAAGGTCAACTGACGAGCCTGAAGGCGCGGAATGGCGCCGCGCTCGCAAGCAGCGGCGGTCCTGGATTCATCGATACCGGCAGCTTTAGCGCACAGATTACCTCACTGCAGAATGAGAATAGGCAGCTACTCGCGGAGGCGCGGCGCCCTGGTCAACGCAATGACGCGTTGGGGGCTGCACAGGCCGCCCTCGCGGCAGCCCAAGCGCAGTACAATGACACCCATCCGGACGTCATCGCTTTAAAGCAGCGCGTTGCTCAACTGCAGAAGTCCTCACAAGCCTCTGGTGACGGAGAGTCCATCCAGGAGCAGATCGCGGCGAACAATGCGGCGATCCACCAGCTTATGGATCAGCGTGATTCGGCGCTTGCACGCGTCAATGCGGCAACGGCCGGCCAGGCGCGTGCGCCCGCTATCGAGGAACAAGCGATGCAGCTTGAGAACCGCGCGAGCACGCTGCGTACACAATACCAGGGAATTTCAGAAAATCTGCTGAAGGCACAGAATAGCGCCAGGATGGCTTCTGAGCAGCGTGCCGAGCACCTTTCGCTGGTGGAACCAGCTAACTTGCCCGATCATCCGTTTTCGCCAAATCGCCCGCTTATTATGGCGATCGGCGGTGCAGCGGGCCTCGGCCTCGGGCTCCTGTTGGCGCTTGGGCTTGAGATGCTCAACCGTCCGGTCCGCAGTCCTCGCCAAATCGAAGATCTCGGCCTGCCAATGATCGGCGTGGTGCCGCTTCTAAGAACAAAGACGAAGTCGCGCTCGGTAGGCTTGTCCGCGCTCTTCTCGCGGGAGAAACGATTTGCAGCATAGATCCTTGGACGGCCGTCCTGAGAGGGCGGGCGACCTCAGGGAGGTGCGGATCGCCCCGTCATTCCCAAGCCGTTCCCAAGCATTAGAAATCGCGTGGAGCGGGGCGGCAGCACGCCGGCGGCTGGTCCACGGCTTTGACAGCCGCAATGCGAGTTCGCGCAGCTTCAACCTGATTCGATCTAAGCTCGTCAATCTCTGGCGCGAACGAGGCTGGCGCATGCTCGGAGTAGCCTCGGCAACGCCGAATGTGGGCAAGTCGTTTGTATCCGCCAACGTCGCCGCGGCGATGAGCCGCGATCCGCGATTTCAGACCTACCTTCTGGATCTGGATCTGCGGCGCGGAACGATCAAGGACATCTTTGGCATTGAGCCTGACACGAGCATCGTGGAGTATTTCGAGGGTCACACGGTCGAGGTCCTCCGCGGCTATGTACCGGAAGGACAGGACCTGGTCATCATCCCGAGCATTACTGCCGAGGTTCATTCGGCAGAATTGCTTGCCAGCGAACGAGCGCAATCACTCTTCCATGCTATGCGACAGTCGGACGAAGCTAACTACTTCATTTGCGATCTTCCACCGGTCTTCGCCAACGACGATGCGGCAATCATCATGGAAGCGCTCGATGGCTACGTGATCGTCGCGCAAGACGGGAAGACCACGCAGCGAGAGATAGAGGCGACCGTCAATATGCTCGGCCACGATCGACTCGCCGGCGTCGTGCTCAATAAATACCGAGGCGGCCTCGTCAGCGAGGGCTATGGCATCGAGGAGCGTTACGCGAGCGAATACTATGCCCAGTCAGATCTCGAGGAGGAGAGCTGATTGCCTGCTATTTGCCGGCAGGCCCGAACCCTGGCTGATACTCAATCTTGGCCGCAGACCGTAGGGCCTTCACGCGATCCTGGATCAGTTGGTTGGTCTTATCGCGCTTGATCATGTTGAGCGCGATCGTCTGGGCTTGATCCGGCGGAGTTGGAGTGGGTGTGCGGTCCTGGATCACGCTCGCGATCGCCTTGTCGGGTCCATTAGCGATGAATGGCTCGGCCGGGGGCAGCTTGGCGACTTGTTGGTAGATGGCGTCTGGGAAAACCGCGGTGTCGAGCTTCCTATTGACGCGCTGGAACTGAATTCCTGCGGCAGTCAGGATTTGAGCCACTTCGTCGAGCGTCTTGGCTCCCTTGAGCTTGGCGTTCACCGCTGGGTCCTTCGGTAGGGGATAGACCAGCTGGGACAGATTCCAGACCTCACGTCCAGCAAAGGCTTGCGGGTGGCTGGCCTCAAACTGGTTGATCTGGCCCGTGGAAGGCACCTGCGCAGTGTTGGCGCGGCGCGAGATAAGCATATTGATCAGTAGATCGTCGGTTCCCCGACGAAGCTGAGTGAGATAATCTGGTGATTTGTCGATCCCCTCCGATTTCGCCTGCTGCACCAGCAGCTTGCGATTGATGAGGTTTTCCAACGCGGCGTTGCGGGCCTGCTTGGTATCCCCAGCCGGATTCTGCTCGCTAGCTAATTCGGAATTCAGCTCCGATGCGGTGATCTCCTCGCCATTGACGACGGCCAAGGTCTGCCCCGACGCTTTCTTTTGACAAGATGTGACGGCGAGGGCCACGAGTGCCGTGACAATGATAGACTGACGCATGGATTGCCCCGTTGAAAAAGAGAGGGGTTGGCCCATAGCATGCACTATTCCAGCGTTCCACAGGGGGAATTCGGAGGTCGCATGTCCACCATTTATGATTGGGTGTCGCTTGCCATTTTCGCGGGATTGATCGTGCTTTTCCTACAGCGCTCGACGGACGATCGCGCGGAGAAGGATGCATCATTACTTCATTACTTGGGGGCCGGGGCCGCCTGCGCGGTGGCGAATTACCTCGGGAATCACGGCCAGGACATCGCTGCCATCGCGCTGCTGATCGCAACCGTTGCGTTTATCTTCGTCTATTTGAAGCCAATCACCCTCAAGCCAAGGTCTTGATCCGGCGATCACGCGATTAGGACGGCGCGTCGATCAGGTCGGATGGATTGCAACATGGCCGAAACGAATTGATCGATACTGTCGAGCGCGGCCGAAGAGTTGTCGTTGATAGTCGACACGCGAACAAGAATGGCATCAGGAATGACGCCCCGCAAATTCTGTTCGGCGACGGCTAGCTTCTGATCACGCCAGTTAGGGGGGATTTGGTTACCCACACGCGTCCAATATACGACATGCTCGGTTGGACCGCCGTTCGTGGCATCCATCTGATTCGCTGGCACAATTCGCCCGCCGACCGATAGTGGATGCGGAGTGATCCGAGAGATCTGATAGCCTGCCGCGGTGTAGCAGACCTCAGGGCGATGAATTTGGAGGAAACCCGTCTGGCTGCCATTTTGCGCCATGAGCAGCATCACTGGAGGGTTCACCCCGTCCCAGTACATGCGCGTCAAGACCTGGGCATAGATCAGATTTTCGAGCGGATCATCTGGAGGGACGACCAACCCGCTCGCCTTGACGTAATTCCAACGGCCGATGGTCATGGGAACCAACGCCTCAAGCTTGTCATTCCCGAGATAGTCTAGCTTGATTCGAGGACGTCGCAGGTATGCGATCCCCGCGGCAGAGCCGAAAAGCAGACCCGTCAGGAACTTGCGACGGTCGGTCCGCGGCTGAGTGAAGCTGCGAAGCACGGATCTCATGCAAACCGCTGCGAAAGCTTTGTCACCACCGGAGCAGTCACCCGATCGATTGCGAATACCGTAACCAGTGCGACTGAAAACATCAGAAGCCCGGCAAAATCATGCACGAACCCTTGAGCCATCGACTCGCCGAAATAATAGGTGATCAAGACCAGAGCGAGGACCCGCACGAAGTTGGCGACGATGGCGACCGGAATAGCCGCGATTGCGATGACTGCGAAGGCAATGGCGTTAGACCGATGCCGCAAGTAAACATAGAAGAGACAGAGTGCAGTAAGCGTCACGATTGAATTGAGGCCGGCGCACGCGGCCGCAACCAGCAGTTCATATTGTCCGATCTGGATGATTACTCCCGAACTCGCGACTGGGTAGCCCAGAAGCTGGAGGACTGACACCGCCGAAGATGAGATTGCGATCTTGACCGGCTGGGTGACGAGCGCCACGACGGTGTCGGGCGGCGGAAGTGCGAAGGCGAGGTATACCAGCGGGAACCAGATCGCCCGAATGACGGCCCCTCCGAACGTGAGATATGCGCCACTTACCAGTGCTGCATACATCGCGAAGTCTTCAACCTCGAGCACGCCTGTAATGCGCGCGAGAATGAAGCAAACTAGGGTTAAGCCCAGGCACGGTAGGCCTATGAAGAGCTTGCCCGGTCGCAGCTCAATGTTCCTGCCTTTGAGCTCACGCCAGACAGCCCACAGGCCAGTCGCGAGTACCAGCGGACCGTGTCCGCCCTGCTCCGTTGTCCAGGTCTGAGTAGCGACCTCGTACATGGTCGGCAGAATCAAAAGGGCAGAGCCGACCGCCAGTACTAGTCGAGCGGGCGTAGCGAATCGCCGGCGCGTTTCTGGGAGGGGGTGCACAATTGACGTGGGACTCTCGAAATTCACTCGTCGCCTCTCAACGGTGCTCCTCAGCGAAGCTAAACTTTGGATTTAATTGCCGCAAGTTGCCGCAATCCACTTTTGGGACGCGGTCCTGCCGAAGCGGAGCGCATCGGAAAGCGATTGAGGAGGCCAGTTCTAATCCTTATTCACGATCGAGCAAAACGGCAGCTGCCTGAGGTGGTCCCATCGCGCACTATTTCGCGTACATAGTCTTGTTCGGCTGGCCTCTCGTGTGCCTGACGTTGTTCGTGCGCCTGCCAATCGAAGCTGCGGCGATCTGGTCCTTGCTTGCCGGCTATCTACTGTTGCCCTCGACCGTGAGCGTCGACGTGGCCATGATGCCGCCGCTCGACAAGTCAACCGTTCCCGCCATCTCCACCTTTCTCCTCTGTTGGATGAAGGGCACCCGATCGCCTGCGCCTCTGCGCCCTCCGCTTATCTACTGCCTTGCTGCTACATTCGCATTGTCGCCGATAATCACCTCGCTGAATAACAGCTACGAGCTGCAGATCGCAGGTCGCAGCCTCCCCGGGTTTTATCCGCTCAACGCAGTCAAGATTGGCCTTGAGAACCTTATAACGCTGGTGCCATTCTTCGTTGGGATGCGCTTCGTCTCATCGGATAATGGACGAGCGCTGCTGCTCAAATCGACGAGCGTGGCCGCACTCTTCTACAGCCTGCCTATGCTCTTCGAGCTGCGGATGAGCCCTCAGCTGCAGAGACTTGTTTATGGATCCGCTCCATCAGGTTTCGACACCCTCGTACGGGCGGGCGGGTACCGTCCGATCGTCTTTCTGAGCACGGGGCTTGAGCTGGCGCTATTCACATGCATGGCCTTCATTGCGGCCGTCGTCGGCGTGCGATGCAAGTGGCGGCTGTTCCACGTATCGGCCGGCGCTGCCGCCGCCTATCTCGGCGGCCTGTTGCTCCTGTGCAAAACGTTAGGCTCTATTCTTTCTGGCGCTCTGGCGGCACCGCTTGTTCTTTTCACCAAGCCAAGGACGTGGGTCAGGATTTCGTGCTTCGTTGCGCTGACCATTTGTGCCTATCCCTTGTTGAGGACCCATGATTTGATCCCTGTAAACCGCGTGGCTGCCGTTGCTAACGCTGTCAGCACTGATCGAAGTAGTTCCTTCGCGTTCAGAGTCGAGAACGAGGACAAGCTCTTATCTAAGGCGAACCAGAATCGCTTCTTTGGCTGGGGAACTTGGGGTCGTAACCGCGTTTATGACCGACAGACCGGGGAGGACCTAGCGGTGACGGACGGTCTTTGGATAATCCGTTTCGGGATGTTTGGATGGTTCGGCTACCTGTCCTTGTTCGGACTGTTCGCGACCGCAATGTTCAGTGCGCTTTCCGCCGTCAAAGGACGAGTAACAGAGTCGACCATCGTTGTTGGCGGATTGGCGTTGATCCTGGCCGTCAATCTGATCGACCTCATCCCTAATGCCAACCTGCTGCCACTTACATTCCTGCTTGGCGGATCAATAGCCGGTCGGGCCTCGGTCAGCGCGAGTGCTCGTACGCTTTCTCGGCCAACATCGACCGAAGCGGCTGCCGAGGTGGATTTCGCAGCGTAAAAGTTCGGCTGCTCGACACGGGCAACACCGGTTCCCCCAAAAGCCCTCGCTCGTCGGCGATGTGGCACGCCTGGGCGACAATTTGCAGCGATTAACGTGGTGTTTTCACGCTGTTCTCGACGTGTATCAATGTTTTAACTAGCTCGGTCGTAACACTAGGCGGGGTTTTGCGTCAGGATGCGGCATTTGTTTTCAGATCTGGGTACGAGCGGACGCATGTTGTGTGCGGCTGCACTATGCCTGTTGGGGGCGTGCAGCAGTGCTGTGGCCGATGATTCCTCGACCAATAGCTCGGCTCCCGTGGCGGCGCCCGCGCCCGCACCGACCCCAACCCCAGCCCCGACTGCCGCGGCTGCATCAGAATCAGGCGGGGTTTACGACACATCGGTTGGCACCGTCGTCGATGCGGATGGGTTTGCGAGTTTGCCGCTGCGGAGCGGAGCGCATCGTTATTTTGTGAAGAACGGTGGTTCGGACGCCAATGGCTGCTCGAACGCGCAGAACCCTGCTACGCCGCTTGCAACGATTGCGGCGGGCATGGCGTGCGTCACAGCCGGCAATGGCGACCAGGTGGTGCTTGCCGAGGGCTCGACCTTTAACGAGAAGCTGCCGTGGTTGTCCTCCAAGGGAGGGTATAGCGCCCAATATCCGACGGTCATCTCGTCCTACAATCCCGCCGATCCGACCAACGAAAGCGAGATTGGTCGCGGCGATCAGCGGGGTGCGCGGCCGGTCCTTAATCCAGGTGGCGCTTTGGTCGACGGTGGACCTGTCTCGTATATTGCGATCAAGGGTCTCGACTTCAATCCGGGCAACATTCCGGGCCAAGGTCTTACGTTCAATGGTGACGGGACCAATGGGACCGGCGGCGCCAACTATGTCCTCATCGAGAACAATCTCTTTCGCTACTCCGGCATCACGTTGGTGGACGGCGGAGATGGATACACGACCACTCCGCGCACCCAGCACCTAATCATCCGCAACAACTCGATTTATGGCGTCTGGTCCTCGACCGACGCCCAACATGTCGGGGGCATTTACGTCGAGGGCGCCGACGGTGTCACGATCGAGGACAATGTCATCTGGCACACCGGCTGGAAGGTCGGTGTCAGCCGTGACACGGGGCCGAATACGGGGGGTCCCACAATCTTCAACCACCCGATCTATTTGCAGGCGAACTGCGGCACCGAGATCGTCCGCCGCAACCTGGTGATGGATAACTCGGCCGACGGCGGCATTGCGCGCGGTTCGAACATCACCTGGCAGGAAAACGTGGCGATCAAGAGCCCGAACGGCTTCGGCCTCGGCGCGGGCAATCCGCAGGATTTCACCGGCCAGCCCAACGGCAGTCTCGTCGATGCGAGCTATAACCTGTCGGTCGGCGCAGTCGATCTGACCTCAACCCAGCCGCGCGGGCAGGGCTACACCCTTGCGAACCTCGCGTCGGGGAGCAAGATCCACAATAACCTCTTGATCTACAGCGATGCGACACCGAACAGCGCTGACCAAGCCGTGGCGACGACCGGAGGCAGCGGCTACGGATTCCCGACGCGGCCGACCTACACGGATTTTGAGAACAACGTCGCGTTCCACTGGAGCGCGTCGAGCCTCGTCGTTCTTAGCCAGTTCGGGTCGCCGATCACCTCCACTTACGCGAACAATCTTTGGGACGAAGCGGCCAGTGGCACCAACGGTAACAGCCAAACAGCGGTGTTCCCGCAGCCGTACACGCAAGCGCAGCTCTATTCGGCGCTGACCCCGACGTACCCCAGCATCACCGACTACAATTCGCTGGTGAACTATGCGATCGCGCACCCCGAGGCGCACGTTCAGCGGACGCTCCGCTCCCTGGCTTTCGCCGGATACGGACTCTAAGCATGACCT
>Ga0207667_10005519_pt1 | contig 15431 bp, 11 predicted proteins | sample KBSCornC52_FD_184301 | JGI IMG/M metagenome (GOLD analysis project Ga0207667, IMG submission 184301) | Corn rhizosphere microbial communities from Kellogg Biological Station, Michigan, USA - KBS Corn C5-2 (SPAdes) (version 2) | ecosystem: Host-associated > Plants > Roots > Rhizosphere > Soil ... | reverse complement strand
GAGCCGGGGCATCAATTCGAGTGGTTTTATCTCGTCAAGCGCGCTGGGCCGGTGGTTGCCGCATCAGCGCTCGAGGCCCACCTTTCGCGCGCATTCGATTTTGCCCGGCAATATGGAGTCGATCCAACGACCGGCGGCGTGTGTGCCGCGCTCGATGAAACGGGCGCGGTGAAGGATGCGACGCAGCGGATATGGGCGCAAACCGAATATTTGCGCGCACTCGCCACGCGCGGTCGCCCAGAGGATCGGGAAACGCTCGCGCTGCAAATTCCGCGCTTTCAAGCGCGCTTTCTGCATCCCCGGGGTTGGCACGAGTGCATCGCGCCGGACGGTGAAGTGGCGCGCGCCGACCTGCCTTCGACGACGCCCTATCACCTCATCGCAGCCTATGTCGCGTTAGCGGGCTGACGCGCGCGCCGCTTGATCAGCGTTGCCCGTTGCAGGCTCGCTGGCACCCCGATGGATCGAATCGGCGGCGTAGCACGCAGTTTTCACGGTTTGGGCGACGCGTCGAATCTTGCTGAAGATCCAGCAATCCAAAACAAAAACGAAAGAAGCCGGACACGGCGGGTACTAGGGTTTACGGCAATCAGCGGCTTGCGCGAGCTCGACGGTGGGCTGTCGGCCCGACCTGCCGCGGCGAACGGCCCGGCGGCGTTGATGCGCTCGGACGGCTGCGCGTACAACCTTGCTTGACGCGCTGCACCCCCCTCCCTAGAGTGGAACGCGACACGACACGGGGCTCGGCCCCGAAAGGGGCTCCGCATGACCGATCTTTTCGATCTCGCGCGCGGCGCGCTGCACGCGCAACCGTTCAGCATGCTGCTCGGCACGGAACTCGTGAAGATCGGCGAGCGCGAGGTCACGCTGCGGCTGCCGATCCGCGACGAGTTGCGCCAGCAGCATGGCTTCGTGCACGGGGGCGTGACAAGCTATCTGGTCGATAATGCGCTGACGTTCGCGGGCGCGCTGGCGCTCGGGCCGCGCGTCGTCACCGGCGAATACAAGATCAACTACCTGCGCCCCGCCGTGCGGGGCACGCTGCTCGCGCGTGCCCAACTCATCTATGCGGGTCGCGGCCATGCCATCTGCCAGTGCAGCATTTACGTTATCGATGGCGAAAAGGAAGCACTCGTCGCCCTGGCGCAGGGCACGATCAATCGCGTCGGCGATGGTCCGAACGCGTCGTTGCACAACTACGAGCATGATCGTGGCCACGAGCCGCACGACGAAGAAAGGGCGTGACGCGCAATCGGCAGGGACACGCCGCGGCTTTCAGTCCGACGCTAACGCTGGATCGCGCGCGCGAGGGGCGCTAGAATGGCGACCCTTCAAAAAAGCGCGCGCGGCATCGCTTGCGTGTGCCGTCGTTCGATCCCATGGCAAAACTTCTGACCGATTCCGAATTCCAACGCTTTTCCGAACTCCAGCAAAAGCAAGCGAGCTTTACCATCACGAGCGAGGAAGCCGATGAGCTGCGCACGATCGTCGAGCGCGCGCAGCAAAAGCGCGACGACCGCGCCGCGGCCATGCAGGCAATCGAGACTTACATCGCCCAGTTCGACATCACACCCGACGAGTTGTTTTCGCCCGAGCAAATCGGTGAAGCCGCGCGGGCGTACGGTCTGATTGCCAGCGCAAAGAAGGAGCGCGCCCTGCCGCCCGCACTGACGCTGAACGGCAAGACCTATCAGTGGACGCGCACGCTGCCCGACGATATCCGTGTGCCGTTGTTCGACGCCTTCAAGGCGGGCCAGTCGGTGAGACCGTTCCTGGCCACGCTGAAGGACCCGGCGCGCAATGCGGCAACCATCGCACGGCTCGAGCGTGAGACGGGCACCGTGTACGCCGATGCATGGCTCGACGAACTGTCGATCACGCGCTCGCTTGTTGATGAAGCCGGAGCCAAGCTAGCCGCGTGAGATGCAATTAACGCAACAAACGTTTTATGCGCATAAACTTTGTATTGCGGCAGAACTGCAAATTGACGCGTAACAAGCAAGCGCTCGCGCTCGCACGGGGCCGGCACGCCAGATGCAGGGTGCGGGCCCTCTTCTCATTGGGGCGTCACCACGATCTTTCCGACCTGGTCGTTGGACTTCATGAACCGATGATGACTTGCGACGATGTCGTGGGATTCGAATGTCGTCGCGATCACAGGATAGAACGCGTTGGATGGAACGCCGTCGAGCATGAACGCTCTCGCCCTGCGTCAGTTTGGCAATATCGATCAGCGCGCCGTATGCAGTCAAATGCAGCATCCAAAGCGCCACGGCGCGTTCCCAAGCCAGCGAAGGCGGATGCTTGACGACGTGGGGAGCGGGAAACGTCGCGCGCTCCCCCTGCGCCGGCCAACGATGCATTAGCCGCGCGGCTTCCCGAGTTGATGAGTTAGCAGCACGTACGCTGCCTTCGGCGAAGTTTGACCGAACCGGGTTTGCCCCGACACTATCCGCTCAATGTCGCCGGCCCGCGCAGTTACACTGCGCAAGCCCACCATCAAAGGACAGAACATGGCCGTTTCAAGCAGCAAGCCCCAACTTGACGAGGCCTGGATTGCGGTGCAGTTTCAACTGGCCGGATTGAGCGCCGAGTTCGAGGGGACCATCCCCGACGCGGTGTATAGCACCCGTGACGACGCCCACACCATGGTTAATGCAGAATATCGAGGGTTATCGTCGATGTATCGCGGCGATAGCGCCGTCGAGGTGCCCGTCTATGACATTTGCCCGAATGACGAAGCGCTTCAGTCATTCCGCGGACGCCTCGGCGCCGCCATCACGTTCGTCAGCAGCGAGGACTTCACCAGCGAAGCCATCGCCGAAGTGAAGGCGCTATGTGTTGCGAAATTCGCAGAAGCAGCGGCGGCGCACGGAATCAGCTGCGTCTTTGTCGGCATCGAAGGGTGGCGTCGGCTCAGTTACGTGGAGCAAACGGTCATTGAGGCGGCATAACGCCCGGGCAAGCGGGCCCCCTACAGATTCTTCTTGAACGGCGCCCCCGAATGCTCGCGCAACTCATTGAAGACGATCTTGGGCCACGCCTTCTGCGCGACTTCGATTTCCGAAATATGCGACGCAAGGTACGTCGGCGCATTAGCGGCGTCGAGCGCCATGCGCGCAGCATAGGCATCGGTGAATCGGCGCAGTTCGGCGGGATCGCTGCATGTCACCCAGCGCGACATCCGATAGCGGGCCGGCATGATGCGGACGTCGACCTTGTACTCGGCCGAGAGCCGGTGCGACACGACTTCGAACTGCAACTGCCCCACTGCGCCGAGAATGATCGAGCCTCCGTACGCGGGGCGAAACACTTGAATCGCGCCTTCTTCACCAAGCTGCTTGAGCGCTTCGCCAAGCTGCTTGGCGCGCATCGGATCGACGACTTCGACCGTTTGAAAAATCTCCGGCGCAAAGAACGGCAAACCGACGAACTGCAGCATCTCGCCTTCGGTCAGCGTATCGCCCAGGCTCAGCGTCCCATGATTCGGAATGCCGATGATGTCGCCGGGATACGCTTCGCTCACCGTTTCCCGACGCTGCGAAAGAAACGTCACGACATTGTTTGCCCGAAACGTCTTGCCCGAGCGGGTGACCTTGAGCGCCATGCCGCGCTCGAAGCGCCCCGAGCAGACGCGAATGAACGCGACACGATCGCGGTGCGCGAGGTCCATGTTCGCCTGCACTTTAAACACGACACCCGTGAACTTCGGCTCGTCCGGCTGTACCGGCCGCTCGACGGCCATGCGCATCGACGGCGGGGGTGCGAGTTCCACCAGCGCGTCGAGAATCTCTTTGACACCGAAGTTGTTGATGGCCGAGCCGAATAGCACCGGCGACTGCTGGCCCGCCAAAAACGCTTCGCGATCGAACGCAGGCGTTGCGGCGCAGATCAGGTCGATTTCGTCCTTGGCGGTTTTCCAAGCGGGACCGAAGCGGCGTTCCCCCTCTTCGTCATCAAGCGCCGACAACGTCTCCACCACTCCGCCGGCCGTATCCTGGCCCGCACGGAAAACGCGTACTTGATCGCGAATGATGTCGTACACGCCCCGGAAATCCTTGCCCATGCCGATAGGCCACGTGAACGGCACAGCCGAAACACCGAGATGCTGCTCGATCTCGTCGAGCAAATCGAGCGGCGCGCGCACTTCCCGATCGAGCTTATTGATAAATGTGACGATTGGCGTGCGGCGGCTGCGACACACTTCGAGCAGTTTCAGCGTTTGCGCCTCGACGCCGTTGGCGCCGTCGATCACCATAACGGCGGCATCCACGGCCGTCAGCACACGGTACGTGTCTTCGGAAAAGTCCTCGTGGCCCGGCGTGTCGAGCAGGTTGATCACGGCATCGCCGTATTCGAACTGCATGACTGAGCTCGCCACCGAGATGCCGCGCTGCTTCTCGATCTCCATCCAATCGGATGTCGCGTAGCGATTGCTCTTCCGACCCTTAACGGTACCGGCGATCTGAATCGCGCCCGAAAACAGCAAGAGCTTTTCGGTGAGCGTGGTTTTCCCCGCATCGGGGTGGGAAATAACCGCAAACGTGCGGCGGCGCTTGAGTTCGGAAACTGACATCGTAGGGGAGCTGATCTATATTGGGCGGCGCGGGGGCGATGATACACGCATGCCCGCTTGTACGCCCAATGCCGCTTGCTACCCGCTTGCTGCCGGCCGTTTTGCGCCGAACAAAACGGCCGGTGGTTAGATGCTCCCGAAAAGTCTCACTCGTCAGAGAGAAGCGAGTGCGCTGCCGACCGACGCAACCCTATCGTGAATCATCGGCGCACCGCGGCGGGGCCGGCCGATCGAGTAATACTCGATGCCGAGCTCTTCCATCGCGAGCGGCTCGTACAGATTGCGCCCGTCGAACAGCACCGGCTGCTTGAGCCGCGTTTTGAGGCTGTCGAAGTCTGGGCTCTTGAACGCCTTCCACTCGGTCATGACGATGAGCGCGTCGGCGCTTGCGGCTACGTCCATTTGATCTTCGACGAAGGTCAAGCGCGCCAGTGCATCCGGTTCGCCGCGTAGGTCGCTCGCGAAGGCCCGCTTAGCCTCCTTCATCGCAACCGGGTCGAACACGGCTACGCGTGCGCCGCGCTCGAGCAGGGCCGCGATGACCACCCGGCTCGGTGCTTCGCGCATGTCGTCCGTGCCCGGCTTGAACGCTAGGCCCCAGACGCCGAACACGTGTTCGCTCAAATCTTCTCCGAAGCGCTCGACGATCTTGCTGACGAGCACCTGCTTCTGCTCACTATTGACCGTGGATACCGCATCGAGGATATGCAGCGTCTGGCCGTGGTCGTTCGCGGTCTGCATCAGTGCGCGTACATCCTTCGGAAAACACGATCCCCCGTAGCCGCAGCCTGCATACAGGAAGTGATAGCCGATACGCGGGTCCGAACCGATACCGCGCCGCACGGCTTCGATATCGGCGCCGACGCGCTCGGCCAGGTTCGCGAGTTCGTTCATGAACGAGATGCGCGTCGCAAGCATCGCGTTCGCCGCGTACTTCGTGAACTCAGCAGAGCGCACATCCATGAACAGCATGCGATCGCGATTGCGGTTGTAAGGGGCATACAGACGCTTCATCGTCTCTCTCGCGTGCTCGCCGGGCACGTCCTCGTCACACCCGAGGACGATTCGGTCAGGCCGCGTGAAGTCCTCGATGGCCGCACCTTCCTTCAGGAATTCGGGGTTGGAAACGACCGAGAACATCGGCGCGATGCCACGCTGCGCCAGTTGCTCCGCGATGGCGTCGTGCACGCGGCGAGCCGTACCCACCGGCACAGTCGATTTATCGATCACGACGGTGAAACCATCGATATGGCGGCCAATCTCACTCGCGGCGGCGAGTACGTACTGCAGATCGGCCGAACCGTCTTCACCGCTCGGCGTGCCGACTGCGATAAAAATCGCTTCGCGCCCGCTCATCGCGCGGCGCGAATGAGTCGTGAACGACAGCCGGCCCGCTGCATGGTTGCGTGCGACGATTTCATGCAAGCCGGGCTCGTGAATCGGGATCCCCCCCGATTCCAAGAGGTCGATCTTGTCCTGATCGACATCGAAGCAGCAGACGTCGTTGCCCACGTCCGCGAGGCATGCCGCCGTCACGAGGCCGACGTAGCCGCAGCCAATGATGGTCACATTCATGGTGGTGGCCCTTCAAAGCAAATGAGAATAAGAACGGGAAAGGGTGCGACGTTGGGTCAGGCAACGCGGGTGGCACAGCGCGTACCTCGTGCAGAACAGCTATCTGGCGATAACAAAAAGCTGACAGCAAGCCCCGCAAAATCCGGAAAAATTTCGCGTCCTCGCATGAGCCGATAATCTTTCGGATTTTTTTGTGGCAGCCGGAAGGTCTAGACGCCTGATGAGGCAAAGAAACGGGTTACGTTTTTTTGTCGATTTACTTCCTGTCACACTTAAGTACGTTCTTCAGTTCATTTCGGTGACGCATCGCCATGCCGACACCCTCGTGCTCGCTGTCGCTGCCTAGAGGCCCTGGACTAAGCGCCGTGCGATTGCTGCGCGTGCGCGCTGCCCCGCCTGCGCGGTGCGAGGACGGGCAGTGCAGGCAAAGCGAAGCGCGCATGCAGCGGCCGGCACCTGTGCGTTATCCGCATGGCGCCAGCATCGAAAAAATCCCAGTTTTGCTTTCGGCTACCGCGATGAATGCGCCGCACGGACCCACCCACTGCGCACGGTATGAGCCGCTGCGCAGTAGTGCGCCCGCGCGGCAAGCGGCCGCGGGCCGCGTTCGACGACGGTCAAGCGTGGTACAACACCTCGGGAGGCTTGGTATCGCCGCGGCCGTCCGCGTGCGAGGGCACGAGCCACACGTGCGTCCGACTCAAAACCACACTGGGCTCGAGAACGCGGGCTGGCGACGCGTTTGCCGCCATGGCAGGCGCGGCCTCGGCTTGATCGACGTCCACCTTGGGCTGCGCAGCACGGGGCCGCGCATCGGTAGCTTGCGGGTGGCGCTGCGCGGCGGCGGCCTCATGCCGATCGATCCAATCGCGTGCCCAATCGAGTGCGTAACGCTCGGCGCTTTCGCTATCGATAAAGCGCGGGCCGATCAATCCGGAGCGTTCGATGCGCCTGCCCTCCCTAACGATCTCCGCAGACGCGCGATAGCTCAACTGCAGTTGTTTCGCAACCGGCTGGGCCGACGCGTGAACGATGTAGTCGCGATACGGTTCGGAGCGCTTCGTCATTGCCACAGAATCGACGAGCGGCGTGTCTCGCGAGTGATCGGCGTTCAAGCGCAGTTGGACGCCGGGCGTTGGCGCGCGCCGGGAAGAAGCAGCAGACACAGCATGCATGCACGCGTTATTGGCGTCGCTCACAGGTCGATCGGCAACCGCGGCGCCGGGCTCGTTCGTCGATTGCCACGATTCCGGGTTGGTCCAGAAGACGCCGCGCAAACGGGGCGATTCGGGTGCGGGCACCGGGGGAGCCGCCTTCGGTGCGGATTGAGGCATCGATTCGGGCTGAGGCACATAGGCGAACGTGCGGCCAAATTCCGACAGCACCTTCACGATCTCGGCCAGTGTGCCGTCGGCCAGCCAATCGTCGAAGCGGCGCCTGCAAGTGGGGCCGGAGGGATAGCGTGCCGGCAATTTCGACCATCGTTCACCGGTCGTTAGGATCCAGAGCACCGCGTTCGCTACGACACGAGGCTCGGCGCGAGGCCGGCCGCGGCGATGCGGATGCATAGGTTCGTCGGCCGCTAGCGGCGCGAGACGAGCCCACTCGTCGTCGGTCAATTCCTCAAAGAACATGTTTTTCTCCACGCAGTCTGGCCCGGCTGCGACACTTGGCCGACGAGAATGATCGACTCCCGACGACCGCCAGGTTGCACAATTGTTTTGTTCTCTTACTACCAATCGAATATCGCGAACCTCATCATCAACCTTACTGTGAATCGAAAAGGGCAGACGGAATGTGCAGCTTGCCCTCGATTGGCGCGTAACAGACGTTCTCGCTCGTGCATAGGCATATAACGCAGAAAGCATACCATCGTCACGAAGATCGAGAAATACTCGGAACGCAAATATTATGCCGACCTCGGGAGAGCGAGTGCCAGTGCATGTGTTCCGAGATGAATTCACGTGAGGTGTCCATATTAGAATATTTTTTGCGGACTAGAATGTCACGATATGTAACGAAGTGATTCTGAAGCGTTTTCAGCGATGTTTATTGCGCACAACCTTTCATCCCACGCAATAACTCGTGCGCGCAATCGTTTGCCCCATGCAAGTCCCCCGAAATCAGCTCACGTCCGCGAGCAGGGCTCGCACCACGCTATCGCCGATTCGACAAGGCGGCACCGGGTAATTCCGGTGGTCGCAGCCCAGCCACAGCGGTGCGCCGGCATGGAGTGCATTTTTTATCGCATCGGTCAATTCGAAACGTAAAAAATGCACTGCGGAAGTTTTTTCCTCAGTGTCCCGTGACAAATCTTCATCAGCAATTGCGTAGACCATCAGTTCATCACCGACGCGGAGAAAGACAGTATCTTCGATGCCAATTAGCCGGGCGAGGGCAGCACGCCGCTCGATATCCCGCTCATACTCGATCTGCATCGTCGCGATAAAATTACTGCCGTTCGGCACAAGCGGTAAATACGCCTCTAATTCGGCAGCAATTCCCGCCTCGTCGAAAATTTTTTCTATGTGCAGCATTTCCTGTATCTGATATCGAATCGTCGTCTCGTCCTCGAACATAAACGTCAGATGATTTCCCAGCTGAACACAGCGGGTCTTCTTATGCTCGATCACTCGCGCGCGCGTGCTGTCGCGAACCTTCGCATAGGCCTCCAGAGTCAGCAGGGAGTTGCGTGAGATGGTCATTTACATTTCCTCGCAAATGCGCAATTGCCGCAGGATTAGTCAAACACCGTATGCCTTACGTAACAGCGTCAGCGGGTGGGCCAGCGGTGCCCCCGGCAGGCCGGCTTCGTCGATGCCTTGGGCGATGTGATGTCCTGCTAGCTGACAATCGGAAGCGATGTATGCGGGCGAGGGCTGGGACATTGCCTTGAAGACCGGCTTGCCGATACGCATCGCCGTCGCATGAAACTCTTTCTTCACACCAAATGTGCCGGCGTGCCCCGAGCAGCGCTCGACGACCTCGAGCTCCGTACCCGGGATCAGCGAAAGGGTGTCGTAAGTCTTCCGACCGAGGTTCTGCACGCGCCCATGGCAAGGCACGTGATACGACACCCTCCCCAGCGGGTGCTTAAAGTCCGTCTTCAACAGCGCATCCTTGTGCCGCGCGACGAAGTACTCGAAAGGATCCCAGAAGGCCTCGGCTACGGCCAGAACATCGGAATCGCCCGGGAACATCAAAGGCAACTCTTGCTTGTACATCAGCACGCAGCTCGGAATCGCCGCCAATAGCGCGTAGCCTTCGCGCGCATAACGTACGAGACCGGGGATGTTCTTCTCCTTTTTCTTGGCCACCCCTTCGAGATTGCCCTGTTCGAGCAGCGGCATCCCGCAGCAAGCCTCGCGGTCGACGAGCACATAAGGGATTTCGTTGTGTTCGAGTACGGCAAGCAGATCGTGGCCGATGCCGGGCTCGTTGAAATTGACATAGCAGGTTGCATAGATGGCGACCTTACCCGGCGTGCGCTCTCCTTCGATCACCGGCGCTTGCGGCGAGACCTTTGCATGCGGGCGGAACGTTCTTGGGGCAAATGGCGGCAGCCATGCGGTTCGGTCCACCCCGAGCGCATGTTCCATGACGGCGCGCGCTGGCGGGGTCCCGTTTACCGCGTTGACCGCTTGCGTCACGATCGGAATGCCTGCGAAATGGCCGAGCGCATCGGTATTGGACAGCACCTTGTCGCGCAGTGCCACCTCGCCGCGCCGGTAGCGAGCGGCCTTCGCGCGCAGCATCAGATGAGGAAAATCGATACTCCACGGATGCGGCGGAACATAAGGGCATTTCGTCATGTAGCACAGATCGCACAGATAGCATTGATCGACGACTTTCGGGAATGCGCCGTGATCGACGTCGTGCGCCTCGCCGCTCGCGGTTTCGTCGACGAGATCGAACAGCGTGGGAAAAGCACCGCAGAGCGACACGCACCGGCGGCACCCGGCGCAGACGTCGAACACGCGAGCAAGCTCAGTATCGATCGCTGCCTGATCGTAAAAGCCCGGCGAGCGCCAATCGAGCGGATGACGGGTGGGCGCCTCTAGACTGCCTTCTTTGTGGGGCATCGGTCGACACTCCATGACCATTGCGTAGCGCGGTGTGGCGCGGGCGGATACGCACGAGAACGGGCGCACCGCAGGGCATCTGCGTCGCGTTGGCGGCATGGGCTGCCGCCGGCCGAACAGGCGCACGCACCGGCGCGCATCGAACACTCAGTCCGAGAGCGCCTCTAGCGCCTTGGTATAGCGATTCGCGTGGCTGCGTTCCGCTTTAGCGAGCGTTTCGAACCAGTTGGCGATTTCGTCGAAGCCTTCTTCGCGTGCCGCCTTCGCCATACCGGGGTACATATCGGTGTATTCGTGCGTTTCACCGGCGATCGCCGCTTGCAAATTCTGGCGCGATGTCCCGAAAGGCAGTCCGGTGGCCGGGTCGCCGACGGCCTCGAGATATTCGAGGTGCCCATGCGCGTGACCGGTCTCGCCTTCCGCGGTGGAGCGAAAGAGCGCGGCGACATCGTTTTGACCTTCGACGTCGGCCTTCGCCGCAAAATACAAGTAGCGCCGATTGGCTTGCGATTCGCCTGCAAACGCCGCTTTTAGATTCTCTTCCGTCTTGGAGCCTTTCAACTGAGCCATGGTGTGCCTCCTGAGCGGCCCGGACGCGACCCGCGGCTCCAGGCCGGTATGTTCTGCAGTATGGGGACAGCGCGCGCACCGTATGCGGCAACCCGCAGCGCCGTGCATCGCGCTTTTAAAGCTAGGTCGTCGGCGAACCATTCCCCAATTGACTTTTTCTATGTCGGCGATAGGGCCACCCTTCGTCGGGCACGGGACAACCGTCCGAAGCGGCCTTGGGGCTCGATATCGAAGTGAAGCGCGAAGTGAAGCGGCGGCCGGTCGAGACGTACACTCGGCCGGCCGCCTTCCGCGACGAAAACGGCAGCTCGATGGATAAGCGCTGCTGCTAGCGACGTCAGCTTTCGCTTTTATTGCTTGAGCCGAATGTCACGCGAGGAGGCGCCTACGTAAAACTGCCCACCCTTGGCGATCTTCCACGCGTCGCGGCTCGTATCCCAGACACGCCGCATCTGCGCCGGGACCGTCACACGCACGCGGCGCTCTTCGCCCGGATTCAAACTCACCTTCTCCCAACCGACGAGGCGCTGCGGTGGCTCGACCGGGTCGTTCAATCCGGCGAGATAGACCTGCGGGACTTCCGCGCCCGCGACTGAGCCATCGTTGCGCAACGAGAACGACACCGTGGTCGATCCGTCGAAGTTGGGCCGGACCCGCAGATCGGAATACGCGAAGTGCGTGTAAGACAGGCCGTGTCCGAACGGGAACATCGGTTGGATGTTCTTCGCGTCATACCAGCGATAGCCGATTTTCAGGCCCTCGGCATACACCGGGTTTTGCGCGGGGACACCGTTGTTCCAGGTCGGCGTGTCCGCATCGCGCAGCGGGAACGTCACCGGGAGCTTGCCCGACGGATTGACCTTGCCGAACAGCACGTTCGCGATCGCGTTACCGCCGCCCTCGCCCGGGTACCATGCTTCGACAATAGCCGACACTTGATCCTTCCAAGGCATCAGCACGGGGTTGCCGTTCTCGAGCACGACGACGACGTGCGGATTGGCCTGAGCGACGGCCTGCACGAGCGCGTCTTGATTCGACGGATTGGACAGCCCGAGGCTATACAGTTCGCCGAAATCCTCGCCCGAGGGCTGCGTCACGAATACGATCGCGACATCCGATTGCCGAGCCAAATTCACCGCCGCGTCGATCTCTTGCTGCGTGTAAGCCCTGAACGGCGATTGCATGTCTTCGCTGCCGGCGAAGGCCACCGTCGCATTCGGCGCGAGGTTCTTGATTGCCGTCGTGATCGGCGTGGGCAGCTTGATCCAGGGATTAGGCCACCAACTGCATCCCGTCGACGTCGGGAAGGTCAGCCCGCCGCAACCGGGGAACGCACCCGTCACGGGGTCGCGCGTATCGCCCGATCCGCCGCCGGTGATCACCCCCACATCGGCATGGCCGCCGATGACCGCTATCTTCTTCACGCTGGACGCATCGAGCGGCAACTGACGATCCTGGTTCTTTAGCAGCACGATGGATTGCTCTTCCGCGTGCTGAGCGAAACGACGCGCCGCATCGAAATCGATCGTTTGGCCGCCCTTCGCCGGATCGTCCATCACGCCGGTACGAATCATGACGTACAGCTTGCGCCGCACCATGTCGTCCAGCCTGGCTTGCGAGACCTGATTGCTCGCGAGCGCCTGCTTGACCAGATCGGGCGTGAGGAACACTGTCGGGCCGACATCTTCTTCCTCGTCCAAGCCGGCATTGATCGCCTTGGCCGTGCTATGTGCGGCGCCCCAGTCCGATTGCACCTGGCCTTGGAAGTGCCAATCGCCCTTCAAGACGTCGTTGAGCACGTGCGCGTTTTCGCACGCATAGTCGCCGTTGATCTTGTTGTAGCTGCACATGACGTTGCCGGGCCGGCCTTGCTCCACCGCGATCTCGAACGGCAGCAGATAGAGTTCGCGCAGCGTGCGCTCGTCGATCGTATCGTTACCGCCGAACCGATTCGTTTCCTGCTCGTTGCCGACGTAGTGCTTGACCGTGGCGATGACGTGATGGTCTTGCGTGGCACGCGTGCGGGCCGCCAGCATTTCCCCGGCGAGAACCGGGTCTTCGCCGAGATACTCGAACAACCTGCCCCCGCGCGGGTCGCGCGCGAGATTGGTGCCGCCGCCCAAGCCCATGGAGAAGCCTTGCTCGCGAAGCTGATCCGCGATGGTCGCGCCGAATCGATACGCCAGGAACCGATCCCAACTGGCCGCGAGGGCGATGGTCGCGGGGAAGGTCGTGCTCGGCTGGACCGTACTGCCCGATCCCGTGGCCGAATCGACCATGTTGATGTCGGGGATGTGCAGGCGCGGCACGCCTTGAATGAAGCCGGCGCCGCCGCCGGGCACATCGCTCATCTGGTATTTCGAGTGGATCAATTGCAGCTTCTCGTCGAGCGTCAATTGCTTGACGAGCGCATCGGCGCGGCGATGGGCCAGGTTATCCATGAACGGGTTATCGGCGATCGGTCCTTGAGCGTACGACGCGCTTTGCGCGACGACACACAGGGCCGCGGATGCGATGGCGAGGGTCAAACGTTTTGCCTGCATGGGCTCGTCTCCGTGAATTAATGGCTTGGGGATGCACCGCTTTGCAACGGGCGCAATACGCCGCGCAAGGGCGAGCGAACGCGCGGGACTATCGTCCCGGCACAAAGCGTCTTACGGATGAAACTCAGTCATGCGGCGCGCCCTGCCGTGATGCCGGCGCGATACGCCGGTACAGTGGGCTGGACACGGGATGTAGCGAAACTTCGGAACTAGTAATAGTCCATAAGTAGCCTGACTACAAGCTAACTTTCGAATTATTTTGATTAAACGGCGAGGAGTCTGGCGGAAGAGGCATTACTTACTTACGCCTGCCGACTATGTGGGATGCACAAGAACCGAGTCGGAAAAATTTATATTGGCGTCAGAGAAGGCTGCGAATGAAGGCGCGAATACGGGCTGTCCGGTGCAACCCGGCCGCTTCACGACTCGAAAACGACGCATGTTCGTAGGCCGCCCTTCGTGAGCAGGCGCTCGCGCCGCACCGGCGCGCAGTGGTGTAGTCGCGGAATATAGTCGACGTTTATGTTGTTACTGAATAGACCGTCACGCCCATCGACTACATTTTGTTTTACTTTTACCTTGGTATTCAGTCGCGAACAGCCGCAATAGATGCACATGAACGGTTCAACGCGAATCTTCAGTATCCAGGCATTTTCGATTGATTAATTCGAATGGCACGGAGACGGTACGCGAGGTCCGTCGCCGATGACAATCAAAAAAAGCCAGCGCGAAGGCTGGCTTGCTGACCACTTGGGGCTCCATACCTGACCCGCCCTACTCGCAGCAGGTAAAACACACCCATTCGCGCTCGCTTCGAAGTCAGCGGCGGGCGAGCTTGAACTCGCCAACTGCTTCAGCGAGCTTGGATGCTTCTTCGCGCAACAATGCGGCTGCCGCGGCCGATTGCTCCACGAGCGCCGCGTTTTGCTGCGTCGTGTGATCGAGCTGCGCAAGCGCTTGATTGACCTGTCCGAGCCCCGTGCTTTGCTCGCTCGCTGCGACGGTAATCTCCTCGATCACATTCGATATGCCGCGCACGCTATCGACGATCTCCGTCATGGTGGTGCCCGCCGTTTGAACGAGCGCCGACCCTTCGCCGATCTTTTCGACGGAGGAGTGAATCAGTTCCTTGATCTCCTTAGCGGCCTGCGCGCTGCGCTGGGCGAGTGCTCGGACTTCGGCGGCCACAACAGCAAACCCGCGCCCGTGCTCGCTCGCCCGTGCCGCCTCCACGGCCGCGTTGAGCGCAAGGATGTTGGTTTGAAAGGCGATCCCATCGATGACACCGATGATGTCGGCGATCTTGTCCGAAGCTTTCGTGATCTCTTCCATGGTCGAAACGACGTCGCCCACGACCTGACCGCCTCGCGTGGCCACCGTCGACGCCGAAGCGGCGAGCTGACTGACTTGGTTGACCGCGTCGGCCGAGTTGCGCGCCGTGCCGGCGATCTCCTCCAATGCAGCCGCCGTCTCTTGCAGGCTCGACGCCGCGTGCTCCGTGCGGCTCGAAAGATTCTGATTGCCCTGGGCGATCTCCGCACTGGCGACGTTCACCGATTCGCTGCTGTCGCGAATCTGCAGCAGGATCGCGCTGACTTTTTCGGCGAAGAGATTGAAAGCGTGTGCGATCTGCGAAGCCTCGTCCTTGCCTGCGGCGGGCAGGCGCGTCGAGAGATCCCCGCTGCCGCTCGCCACGTCGGTCAATGCGTCGCGCACGAGCAGCACGCGTTTGAAGGCCGCGTTGGTCAGCGCGCCCACGAGCGCGGCCGCGATCAGCACGACCAAGACGATGGCAACGAGCGTGGTCATAGCAACGGCGCGCATACCGGCCGTCACGTCTGATTTATCGAGTGCGAGCACCAGCGACCAATCGGTACCCGTAATCGGCTGCGCGCGCAGCAATTTCGTTGCGCCGTCGATATCGATAGTAGCCGTCTGCGACCCGGACTTCAGCCCTTCGAGCATGTCCGGTGTCAGCGCGGGGGACAGATCGGTGGCCGGCTTCATGATGAGATCGGTCTTGGCCGATGCGATGATGTGCCCCGCCTTATCGACAAGGAAGGCAAAGCTGGACGGGGTCGGGTG
>Ga0207667_10005517_pt1 | contig 15432 bp, 14 predicted proteins | sample KBSCornC52_FD_184301 | JGI IMG/M metagenome (GOLD analysis project Ga0207667, IMG submission 184301) | Corn rhizosphere microbial communities from Kellogg Biological Station, Michigan, USA - KBS Corn C5-2 (SPAdes) (version 2) | ecosystem: Host-associated > Plants > Roots > Rhizosphere > Soil ... | reverse complement strand
GGTTCGCGACGACCACGCCCACGCCGGGCTTGGCGATGTCGGCCCGGTCCCGGATGCCCTTGGGGTTGCCCTTGCGCACCAGGAACACGATGGTCGACGTGTAGGGGGTGCTGTTGTCCCTGAACTTCTTCTGCCAGTCCTTGGCCAGCAGCCCCTTGTTGGCGATGGCGTCGATGTCCGATGCAAGCGCCAGCGTCACGACGTCCGCATCGAGCCCGTCCTGAACTGCGCGCGACTGTGCACCCGAGCCGCCGTGCGATGCATTGATCTTCACGTCGTCGCCGGTCTTGGCCTTCCAGTATTTCGGAAAGCTGGCACCGATGTCCTGGTAGAGCTCGCGCGTCGGGTCGTACGAGACATTGAGCAGCGTAATCTCCTTGGAGAGCGAGACGGTGGCCGTGGCGGCAAGGGACAGTGCCACGAGCGTTTGGGACAGGCGAATGGGGGCCGTCATGAAGGTCCTATGTTTGCGTTTCCTGGATGGTTCGGATGCGACGCCCTCCAGCGCCGACGCTCCGTCAGAGAAGATTCTGGGAATTCGGCTCGACGATGACAACGACGGAAATCGCCGTTGCTTACACGGCCGTCATTGCCGTCCGGCGCAGCGCGGGCGCGGCGACAGCGGCATCGATCGCCGGCTCGCAGCCGCCGAAAGCGAATGCTAGCGAGAAGGATGTTCTGGCGCCCTGGTGGCGGCCATGTCGCGCAGCGCACGCAGCGTGGCCCACGGAAAGATGCCACGATCGTGGCCGTCGGCGAATCGCAGCTGAAGCGCGTAGTGGCCGATGGCCGTTGCGCCGACCAGCGTCGCCGCCGCGCCAGTGCTGCTCGTGGCGTTTCCACGCAGTCGTGCGGTATGACAGTCGGCGCAGCGGCAACGGGCGCGCAATTCTGCCGCCAGCCATGTCGATGGGCCATCAGGCCAGTGCAAGGTCAGCCGATCGGCGGCGATGTCAACCGAGAGCGGCAACTCGTGGGTGCTCATGCCGCGGAGGCTGCTGCACCCGACGCCAGGCGGCTGAGCGCGAGGCGAGAGGTCTTTCGCACCTCGGGGTCAGGGTCGCTCGCTGCGAGCTCGAGCGCTGGCCATGCTTCGGCCGCGCCGATCTCGCCGAGAGCGATGGCAGCCTCCTTGCGAAGATTGCCCATGCAGTGTGCCAGCGCCTCGACAAGTGCCGGTAAGGCCGCCGGGTCGCGCAGGCGCCCGAGCGCGCGCGCGGCGCGCAGACGTACCTGCCAAGCGTCGTCCCTCATGGCCGCGAGCAAGGCATCACGCGCCTGGGGCGGTGACAGTTTGGCCAGCGTCGTGGCGGCCTCCTCGCGGATCGGCCATTGCGGGTCGCATAGCGCGGCCAGAAGCGCGGGCAGCACCACGGCGTGGCCGTCCTCCACGGACATGCCCAACGCGCCCGCTGCCACTCGACGCACCTCGGCGTCGGGGTCGGCGGTTACGAGTCGGGCGATCGCCGGCAGCGCGTCGGCCACCTTCAACCAGCCCAGCACGCCGACCGCCTCGCGCCGCACGCCCGCGTCGCGATGACCGAGCGCAGCCCGCGCCGGCGCCGCGGCAGCGGGGATGCGCAGTTCCTTGAGCCCACGCAGCGCAGCAGCGCGCACACCAGGGTCGTCGTGCAGCGCCCACGGCAGCAGGCATTCGCCGGCTGCCGGGTCCTTGAGCTGTGCGATGGCCGCCGCGGCGCTCGCGCGCACATCGGCATCCGCGTCCAGCAGCGACTGCGCGAGCGCATCGACGGCCAGGGGATGGCTCCAACCACCCAGCGCGCGCGCCGCCTCGGCACGCACTGACGCGGCCGCGTCCTGGAGCAGGGTGGTTACGAGGACAGGGATGTCGCCGTCGTCCTCGGCATCGGCGATATCCAGGACGGCGATGCGGCGCACGCCGGGGTCGCCACTGGCGAGGCGGGGGTCGTTCACGGGGTCGAAGGTCATCGGTCGGACGGTGCTTTCAGGAAGTGGCGATCGGCGGGCCGAGCGGGGTCATGCGCGGCAGCGGGGTGTCGGCCTCCCCGCGTTGGAGCTGCTGCAGGCAATGGCGCTTGAGCGCGACGAACTCATGGGAGGTCACGAGGGCCGCCTCGCGTGGGCGACCGAAGTCCAGGCGCCGGTCTTCGACGATGCGGCCGGGGCGCGCGCTCATCACCAGCAGCCGGTCGGCGAGGAACAAGGCCTCGTCGATGTCGTGCGTGACGAAGACGACGGTGGTTCGGAAGCGCTCCCACACCTCCAGCAGGAGCTGCTGCATGCGGGACCGTGTGAGTGCATCCAGCGCGCCGAAGGGCTCGTCCATCAACAGCACGCGCGGCTCGTTGATCAGGACGCGGGCGATCTCCACGCGCTGCTGCATGCCGCCCGACAGCTGTGACGGCCACCGCGTCTTGAAGCCGGTCAGCCCCACGCTTTCGAGCAGTGCATGCGCTCGAGCGTGCCTCGTCGCGCGCCCGACGCCTTTCATCTTGAGCCCGAAGGCCACGTTGTCGATGACGCGCAGCCAGGGAAAGAGCGTGTGTTGCTGGAACACGAGCCCGCGCTCCGGGTCGGGGCCGTCGACGGCCGTGCCATCCACGCGCACCCTGCCGCGCGCCGGAACCAGATGTCCGGCAAGCGCACCCAGCAGCGTGGACTTTCCGCAACCCGAGGGTCCGAGCAGGCACACGAACTCGCCGGGCTCGATGCGCAGGCTCACGTCGTGCAGCGCTTCAAAGCGGCCGGCGCCATGCCCGACCTCCATGTGCACGTGCTCGATGTCGATGCGGCCGAGCGACGCGGTCATCGCGCGCTCTCCGTTCTGGCCCAAGGCATCGCGATCCACGCCGCGCCGCGGATCAGTGCGCTGCAGGACATGCCCAGCAGGGCGATCACGAGCATGCCCACGATGATGCCGCCATAGTTCTGCAAGGTGTAGGACTCCCATGTGTAGTAGCCGATTCCGAACTGCCCGGAGATCATCTCGGCCGAGACAAGGCAGAACCAGCAGGTGCCCATGCCGATCGCCAGCCCCGTGGCGATGCTGGGCGCGGCGGCCGGCAGGATGACCTGCGCGAACATCGCCCAGCGCCCGGCGCCCAGGCTGCGCGCCGAGGCCAGGAGTCGCCGGTCGACGCCTTCCACGCCGTGGATGGTGTTGAGCAGCACGGGGAACAGCGCGCCCACGAACGTGATGAACACCATCGACAGCTCGTTGGACGGGAACATCAGGATGGCCAGCGGGATCCAGGCGACGGCCGGGATCGGGCGCAGCAGCTCCAGCGGCGGCAGCAGCGCGCGCCGCGCCGCGCGGAAGCGGCCGATCGCCAGTCCCAGCGCGACGCCGAGCGCGGCCGCCGACACGAAGCCCGCGCCGACGCGCCACAGGCTGAAGCCCAGATGGCGCCCGAGCTTGCCGCTGTCCACGAGGTCGCGCCCGGCCTCCAGTGCGGCGAGCGGAGTCGGCACGTTTTGGAAACTGACGATGCCCAGATGGGCGTGAGTCGCCGCCGCCGCATGCCACAGGGCGACGAAGGCGACGATGGCAGCGCCTTGCGCCAGCCAGGCTGCGGCGTGCCGGCGCAACGCGTCGCCCTCGCGGGGCCGCGGTGCGGACGCAGCCAGGTCGGAGGTGAGGACGACGCTCATTGCGGCCTCCGCCTCAGCGCGCCGAAGCGACGTGCGTCGCGGCAAAGCCGCGCGCAGCGGCGAAGTCCAGCACCTGCGCATGGTTGTCGCGCGCCCAGCGCGTCGCGTCGTCCTTGAGCAGGAAGGCGCTGAGGCGCCCCTTGTCGTCCGCCGCGAACCAGGCCTGGTTGGCCAGCAGCTTGAGACCCAACTTGCGATCCTGCGCGTAGACGACTCGCACCTTGCCGCCCGCGGCCTCGACCCTCTTCGTGTCGGCGAACGCGTTCTCGGGCGATGCATAGCTGCGCACGCGGGACTCGCCGGCCACCCAGACCTGGGCGGCCCGGCTCTCATCCGCAATGGGCTTGCCGGTCAGCGCGTCGTTGGCCCTGAGCGGCAGGCGCGCATAGTTCTTCAGCTGGGCGTCGTAGTCCAGGCCCTCGGCCTTGAACGCCGCGCGCAGATAGGAGTCGTCGATGAAGGTGTCAGCCGTCAGCGCCGAGTCGTGACGCTTGAGCAGGCGCAGCGTGTCGATGGCCGTGGCCAGCGCCTGGCGGTACTCCGGCTTCCAACTGAGGTCGCGCGTCTGCAGCCCAAGCGGGCCACCGAACAGGTAGGCCACCTCGGCGTCGATGCCGGTGACCTTGGCGACGAGCTCGCTGTACTTCAGCGGCTCGGCGTCGAACAGCCGGTTCGCCTCGATCACCGCGCGCAGGTAGGCGACGACGATCTCGGGGTACTTTTTCGCATACTCGGCGCTCACCAGCGTGCCGTGGAAGGTTGGCGCGTCGGCCTGCGCACCGTCGTAGATTTTCCGGGCGAATCCCTTGTACGGGAACAGGTCGGCAAACGGCACGAAATCGGCATGCGCGTCGATCTTGCCGGACTGCAGCGCCGAGCCGGCGACTTCGGGCGCCTGGGTGAGGATCGTGACGTCATGCTCCGGATCCCAGCCCTGCGCCTTGATCGCCCGCAACAGCATGCCGTGCGACGTGGACGCGAACGGCACCGAGATATGCTTGCCCTTGAGGTCGGCGAGCGACTGCACCGGCGAGTTCACCGGCACGACGATGCCGTTTCCACTGCCGATGGTCGACCCCGACAACACCGACAGGAACAGGCTCTTCTTCCCGGCTTCGAGAAAGGCCGCGCCGTTGAGCGAGCCGGGGAAATCGGCCATCGCGCCGAAGTCCAGCTTGTCGGCCACCATCTCGTTGGTCAGCGGCGCCCCGGAGGTGAAGTTGTGCCACTGGATGTCGTACTGCGCGTCCTTGTACTTGCCGTCATGCGGCAGGTACTTCTCGAGCAGATGCAACTCGCGCACCAGCAGCCCGCCGGTGGCGCAGTTGATCGTGGTGTCCTGCGTGCCGATGGCCACGCGGATGGTCTCGCTGGCGAAGGTGGAGGGCGCGAAACCGAGGGCCGCGGCCAGCAGGGCGCCGGCAATCGAAAAAGGGATCTTCACGAGAGGTCTCCTGAGAATTTTCAGCGGATCAGGTAGGGGATGTCGACGTGGACGGCGCCGGTGGGACAGTCCTTTTCGCAGGGCATGCAGTACCAGCATTCGTCGTACTTCATGTAGGCGCTTCCCTTGACGAAGTCGATCGCCAGCACATCGAGTGGGCACACGTCCACGCAGACGGTGCAGCCCTTGTGCGCGATGCACTTGTCGGGATCGACGCTGACGGGGACGCTGGCGGGATGCAGGGCAGTCGGGGCGAAGGAATGCATGCGTAGGCTTTCTGAGAATGGGGTTCAGGCGAGCGCCGGTGCGGCGTCACTGCCGGCACGCGCCACGGGAATGCGCAAGCGCTGGTAACTGCTGCGCTCGACGTCGGCCACGGGCACGATGTAGGGCTCGATCGAGCGCTTGAAGCTGGTCATCACGCCGTCGTCCCCCTTGCGCAGTTGCGCGTGGCAGAGCCACTGCGCGTCGTCGCGCTCCGGAAAGTCGACGCGCGCGTGGTACAGGCCCCAGCGGCTCTCGGTGCGGAACAGCGAGGCGCGGGCCGCCATCTCCGCGCAGTCGCGGATGAAGTGCACTTCCATCGCGCGCATCAACTGGTGCGGGTCGCGCGCCTGAAGGTGCGCGAGATCCTCGCGGATCTGCTCGAAGCGCTCCAGTCCGATCTCCATCTTGCGCGTCACCTTGGGCGGCTGCAGATAGTCGTTGACCATGCGGCGCAGCTTGTATTCGACCTGGTTGGGCGGCAGCCCGCGCTCACGCTGCAGCGGCGTCCACACGCGAGCACGCTCACGTTCGACTTGACCAGCATCCACGGCCGCGAAGTCGTGCTCGGCGCAGTAGCGTGCGCTGCTCTCGCCGGCAAGGCGCCCGTAGACGAACGCGCCCAGCATGTAGTTGTGCGGAACGCAGGCGAGGTCGCCCGCGGCGTGCAGGCCCGGCACGGTCGTGCGGGCGTGCTCGTCGACCCACACGCCCGAGGCAGAGTGCCCGCTGCACAGGCCGACCTCCGAGATGTGCATCTCCACCATGCGCTCGCGGTAGTCCGTGCCTCGCCCCGCGTGGAAGCGGCCGCGGCTGGGGCGCTCGTTGGTGTGCAGGATGGTCTCGATCTGTGCGATCGTCTCCTCGGCCAGGTGGTCGAGCTTGAGGAAGACCGGGCCGTTGCCGCCTTGCAGCTCCTGCTGGAACTCCCACATCATCTGGCCCGACCAGTAGTCGCATTCGATGAATCGTTCACCCCGTGCATTGGTGGTGTAGCCGCCAAACGGGCCGGTGACGTAGGCGCAAGCCGGGCCGTTGTAGTCCTTGATCAGCGGATTGATCTGGAAGCACTCGATGCCCGACAGCTCCGCGCCGGCGTGATACGCCATGCTGTAGCCATCGCCCGCATTGGTCGGGTTCTCGTAGGTGCCAAACAGGTAGCCAGACGCCGGCAGGCCCAGCCGGCCCGCCGCACCGGTGCACAGCACGACGGACTTGGCGCGCACCACGTGGAAGTCGGCCGTGCGGCAGTCGAAGGCCATCGCGCCCGCGATGCGGCCGTCGTCGTCGGTCAGCAGCCGGGTGGCGACGAGGCGATTGGTGATCTCGACCCGCGCGCGCTTGAGCTGGCGGTACAGCACCTTCTTGATGTCGTGGCCATCGGGCATCGGCAGCACGTAGGTGCCCAGATGGTGAACCTTGCGCATCGCGTAGTCGCCGGTCTCGTCCTTCTCGAACTTGACGCCCCAGCGGTCCAGCTCCTCGATCATGTCGAAGCTGTTTCGTGCGTAGGCCATTAGCGTCTTCTGGTTGACGATGCCGTCGTTGGCGATGGTGATCTCGCGCACATACTGCTCAGGTGTGGCGAAGCCCGGCACCACGGCGTTGTTCAGGCCGTCCATACCCATCGAGATCGCGCCGCTGCGCTTGACGTTGGCTTTTTCCAGCAGCAGCACGCGCAGGTTCGGGTCGGCCTGCTTGGCCTTGACGGCGGCCATCGGCCCGGCGGTGCCTCCGCCGATGACCAGCACGTCGACGTCGTGGGTGAAGGTTTCCATCATGTTCCCTTGCAGCTTCAGCGCCGCTCGATGCGCAGCCGGTACTGGAAGTTGTCCGAGCGGCAGTACAGGTGTTCGTAGTCGATCGGCCGGCCGGTGGCGTCGTGGGTCAGACGCTCGATGCGCAGCAAGGGCTCGCCGATCGCGGTCTCGAGCGCTGCGGCTTGATGCGCGTCGGCCAGGCCGGCGTCGATGACGAGGTCGGCGTGGCCCAGCGGCGTGGCGCACTCGTTCTCGATGATCAGGAAGATGTCGCGGATGGCGAGATCCGCGCTGGTCACGCGCTCGCCGACGTGGCGCGGCACCCAGGTGACGTCGAGCGAGACGGGCTCGCGGTCCAGATGGCGCACGCGCTCGATGCGCGTGACAGCCGAGCCGGCGGCCAGGCCAAGTCGCGACGCCACCAGCGCGGAGGCCGCCTCATGCTGGACGGCGAGCACGCGGTTCCAGGTCTCGTGGCCGCGAGGTGTCATCGCCTCGGCGAAGCCCTGCAGGCACCCGAGTTCCTGGAATGGACGTGCTTGCGCGACGAAGGCGCCCTTGCCGGCGAGCTTGAAGATCAGGCTCTCCTTCTGCAGGTCGCCAAGCGCCTGGCGCACGGTGATGCGGCTGACGCCATACTGCGCCATCAACTCGCGTTCCGACGGCACCGCATCGTTGGGCTGCCACTCGCCGCTGAGGATCAGTTCGCGCAGCTCCTCGCGGATGCGTCCATAGAGCGTGGTGGGACGCATTTCAATGTTGCGTCCCGCGGGCTCGGCAGCGGCTTGGTGGAGTCGTTTCATGGTTCATGACTTGTCATGACAGGTCATGGACGATAGGGGCTGGGTCCCGATCGTTGAACGAAACGATTCATGCAACGATCATCGCGAAGCGCATTTGCATGCCAGGCCGAAGGGAGCGGCCGCGAGGCGATCGCGCTCGCCGTTTCGCACAGCTTCGGTCGCCTGGCGCTGGCCCGCCACCTCGCGCTCGCGCCCGAGTCGCCGATCGCCGCGGCGTACCGCGACGCGCCAGCGCGTGGCGCGTGCGAATCGGCCGCGCCTCGCCAGCCCACTGGAGTGCACGTTCGCCGTCCTGCGTACCCGCGGCGGCGAAGTCATTCGTCCCGTCGGCAAGCCGACGGCGCTCTTCGCATAAGCATCGAACGATTCAGTCGTTAGTCGGTGGTGCCACCGTCCCTACGATGACGGCATGAGCTCTTGCCTTGTCACGCGACGGCGCCTGATCGTCGCCTTGGGCGCGACGGCGTTCGCCGCCCCGGCGTGCGCCGCGCCGCCCGCGCTGCTGAACGTCAGCTACGACGTCGCCCGCGAGTTCTACAAGGACTACGACGCCGCCTTCATCCGGCACTGGAAGGCGACGACCGGCGAGGACCTCGTCGTCAACCAGTCGCATGGCGGCTCGAGCAAGCAGGCGCGCGCGGTGATCGACGGCCTCGAGGCCGATGTCGTGACGATGAACCAGGCCAGCGACATCGATGCGATCGCCCAGCGGGGCAGGCTGCTGCCCACCGACTGGGCCCGGCGGCTGCCGGACAACAGCGCGCCCACGACATCGACCACCGTGATCCTGGTTCGCAAGGGCAACCCCAAGGGCATCAGGGACTGGCTCGATCTCGCCAAGCCAGGCGTCAGCGTCGTCATTCCCAATCCGAAGATCACCGGCAACGGCCGCTACACCTATGTCGCGGCCTGGGGCTCGGTGATCAAGTCCGGCGGCACCCCGGCCCAGGCAAGGGATCTGGTGCAGAGGATCTTCGCCAACGTGCCCGTATTCGATGGCGGCGGGCGCGCCGCGACGACGAGCTTCGCGCAGCGCGGCATCGGCGATGCGCTGGCCACGTTCGAGAGCGAGGTCAACCTGATCAAGGCCGAGTTCGGCGGTGACTTCGACGTGGTCTACCCGCGCTGGAGCGTCCTCGCCGAGAACCCTGTCGCGGTGATCGACAAGGTCGTGGACAAGAAGGGCACGCGCAGGCAGGCCGAAGGCTTCTTGAAGTACCTGTGGTCCGACCAGGCGCAGGAGATCGCCGCGAAGCACCAGCTGCGGCCGCGCTCCGCCGCCGTCCTGCAAAGGCACGCTAAGGACTTTCCGAAGGTGAATCTCTTCACCGTCGACGAGGTGTTCGGGGGCTGGAGCAAGGCGCAGAAGGATCACTTCGACGACGGCGCCACCTACGACCAGATCCTGGGGACCAGATGAGTTTGTCGCGCGTCCTCCTCAAGCGCCACAGCGTCCTGCCCGGCTTCGACCTGGCACTGGGCTTCACGCTGCTGTACCTGAGCTTCATCGTGCTGATCCCGCTGGCAGCGGCGTTCCTCAAGACGGCCACGCTGACCTGGCCGACGTTCTGGGGCACGGTGACGTCGCCGCGCGTGCTCGCCTCGTACCGGTTGACCTTCGGCGCATCGCTCGCAGCGGCCCTCGTCAATGCCCTGTTCGGGTTGCTCGTGGCCTGGGTGCTGGTGCGCTACCAGTTCCCGGCCAAGCGGGTGATCGACGCGCTCGTCGACCTGCCGTTCGCGCTGCCCACCGCGGTGGCCGGCATCGCCCTGACGGCGCTGTATTCGGGCAACGGCTGGATTGGCCGGTTCCTGCCGTTCAAGGTCAGCTTCACGCCGTCGGGCGTGTTCGTCGCGCTGACCTTCATCGGGCTGCCCTTCGTCGTGCGCACCGTGCAGCCGGTGCTCGAGGATCTGCACAAGGAGCTCGAGGAGGCCGCCGCGACGCTCGGGGCAACGCGCGCGCAGACCATCGTTCGCGTGATCCTGCCGATCCTCGCGCCGGCGCTGCTCACCGGCTTCGCGCTCGCCTTCGCGCGCGCGCTGGGCGAATACGGCTCGGTGATCTTCATTGCCGGCAACATGCCCATGGTCAGCGAGATCACGCCGCTGCTCATCATCACCAAGCTGGAACAGTACGACTACGCAGGCGCCACGGCGATCGCGGTGGTGATGTTGATGGCCGCCTTCGTCCTGCTCCTGTCGATCAACGGGTTGCAGGCGTGGACGCGTGCGCGGCAGGGGCGTTGAAGCATGCACGCGACGACACTGACCTTGCCGGCGCTGCAGGCCGCCCAGTCGCCGCGACGGCTCGATGCGGCGACCAGCGAACCGAGATGGGTGCGCTGGTCGCTGATCGGTGTCGCGCTCTCATTTCTCGCGTTGTTTCTCTTCGTGCCACTGGCCCTCGTCTTCGTCGAGGCCTTGAAGAAGGGCGTCGGTGTCTACGTTGCGGCGATCACCGACGCCGATGCGCTGTCGGCCGTCAAGCTCACGTTGCTCGCCGCCGGCATCGCGGTGCCGCTGAACCTCGTGTTCGGGCTTGCCGCCGCATGGGTCATCGCGAAGTTCGACTTCCGCGGCAAGAACGTCCTGCTGACGCTGATCGACCTGCCGTTCTCGGTGAGCCCGGTGATCTCGGGCTTGATCTACGTGCTCGTGTTCGGGCTGCAGGGCTGGTTCGGCGAGTGGCTGCGCGACCACGACGCGAGAGTCATCTTCGCGTTACCGGGCATCGTGCTGGCCACCGTGTTCGTCACCTTCCCGTTCGTTGCGCGAGAGCTGATCCCGCTGATGCAGGCGCAGGGCACCGAGCAGGAAGAGGCCGCGCGCGTGCTGGGTGCCAATGGCTGGCAGATCCTCCGCCGCGTTACGCTGCCCAACGTCAGGTGGGCGCTCCTGTACGGCGTGATCCTGTGCAACGCCCGCGCGATGGGCGAATTCGGCGCGGTGAGCGTGGTCTCCGGGCACATCCGCGGCCAGACCAACACGATGCCGCTGCACATCGAGATCCTCTACAACGAGTACCAGTTTGCCGCCGCCTTCGCGGTCGCGTCGCTGTTGGCCGGCCTGGCGCTGGTCACGCTGGTGCTGAAGTTCGTCGTCGAGCGGCGACTGCACGCCGAAGTTGAATCATGAGCATCGAAGTCCGCAACCTCAACAAGCGCTTCGGCCCGACGGTCGTGTGCGACAACCTGAACCTGGCGATCCCGGCCGGCGAGCTGGTCGCATTGCTCGGCCCTTCGGGCTCGGGCAAGACGACGCTGCTGCGCATCATCGCGGGCCTCGAGGTACCCGACAGCGGCAGCGTGCACTTCCATGGCGAGGACGCGACGGACACCGACGTGCGCGAGCGCCAGGTCGGCTTTGTCTTCCAGCACTATGCCCTGTTCGGCCACATGACGATCTTCGAGAACGTCGCCTTCGGGCTGCGCGTGCGGCCGAAGGCGACGCGCCCGAGCGACGCGAAGATCCACGCCAAGGTGACAGAGCTGCTCGAGCTCGTGCAGCTTGACTGGATCGCCGACCGCTACCCGCATCAGCTGTCGGGAGGGCAGCGCCAGCGCATCGCACTGGCACGCGCGCTGGCGGTCGAGCCGAAGGTGCTGCTGCTGGACGAACCCTTCGGTGCGCTCGACGCGAAGGTCCGCAAGGAACTGCGCCGCTGGCTGCGCCGCCTGCACGACGAGGTGCATGTGACGAGCGTCTTCGTCACCCACGACCAGGAAGAGGCGATGGAGGTCGCCGACCGCGTGGTGGTGATGAACAATGGCCGCATCGAACAGGAGGGCGCGCCCGACCATGTGTACGACCATCCTGCGACACCCTTCGTGATGCAGTTCCTCGGCGACGTCAATCTCTTTCACGGCCGGTTCGCATCGGGCGAGGCGGGGTACGTGCGCCCTCACGAGCTGGACATCGTCGCCTCAGCCGAGGAGGGCAGCCTGCGGGCGACGCTGGTCCAGGCGCTGACGGTGGGGCCCCACACGCGCATCGAGTTCCGCCGCGACGACGATGGCTCCTATGTCGACGTGGAGCTCCCGCGCACTGCCTGGTTCGGCTTGCGCGAGCGTCTCGGCCTGCACAACGGCAGCGCGGTGCACTTGAAGCCGCGCCACGTGACGCGCTTCGCCGCAACGCAGGGTGGCGACGAAGCGATCCCGGGCCGCGGCTAGGTTTCGACACTGTCGTCGAATGTGGATGCGGCCATGGGCTGCGTCGGCAGCCGACAGCTTCGTCGACCTCGCGACGAAAGGCAGCACGTACCAGGCGGCGTCTTCATCGCCGTTCGGCGCCGTTCGGTCGAGATCCGTCGACCCCGTTCTCGGCGACCGGGCGCATCGGTGCTAACGTTGCGGCATGACGTCCCGCCTGATCCTCCTGCTGCTCGCCATGCCCGCCACGGCGGCGTTCGCCCAGTACAAGTGCACCGCGGCCAACGGGGCCGTCACGTTCCAGCAGACGCCGTGTCCCGCCGCGCAGGCCGAGCAGAAGCTGACCGTGATTCCCAACGGCCATCCGCCGCCGGCCTCCGGCGTGGTGGCCCCGCCGGTGATCGTGCGGACGGCCGCGTCCGCCTCGGTCGGCAAGGTGGAGACCAACGTCGACAAGAAGATGCTGGCCAACTACGAGCGCCAGCGCAAGCGCGAGGCGCTGGAGAAGGCGGTGCAAGCCGCCCAGGCCGACAAGGACAGCCGCGCCCGCGCCCGCCTGCAGGACATCGCCGGCGCGAACAAGCAGTTTGGCGACGACCCGTCCAACGCGCAGGCGCTGCGCGACGCGCTGGTGTCGATCGACAACCGCTACAAGGCGTTGACGGAGCTGGACGACAGCCGCATCCAGGCCGCCCAGAAGGCCGTGGACGACTGGGACAAGGCGCAGAAGGCCGCGGCGGCCGAGGCCGCTTCCGCCGCCAGGCGTTGAGTCAGGGGCGCCGCCGGCCCGCGGGGCGGCCGAGCACGGCGTCGCAGTCGCTGCAACCGCGCAGTTCGGCATCGCCGGCCGGCGTCTCCAGCGTGGCGGTGCCGCCGGCGCGGATCTCCCAGTGCCAGAGGCCGCTGGCCGAGCGCGCGGTGCCGCGCACGTAGCAGGGCAGGATGTCCCAGTCGTCGTGTTGCTGGCGCGCCGTGACCACGACGGAGCGCGCGAGGAAATAGCGCGCCTGGGCGGCGGTCAGGGCGAAGTCGGCGCAGAAGTCGCCGCCGGGGTCGGCGCCGCGCGAGTCGATGCGCACCTCGTCGAGGGCGGCGCCCATCGGCGGCGCCGTGGCGCAGCCCGCGAGGGCGAGGAGGGAGGCCGCCAGGAACAGGGGGAGTCGCATGGTCGGCCAGTGTCGCGCATTTTTCGCGCGTTGCTCAACATTCGACGATGTTGACCGCCAGCCCGCCGCGCGCGGTCTCCTTGTACTTGGTCTGCATGTCGGCGCCGGTCTCGCGCATCGTCTTGATGACCTTGTCCAGGCTGACGTGGTGCGTGCCGTCGCCGCGCATGGCCATGCGCGCCGCGTTGATGGCCTTGACCGACGCGATCGCGTTGCGCTCGATGCACGGGATCTGCACCAGGCCACCCACCGGGTCGCAGGTCAGGCCCAGGTGGTGCTCCATGCCGATCTCGGCGGCGTTCTCCACCTGGCGCGGCGAGCCGCCCATCACCGCGGCCAGGCCGGCGGCGGCCATCGAGCAGGCCACGCCCACCTCGCCCTGGCAGCCCACCTCGGCGCCGGAGATCGACGCGTTCTCCTTGTAGAGGATGCCGATCGCCGCGGCGGTCAGCATGAAGTCGACCACGCCCTTGTCGCTCGCGCCCGGCACGAAGCGCGTGTAGTAGTGCAGCACGGCCGGCACGATGCCGGCGGCACCGTTGGTGGGGGCCGTGACGACGCGGCCGCCGGCGGCGTTCTCCTCGTTGACGGCCAGCGCGTACAGGTTGACCCAGTCCATGACCATCAGCGGGTCGCGCATCGCGGCCTCGGGGTTGACGGTGAGGTCGCGGTACAGCTGCGCGGCGCGGCGCTTGACCTTGAAGCCGCCGGGCAGCACGCCCTCGGTGCGGCAGCCGCGCGCCACGCACTCCTGCATCACCTTCCAGATCTTCATCAGGCCGGCGTCGATCTCGGCGTCGGTGCGCCAGTGGCGCTCGTTGCGGCGCATCAGCTCGGCGATGCCCACGCCGTGCTCGTCGCACAGGCGCAGCAGGTCGTCGCCGCTGTGGAACGGGTGGGGCAGGACGGTGGTGTCGGGCGCGACCACCTTCTGCCTGGAGCCGTCGGCCGCCACCTCGTCGCTGACGACGAAACCGCCGCCCACCGAGTAGTACACGCGGTTCTCGAGCTCGGCGCCCTGGTCGTCGAACGCGGTGAAGCGCATGCCGTTGGCGTGGAACGGCAGCGTCTGGCGGCGGTGCATCACGAGGTCGACTGCCTCGTCGAAGGCGATCTCGCGGCTGCCGTTGAGGGTGACGCGGTGCTGCGAGCGGATGGCCTCGAGGATGACGGGCACCTGCTCGATGTCGACCGTGTCGGGCTCATGCCCGGCCAGCCCGAGCAGCACGGCCTTGTCGCTGCCGTGGCCCTTGCCGGTGGCGCCGAGCGAGCCGTACAGCTCGGCCTTCACGCGCGCGGTGCGCGCGAGGGTGCCGTCGTGCGCGAGACGCGCGACGAACATGCGCGCGGCGCGCATCGGGCCGACCGTGTGCGAGCTCGACGGGCCGATGCCGATCTTGAAGAGGTCGAAAACCGAGACTGCCATGGGAATGCCTTCAGCGGAAACAGTCGGCCGCGGCAGATGCTCATCGCACCCACCGCGACATCAACGATACGACCCGGCCGCCATGCGCATGGCGGCATGGGGATCAGCCTTGCGCAGCCTCGGCCTCGGCCGCCTCGGTGAATTCCGACATCGGGACGCAGCTGCAGAACAGGTTGCGGTCGCCGTAGACGTTGTCGACGCGGCCCACCGGCGACCAGTACTTGCCCAGGCGCAGCGCCGGCACCGGGTAGGCGGCGTCCTCGCGCGAGTACGCGTGGGGCCATTCGGCCTTGAGCAGCGCCTGCGCGGTGTGCGGGGCGTTCTTGAGCGGGTTGTCCTCGCGCGGCCAGCTGCCTTGCTCGACCTTGGCGATCTCCGAGCGGATGGCGATCATCGCGTCGCAGAAGCGGTCGAGCTCGGCCAGCGGCTCGCTCTCGGTGGGCTCGACCATCAGCGTGCCGGCCACCGGGAACGACAGCGTGGGCGCGTGGAAGCCATAGTCGATCAGGCGCTTGGCGACGTCCTCGGCGGTGATGCCGGAGCTGTCCTTGAGCGGGCGCAGGTCGAGGATGCACTCGTGCGCGACGCCACCGCCCTGGATGCCGGCGATGTTGCCGCTGAAGTGGATGTCGTAGTGCTGCGACAGGCGCGCGGCGATGTAGTTGGCGTTGAGGATGGCCGTCTCGGTGGCCTGGCGCAGGCCGGCCGCGCCCATCATGCGCACGTACATCCAGCTGATCGGCAGCACCGCCGCGTTGCCCAGCGGGGCCGCGGAGACGGCG
>Ga0207667_10005510_pt1 | contig 15435 bp, 8 predicted proteins | sample KBSCornC52_FD_184301 | JGI IMG/M metagenome (GOLD analysis project Ga0207667, IMG submission 184301) | Corn rhizosphere microbial communities from Kellogg Biological Station, Michigan, USA - KBS Corn C5-2 (SPAdes) (version 2) | ecosystem: Host-associated > Plants > Roots > Rhizosphere > Soil ... | reverse complement strand
GAACTCATGTCCCGCCCCGGCCGCGACGAATAAAGACTCATCACTCTTTTAGGAAGAAGAACTTTACCATGACCAATTCAAAATGAAGAATCTACAGGACGCATAAAACGTAAGCAGATGATTCTGAACTATTTACGGTGTACCACCCCCTGCCCCCCCTAACAGGAGGTCTACCGGAAGCATACGGAGCCGTTCTCGATGGGAAGGCGTCGTTGAATCCAGACGCTAGCAGTGCACCACCAACTGCTTCAGCAACTCCTTCGACGGCTCCCACTCCCCGATCGCTGGGTAGAGCAGCATCGCCTTCCGCGCCGCCAGTTCGGAGCCGCTCAAAGCAGCCTCAATCGCTGCGCGCTCGTACGCCTTCACGGCAAGCACAAGGCCACGGACAGCCTCCGGCAGCGTACCGCAAGGCTCCGGCGTAATCGCGTTGTCGCTGATCGTGCACGGAACTTCCACGATGTCACCCGGCTCCACCTCGGCAAGGCTTCCGCGATTCTGCGTATTGACGATGATGCGCGTCGGCCGCGACCCGCAGAGTGCATTCATCACGTCGAGTGCGATCCGGTGGTATCCGCTCGCCGCACGGAAGGGATCTTCCTGGCTGTGCTCCGGCGCCCCCAGATCGCCTTCGCCCTCAAGCTTCATGTAAGAGCCGGAGCGCGTATTCAGGTAGTCCACGTACGTAGCGATTGCAGCGCCAGAATCGCCCTCCCGCAGAAGCCGTGCCAGACTGGAGATCAGCTTCTCGTTGAGCACTTCAATCTCAGCCCCGCGCGTGCTTCCCTGCTTGCGTTGATTTTCCAGCGCCCTGCGACGTGAGTAGTAGAAGAAGAGGTATTCGGTCGGAATCAGCCGCAGCGTCCGGATCAGGTCGTGCTCGAACAGCGGCACGCTGTAGAGCTGACTCAGGAAGTCGTCGTCGGCAAGCAGGCGGTCCGTAACATCCTCGCCGCGAAGGTGAATGCGCCGAACCCATCCAAGATGGTTCAGCCCGACATACTCGCAGTGAACCTCGTCCGCCGCCGCGCCCAGCGCAGTGTGGATGCGATGCAGCAACTCCGTCGGCGTGTCGCAGATGCCGACAACGTTCGCATCGCTGTTGTGCTTGATCGCCTGCGTGATGAGGCCCGCCGGATTGGTAAAGTTCACCAGCCAAGCCTGCGGGCTCAACCGTGCAACCAGCTTCGCCTGCTCCACCGCGGTAGCAACCGTGCGAAGCGCCATCGCGACGCCGCCCGGTCCAGTCGTCTCCTGTCCCGGATAACCCAGCGCAATCGACGCCCTCTCATCGTGCGTGCGCGACTGGATGCCGCCAACACGAATGCTGTTCAGCACAAAACTGGAGCCATCAATCGCATCCTCGATCGAAGTCGCCTGCCGCACTCGGAGAGAGCCTCCCTCCTTGGCCACGATGGCACGACCCAGCTCCGTCATAATGCGGACACGCTCGCGGTCAGGATCGTAAAGAACTAGTTCTTCCGCGCCGAGAGTCTCGACCGCCTCGTTGATGCCAAAGACCACGAGCGGCGTGCGAACCCCGCCCCCACCGATGAATGCGATCTTACGACGTGTAGGTTTGTTCATAAATATTCTCCAGTTCCTCGCGCAGAGGCAGCGCGGAAAGCGCGCCGGCAGCGCGTGTGGAAAGCGCGCCACAGATACACGCGCGGCGTAAACAGTCCTCTGGCGAAGCGTCGTCGAGCAGAGCGTCGATGAAGCCCGCGTCGAACGCGTCTCCCGCACCAGTCGTGTCGACCACCTCGACCGGCGAGGAAGAAACTTTATACTCAATGCCATTTGCCAGCATCGCTGCTCCACGCGACCCCAGCTTCACCACCGGACCTGAAAGTCCCTCCCTCTGCGCAAAGGAGAGATAGCCGCTGACGTCTCCACCACTCAACAACGTCGCCTCTCTTTCGTTCGGCAGAAAGTAGTCGATTGCGCGACAGATATCGAGGTTGACACGCGCCTGCAGCCAATCCGGTGTAAACCCTACATCGAGCGAAGTGGTGCATCCAGCCGCGCGCAGCGCAGGCAGCACGCTCATGGCAATCTCGTGCTCCAGCGGCATCGCGAAGTGCACATGCCGCGCCTGCTTGAGCGATGCAAGTACAGAGCCCGACCGAAGTATCGCCATCAGCCTCTCGTTCTCTCCCATGTAGCTGAAGAACGACCGGTCATCCCGCATCGACACGCTCACGGTGACGCCGGTGTTGCCGTCCGTCTTCTCAAGCCCGTCACTCGAAACGCCAAACTCCTGGAGGCGTCTGTCGAACCATCCGGCATCGGCAGCGCCAATGGCCCCGAACAGACTGACAGATCGTCCAAGTTTCGCCAGTGCGCAAGCCGTGTTAGCCGCACCGCCGCCAATCTCCCGCATGTACTCGCGGGTAAAGGCCTCCTCCCCCGGCTGCGGCCACGCCGCGAAGCCAGTGAAGATGTGATCGATATAAATTTCGCCTACAACTGCTACGTCATGCTTCTTCATGTTGGAGATAGGGCCAATCTTTTTTCTTTTTTGCTTGCACCAGGTAAATTGCCGTTCCAGCCACAGCCATCGCAAGACCGATGGCGATATGTTTGGGGTTGCTGCTGAGAACGATGTACGACCATCCCGCCAGCGCGACAATCACCGGCAAGGGATAGAGCGGCATCCGAAATTCATTGGGTGCAGCGGCATTCCTACGGCGCAGAAGCACGACCGCAACACACTGGCCCATGAACTGGAGCATCGTCTGAACCACGATGAGAACCGAGATGAGATCCGCTAACGAAAACAGGCAGGCCACCGCCGAAAGTCCGCCCATTACGAGCAGCGATGTCGTTGGGAACTTCCCCGTCGGATGCAGCCGCGCAAACGGCTTGAAGAAGTGCCCGTCGACGGCTGCTGTATACGGCACGCGCGAGTAGCCGAGAAGGATGGCAAACACCGATCCCCAGCTTGCAATCAGGATCAATCCCGAGACCAGCATCCCTCCCCAGCGGCCATAGAGAATCTGCATATAGTCCGCAACGATGGCCTTGGAGTGTTGCCCCTGTTGCCACGGCACGGTCCCGATAATGGAGAGATTCATCGCGAAGTACAGAATCGCGATGAGAATGATGGAGTAGATCACCGCGCGCGGAATCGTCTTGACCGGATTGCGCACCTCTTCGCCAATCAGGCAGACATTGTTGTAGCCGCCATAGTCGTACACCGCAATCAGCGTGGCCGAGCCAAGTCCGAACCAGAACGGACGCGAGAGATGAAACGCGTTGGCCGGAAAATTGAAGGCAATCGCGCCGTTGAAGTGAATGGCTCCGCTGATAACGATCCAAACACACGTTCCCAAAACAGCCGTCGTAATGACGATGGAGACGATACTGATGGAGCGAATGTTGCGATAGAGCAGCGCCGTATTGACGAGGCAGAGCGCCATCGCAATCATCACCAGGTCGCGATGCCGAAGGTGTGGTGCCAGAAAGTTTGCGTACTCTCCGAACCCAACCGCGCCCGAAGCAATCGAGATCGGACCGATCAGCAGTGACTGCCACAGGAAGAGAAAGCTGATCAAACGGCCCCAGCTCCTCGGTCCGAAAGCCTGCAGAAGATAGTGGTACGGGCCGCCGGAGCGAGGCAGCGCCGAGCCAAGTTCTGCCCACACCATTCCATCGCACAGACAAAGAATCGCTCCAAGAATCCATCCGAGCATCGCCTGCGGTCCACCCATCGCCGCCAGCGCAAGCGGGATCGTCAGGAACGGCCCCACGCCAATCATGTTCAGGATGTTGGTGGACATGGCGCCCGCAAGCCCCATGCCGCGATCGAGTTGTTGCCCAGGAGCAGCGGTCTGTATTTGCGTGGGGCCCACGGTGTTCATAAAGCAAATCCTGGTGAGTCCAATATCACAAAATTGGATCGGCGTTCCTGCGTCCAAAGCGTTCGCCGGGCAAGACGCGCCCGGCGGCGGAGACTACTTCCCTGCGCGAAACTGCGGGTTCTGCGGCAGGCTGAGCATGTTGGCGAAGATGCGGTATGCCCCCGGAACCCCCAGTGGAAGCTGTCGATAAAACGCATAGGCATTGTAGATATACGCGCCCTTGCCATAGCGCGCATAAACGAGACCGCCCTTCTGCGGCGGCTGTCCTTCGTCATGCGTCTCCAGCAGTGGCTCGTATTTCGAATCCCAGGACGACAGGAACTTCGACCCGCGCTCCTCAATCCAACCATCGAAGTCCTTCGTCGTAATTGTATTGGGCCAGGTAAAGATCGGGTTTTGCGGATCGAGAATCGTGACCGCCGACTTCTCGTTCGTAACCTCTTCCGGATCGCCTGTCATCACATAAGGGTACGGCCCAAAGTTATGGTCATACTCCGGCGTGTTGTACTGCACCATCACCACGCCGCCGTTCTCGACGTACTTCAGCAGCCGGTTATTATTTGCGATCAGGTCGGGACGCACCGCATAAGCGCGAACGCCGACCAGAATCGTGTTGTACTTGCTGAGATCGGCACTGGCCAGATCCTGCGGTGACAGGAACGACACGTGAACACCCAGCGCTTCCAACGCCGCGGGTACATCGTCGCCACTGCCTTCGATGTAAGCGATCTTCTGCCCCGGGACCATCTTCACATCAGTGCCAGTGGTCTTATAGACCGCAGGACTATAGAGGAAGTAGGGTCGCAGACCGGTATAGCCGGTTGTGACATAGCCTTCCTTGTACAACTTTCCATCGTGCTCAGCAACCGCTGTCACCTGATACGTCTTCTCCGAGATCGTGCCGGGATGGATCGTAAATGCCACCGCCAACTCCTCGCCCAGTTGCGTGAAGTGAACAGGAATCGACTTCGGTTCCGAGGTCCAGCCCTCAGGCAAATCGAGATGCACGCTCTCGTCGGCCTTCCCTTCGATGTTGTTGTGCAGACGCACGCTCACCGGGAACGACTTCTCTCCGAGCGGTATGATTCCAGCGCTGGGGCTGATCGCCAGCGATACCGCTGGCCCGACCGGCATGGGGTATCGCAGAACTCCAGGCCCAGCCACTCTGCTGACCACCTGAACGACGTTCGCAGTCTCCAGGGTCACGCCGTCGAAGCCGAAACGCACCGTCGCAGCAAGCGGATAAGGCATCAACGGTTTGTTCCGATAGGCGCTGTTCGTCAGATCGTAGTACGACTGCTCCATATCGGGTCGCGTGAAGTACGGTCGCGTAAATGGCTCGCCCTCAGGAACGCTCGCCGTGAAGCGGACATCCGAAGCCTTGCCCGACTCAATCTGCTTCGGAGCCTCCCCCTCTGCCTTGACATTCCACGACTTGCCCGACGATCCCGTCAGTTCGACGTTCTCGACCGCAACCGGCGACTTTCCGCCGTTGAAGAGATGCACGCTTACGTTGAACTTCTGGTCGGGGATCGCCATCTGGAAGGTCGTCTGAGTGCCGCGAAACTCTGCAGGAATTCCGTTCTGGGTTGCCGCCGGAACGACATCTGCCTCGACGGAGACACCGAGCGCGGCAATCAACGCCCGGTTGAACTGCTGCTGCTTCGCTGTCAGTTCATGGAGCACGTTGTACTTCTCTTCTGCGCCAAGCGAGCTCTTCTTCACCTCAGCCACAAGAGCATCGGTAGCCTTCAACCCTTTGACCAGTGTGCCGGCGATCGCAGACGGATCCTGCGCCGAGAAGCTCGCAATCGCACTCTCAACGGAATCATTGATCTGCTTCAGTCCATCTTTGAGGAAGGCCGGCGGCGTGTTCCCCGCGAGGTCAGCAATGCCCGCAAGCGAAACATCGATCCCGTCAAAGAAGCTCTCTTCCTTATCCTGTGCCGCAATGTGCGAACCGAAGCGATGATAGTTCCCTGCCTGTTCTCGCGGCAGCGGAACATCGCCCCCGCCATTCTGCGACTTCTGGAAGCCAAGCCCTTCGCGCGAGATCTGCGGATACGTCAGCCCCAGCACGCCGTCATACGTCCCAGCGGGAATCGCGACCGTCGTCGAAACCGGCCCCGGCTCCCACTTACCCGTAATATGGTTGGTCACACCGAGCGGCCCCCAGCTATGGTTCGCATAGTCGTACGCGCCCTTCTCCGACGTGCGGAAGAACGGTGTGCGCGCGTACTCCTTCACGGGCGTCCAGGGCAGCAAGCCTTCCTTAATCTGTTCGGGAAACATCTTGGGATCGCCCGCAGCCCTGAAGACCTCCTGGGCCATCAGCCCTGCGGTCGCATGGTTTCCGTGTCCGTCCGTCGGGCCTCCAACAAAAACCGAGCAGACAATCAGCGGCCGCACCGTCCTAACCACGCGCACCGCATCAGACAGCACACGCTCATGCCCCCACTGATCGAGCGCCTCTTTCAGCGACTTCGAAAAGCCATAGTCAGCCACCGTCGAAAAGTATTGCCCATCGAGGCCATAATAGCGGCCTGCCTGCAGAAGCTCCTCCGTACGCACCAGCCCAAGCCCCTCCCACAGGTCCGATGACATCACGTTGGCTCCGCCTTCGCCTCGATTCAGCGTCATCAGGTTCGTGCGAACACCAAGCCCCCGACTCTCATATGCAAGTGTCGCGCCATCCTCATCATCGGGATGCGCAACGATCATCAACAAGCTGGCCCGCGTATGCAGCTTCTTCAGCAGTTGCCACGTCTCCGCTGCGCCCCGGTCAACAGGAATGGGACGTGCATCGACCACTGGCTTCACAGAATCGGCAGCGCTGCTTGCAACGAAACCAGGCAGCAGGACCAGAGCAAACGAGAGGCAGAGAGTCTTCGAGCGAAAAAAAGTCATTGCGATCTTCTCCCGCCGGACGCTGCGCCAGGACGCAGCGTCCGGTTGTTATCAGATGTGAACTTAGAAGTAGAACTTACCGGCAAGCTGAATCTCGCGCGGATCGTTGATCGTCGAGCCTACCTTCCCGAACGTCGCCGTATTGCTCATGCTCGTCGAGGGATTGGAAAAGTTGGCGTGATTGAACGCATTGAAGAACTCAAAGCGCAGTTCGATCTTCCTTACATCGCCGAGCGGGAACTGCTTGAACAAGCTCAGGTCCACATTCCTGCTACCCGGCCCATGGAAGAGCCGTGGACGGCACGTGCCGAAGGTGCCGGCGGTCGGAACCGCGAATCCGCTCGGGCTGATGAAGACTCCCGAAGCACTTTGCGTTGAGATCGCCGCGCGATTGGTCGTCGTCCCCGCAAACGGATTCGCAACACAGTTTGCATACGAGGCGTGGCTGCCTCCAGTCTGGCTGTTGTCGGGAGACGAGATGTTCATCGGCAACCCCGTCTGGAGCGTCAGAATGCCGTTCAACTGCCAGTTCCCCAGCAAGCGCGCGGCCATGGAGTCGTTGGCCATGATCGACCCGTCCTTGCCGAAGGGCAGCTTCCACTGTCCGCTGGCCACAAAACGGTGCGTCTGGTCGAACGGCGAGTTGCTCTTCTCATGGGCGTAGTCATAAGCATTCTGCGGAGTCGAGCCGCCCGTCAGGTTATCGACAAAGTCGGACATATTGTGCGCCCAGGTATAGCTGATCTGGTAGCCGAGCCCTCGGACATACTGGCGCCGCAGACTCGCCTCCAGCGCGTGGTAACTGGAATTGCCATCGTTGGTCGCGTACTCCAGGAAGGAGTGCGTTCCTGCTCCAGCGATCGTCGTGGTCAACGTATTCAGGTTGGCATAGGGAAACTGCACGATCGCCTTTGTAGGCGTTGAGTATCCCGTCACCACTCCCTGGTTGGCGTTACGCAGCCGGTTCATCTTTCTTCCCCAGTTGCCAACCCACGTCAGCTCCAGCACGGTATTCGAAGTGACCTGCACCTGCGGTCCAAAGCTCGCCTGCTCGACATAGCTGGTTCGCTGGTTGGGATCCTGCCAGTTGTTCTTCTGCAGGTATAGCGGGACAACCGATCCGGCATACGTCGCTCCCGGGAAGCCGTTCTTCAGTTGGAAGACCGGCGTCACGCTGCCACTCCCCTGCGAAGTGAACACCGCCTTCATGAATGGCTGGTTCAGCGCCAGTTGGGATTCTGAACCAATACGATTCATGAACTGGTAGAAGATACCGTACCCGCCGCGAAACACCAGCCGGTCCGATGGCTGATAGCTGAAGCCGAGACGTGGCGCAAAGTTGTTCTTATCGGCATTGATGAGCGCCCGCTTGCTCCAGCCCGAAGCATCCGGTGTCGACGCAACCAGAGTTCCTCCGCCATCCGGCGAAAAGTTGGAGACTGCATTCGTGCGATTCAGCATCGGTGCGTACAGTTCATACCGCACCCCATAGGTCACCGTCAGATTTCTGACCACGCGCCAGGTGTCCTGCCCATAGAAGGAGTGACCGGGCATAAACTGATGCACGTCGAGCGGCGTGTTGTAGATCGTCGATGCCACGTCGCCGAGCAGGAAGTCAGCAAAGCCGAAGCCGGATTTATTAGAGTAGATGCCTGTCGATTGAATGAACCCCTGCGGCGCCTGCAGGTCGAGGAAGGTGTCCGAGTTGCGGTGGTACTGATACCCGAACATCAGGCTGTGGTTGCCCTTCAGCTTCGTAAAGTTGTCGATGAACTGGAAGACCTGCGCTACCTGGAACTGCGGACGGAAGCGGTCCACGCCCAGCGTCACCAGGCCCGAGATATAGATCGGCGGTAGACCTGTCGCAAACGGCGATTGCGGAATGCCGGTCAGGCCGTAGTCCGGGGCATTCGACTTGCCTGGAGTCAAACCAATGGGATTGCTGTGAGCGTTGTCGCGCAGGAATCCATATCGTGCCTGATTGACCGCTGTCGAAGAGAAGACATGCGTCCAGCCCAGGGCTAACCCCTGATTGCGAATCGCGTAGTCCGTCGCAAAGCCGCCATTGCCTGCAATGAAGTTCGACGTCCACGGCGCATCCTGGCGATGCTGCTGCAGGAAGCTATACCGTCCGAAAATGGTGTCATTCTCGCGCAGCTTGTGGTCGATGCGGATGTCCGCTGAGTTGTTTTGCGTTGGCGAGTGATACACAAAGTTGTAGTTCGACGCCCCCGTCCACACCGGAACCGACGGATCGTTCGGATCGGGAAAGAGCGCCCCCAGCTTCACGCCCACGGGATCGAGGCAGCCGGACGCAATCACCTGCGCCGTGATGCAACCAGTCTGTCCCGTCGCCAGAGCGGTAAGGGGATAGGAAACAGGGTTCAGCTCACTGAAGTCGCCTGTCTTCATCTTCGCGGAAGGCACCGTCGACGACTTCGTAACATCCTGCCCGGCGCGCAGCCCCTGGTAGTCACCAAAGAAGAACGTGTGGTCGCGATATATCGGTCCACCGATCGTTCCACCAAATTGATTCTGACTGAACGTCCCCTTCTTGATTCCCTTCTGCCGGTTGAAGTACGTATTTGAGTCCAGCACGCTGTTGCGCGCATACTCCCAGGCATTTCCATGAAATTGGTTCGTGCCACTCTTCACGGATGCATTCACGACTGCCCCTGCCGAGGTTCCAAACTCTGTCGAATAGGTTCTCGTCTGCAGGCGGAACTCCTGAATCGCATCGGGCGGTGGCTGTACGTTCTGCACAGAGCCTTCCTGCAGATTCGTCGACCCCGAGTTATTATCCACACCATCGAGGGCGAAGTAGTTCTGCGTCTCCGAGTTGCCATTCGAACTGAAGCGGTCCGGCGCAGGATTTGCAACCGATGGATTCTTGAAGATACCCGGGGACAGCAGCGCAAGATCCGCGTAGCGGCGGCTGTTCAACGGCAGATCGTTGATCTGCGTCGCGCCAATGACCGTGCTGACGTCGGCAGACTGCGTCTGCAACTGCACGCCGATATCGCTTACCTCAACCTGCTCCTGCGTAGCGCCCACTTTCAGGCTGAAGTCGACCTGCGCGCGCGTCTTGACGTGGACTTCGACGGAGGGATTCTTCGCAGGGCCGAAGCCCTGGGCCGTTGCTTCGACGGAGTAGATGCCGGGAATTAACCCAAGCGCCTGATAAGTTCCGTCGTCGTTCGTCTTCGTGACAGTCGATACTCCCGTAGCCACATTGCGAATCGTCACGGTCGCGCCGGGAAGCACCGCCCCTTGCTGATCGCGAAGCACGCCGGTAATCGTACCCGTGTCCATTTGCGCCAGCGCCGATCCACCAAAAGCGACCAGAACCACTAGAAGAACGGCGCTACTCAACAGCCAGTTCCTCATCTGCCTTGCGTGATTGATTCCAGATCGAACGAGATCCATGCGACTCACCTCTCTTAACCCATTCCTTGGGATAGCGAAACAACAAAGCTGATTCGAGCCTGTGCATCTGACCCTCACTCGCTGGCCGGTTCCATTGCTTTTTGCCCGGAACAACGCTTGCGGGTGTTTTTCGTTATCGGTAACGTAAATGACTAGCTAAGCATATATCAGCCAGAAAAATGGCTGTCAAGTATGTCGTATCGACTTTCTTCTTGCTGGATTCACATCCAGGAGCCCCTTCGCACCCTCAGGCGTATCGCAGCTCGTCCCAAACGGAGTCGGGAGAAGAGTCGCCGCGACCCGTGCGGCATCCTGCTAAAACGCTTATTGCAAGCTCGATCGGCGCATCCTCGTACTTTGAGGCAACGAAAGGTCAGCGCTTCGCTTTCAGCAATCGCATATGTTTTGCAAACTCCAGATGCGAAGGTAGTCCCTGCGATCCCCCCGGTGCTGTCGCCGCCAGGCTGCCACAGATGTTGCCCGCTCGAAGACAATCGTCCCACTGAGAGCCCCGGAGAAATTCATGCAGAAAGCCCCCATTGAACGCGTCCCCCGCGCCCGTCGCATCGACGATCGTACCCGGGAGCGCAGGCTGTTTGTAGACCTTTCCATCCGACATCAGCATGGCCCCCTTCGCTCCCAGTTTTACGATCGGCACCCGAACCCATTCGCTCAACTTTTCGAGTGCGTGCAATGCGCTCTTCGTGCCAGTCACTGCGCACGCCTCATGCTCGTTAGGAAAAACAAACTCGCAGTACTTGATAATCGAAATCAGTTGATTGACCGAGATATCGGGGTTCCATCCAAAATCTGCGGAGACGGTAATCCCCTCTTCGCGAAGGGACTTCAGAATCGGAAACCACTTCTTCGGGTGATGCAGCGCGCAGGCCAGATGCACGTGACGCGCCCGCTTGAGCTTCCGCTGCACCGCTTCCTTATCCAGCAAATCCTCAAGGTTCCGATTGATCGGCTCATGCGTCACCATCATGCGATCGGCCTTGTATGCGATGCACACGGTCAGAGCCGTAGCCGCATCCTTGCGTACTTCACAGGCGGTGACGTCGAGCCCTTGATTCAAAATCTCTGCCCAGGTTGGCAGCGCCGACGCGTCGGCACCCACCCTCGTCACAATCCCCGTGGAGGTCCCCAGTTTGCTCGCCGCAAGTGCAGTCGTCGCCAGCCCCCCACCCGGAGCGATCAGAAAATGGTCGGTCTTCAACTCTTCGCCCAGCCGTGGACGGTCAGGCAATCGATAGAACACGAGATCGGAAAAAAATTCCCCGAAAACGACGAGATCGAAAGACTTCACAGGGTTCCTCTTTGAAAGCATTTGCAGCCTAACCTCGGAATATTCCGCGCGCGCCGATGCGATCCGGTGCGCACTTCCCTCTCGATTGACATCGGAATTTCGCTAACGATATCGGCAAGCTCGACCCATGTCAAGAACGTCAAACGCGCACCATTCAAACCCTTACCTGTCGCTGACTCGATCTCCGCACGACCATACGAGGCGAGAGCATCAGATTTCTATCCGCAGCCACTCCCTTGGCAGACAGGGCGCGCAGCACCAGCTTGGCTGTTCTCTGCCCCACCTCATACCCGGAAAGATCGACGCTCGACAACGGAACACGCATCTCTCGTGTCGACGGCAAATTGCCGCAACCGACAACCGCGACATCCTCCGGCACTCTCAGATGATTCTCCAGCGCACCATCAATCACCCCAACCGCCAAGAGATCGCTGTAGCACATCACCCCGTCCGGACGTCCGCTCTTCGTCAGTAAGCGGCTCATCGCGTCATGGCCCCTCTGATATTCAGGCCGCGCCATATCGCCGGCTTCAACCACAAGTCCCGGTCTGAAAGGCACATTGTGTTCATGCAGCGCGGCAAGATATCCCGAGTAGCGCAGGTCACCTGCCGCCGTGCGAGGGCCTCGCAGATAGGCCAGCCTTCGACAACCCACCTGGATCAAATGGGCCGCTGCGGCATAACCAATATCCTGATCGCGCACGCCCACGAAGTGGGACGGAAAAGAGGGAAGCTTCCGATCGATCAGGATCAGTGGAGCCTTCTGCTCGCCAAGTGCTGCGAAAAACTCAGCCGACTCCTGCACCGGAGCGACGATCAGGGCATCCACCTGTCTCGATAGCTGCAACTCAATCTCATGACGCTCGATCTCCGGATCTTCTTCCGACGAAGAGATCAGCAGCCCGTAACCCGCAACCCGCACCGTCTCCACAAGACCTTTGGCGACCTCGGCAAAAAAATGGTCAGCCAGCGTAGGAATGACGAGGCCGATACTGTAGCTGTTTCCTGTTCGCAGGCTGCGCGCCGAGATGTTCGGCCGGTAGTTCAGCTCCCGCATCCGCTGCAACACACGGGCCTTGGTCTCTGCACTTACATCCGTCTGTCCGCGCAGGACCTTTGAGATCGTCATCTTGGAAAGATTCAGATCGCTTGCGATGTCCTTCAGGCGAACCGTCATGCCTGGCAGATCTCCTCGTGACTTGGACGCAGTCGATGCTTATCTTACACGCCCCGTCTCCATCACGAATCTCACGAATCCGCTCAACCCTTTGCGTCGCGCGCCAACACAGCCCGTCCCGTCGACACATGCCGATACTCCGGCGAAAACCCAAGCTCCCGCGCGTACTTCAGAATCCGTTCGAAGTCCAGGCTAATCGTCGCGCCTGCCTTCTGCGTCACCTCATCCTCAATCGGCAGGTCGAAGTCATCCGCGCCATAACTCAACCCATCGAGAGCCCTCTGATTCTGCGTCAGCACCGACGTCCGAATCCGCGGAATATTGTCTAGATAGATCCGGCTCAACGCAAGATGCCGCAGATACTCCGCAGTCGTAATTTCAATCCCGCCAATCTGTGTGAAGTAAGGCTTGAACGTCCAGCAGAGAAAACTCGCCAGCCCTCCCGTCTCATCCTGAAACTGTCGCGTCCGTTCCAGATGCTCCAACCGCTCCTCAATCGTCTCGTCGAACCCAATCACCATCGTCGCCGTCGTCTTCAATCCCGCGTCGAGGATCGCTCGCTGCGCCAGAAAATATTCCCTCACCGTGTACTTGAACTTCGAGTGCCGTGCGCGAAAATCCTCCGTCAGGATCTCCGAGCCGCCACCCGTAATCCACCGCACTCCAGCCTCTTTCAACCGCGCAGCCGCCTCGGCGTAGCTCAACTTTGCATGGTCGGCCAGGTAGAGAAACTCCGCAATCGTCAGCGCATAAAACTCCAGCGCATCCCCGTAGCGCGCGCGAATGGCTGCAAACAACTCGCAGTAATAACTCAGTGGGAGCTGCGGATTGAACCCGCCATTGAACCCCGCCAAATCCCCACCCAGCGCAAGCAGTTCGTCGAGCTTCCGGAAGACCTCCTCATGGCTCAGCACATAGCCACCCTCTTGCGTGGGTAGCTTATAGAACGCGCAGTAATCGCACTGCGCAACGCACACATTCGTATAGTTGATGATCCGCATCACCATATACGTGCACGAGTTCGGAGCATGAAACCGGTCGCGCACCTTACCGGCCAGCGAGCGCAACTCGACGTCCGTAGCATTTTCCCAAAGCCACCGCGCCTCCTCGCGTCCCAGACGCACCCCCTCGTTCACCTTGCCATCAATCTCAGCGAACGACACATCCGGCGAAACAATCCGATTGCTCATAGCACTAGTGTAGTGCGCCCAAGCTCCAAACCCGCCTCCCAGATCCCGCCATTCGAATCCTCTCCGTCCGGCGAATCCCGTTTGGCTATCTCTGCTCCTAAGAGCGCACTCCTTATTTCTATCTGGAAACTATTTCCCGCCTCCATCGTCAACGGTATATAAACTCTTTACGCGCTATCGCCGCGAACTCCAGGAGCACGCCCGATCATGTCTCGTTTCACTCGTATCCCGTTGCCCACCCTCGCCCTTGCCACCGTCATCCTCCCCCTGGCCTATGCCCAGACCCCTCCCTCCACCTGGGTCGACAAGGACACCGGACACCGCATCTACCGCCTCACCAACGAGCCAGGCTCCTCAGCCTTCTACTTCAACGTCAACGACTACACCCCCGACGGCAAAGAGTTGATCTACACCGCACCCGACGGCATCCACGTCCTTACTCTCGCCACCAAACAGACACGTCTCCTCGTACCCAATCCTCCGCGCCCCGCCGCACCCGACGACAGCACCGATCCCATGGCGCGCTTTCGCGGCCGAATCCATGCCATCGTCGTCGGCAAAAAGACTCCCACCGTCTTCTTCTCCAAAACAGAATCCGGCGACAAGCCCGGCACCTACCTCTCCACCGTCTACGCAGCCAATATCGAAACCGGAACAGTCAAAAAGCTCGTCACCCTGCCTGCCGGAGCCTCTATCGTCACCATCAACGCCGATGAAACCCTCGGTGCCGGCACCATGAACGACGGCCCCGCGGTCGCTCCTCCCTATGGAGCAAACCTCCCGCCAGGCACGGCTCGCCGCAGCACCCCCGACCCCCTTGCGGGCGCGCACGTCCAGCCCGAAGGCAAGGGCGCCATGATGGAGCGCCGCCTCGCCTCCCGCCAGCCACTCATCCTCTTCACCATCAATCTCCAGACCGGCAAGATGACGACCCTGCTCCACTCCACCGACTGGGTCAACCATCTTCTCTTCTCGCCCGTCGACCCGACGCTGCTCATGTACTGCCACGAGGGCCCCTGGCAGAAGGTCGATCGTATCTGGATGATCCACACCAACGGCACCCACAACACCCTCATCCACAAACGCACCATGCTGATGGAGATTGCGGGCCACGAGTTCTGGGGCCTCGACGGCAAGACCATCTGGTACGACTGGCAGTACCCCAAGGGCGAAGACTTCTTCCTCGCCGGCTACAATCTCGAAACCCATCGCCGTGTCGCCTATCACATGCAGCGCAACGAGTGGTCGATTCACTTCAACCTCACCCAGGATCTCGACCTCTTCACCGGCGACGGCGGCGACCCCGGCCAGGTGGCGAAGGCTCCCGACGGCGAATGGATCGAACTCTTTCGCCCGCAGCTCATCACCGGACAGGGCGCACTCAACGAGCCAGACTTCTGGCAGCCCGGCGTCTTCCACTCCGAGCACCTCGTCAACATGTCCCACCACAACTACCGTCTCGAACCCAACGTCCGCTTCACCCCGGACAAGAGCATGGTCCTCTTCACCAGCAACATGTTCGGGCCCAGCTACGTCTTCGGTGTCGAAGTCCAGAAAGCCGTC
>Ga0207667_10005508_pt1 | contig 15438 bp, 8 predicted proteins | sample KBSCornC52_FD_184301 | JGI IMG/M metagenome (GOLD analysis project Ga0207667, IMG submission 184301) | Corn rhizosphere microbial communities from Kellogg Biological Station, Michigan, USA - KBS Corn C5-2 (SPAdes) (version 2) | ecosystem: Host-associated > Plants > Roots > Rhizosphere > Soil ... | reverse complement strand
TGCACCGGGCGCCCTGGGCTTTGTTTTGTTTCCGCTAGAACAACTGCCCTGCCAGCCGTATCCTAATAAGCAGCATAAAGGTAAATTTAGGGCGTTTTAGGTTACGTGGAGGAATCTTATGCCGCAACCTGCCATCCGTGCAGCCGTTTTGTTTCTATTATTGATTGGGCTTGCTTCACGCTTGCCTGCCCAGACGGATCCTGAGTTTGTGGTAAGCCTCAGTCCCTCCATCGTTACCATCACGCAGGGCGGCACGGCGTCTCTTACCGTTCATATCGCCGTCAACGAGCGGCCCAGCTTTGAATTCAGCCTCTCCGGGCTCCCTTCTGGCGTAGTTGCCCAGATCCCCGCCGGACACGCAGGCGCCACCACGATTGTCCTTACCGCTCTACCCACGGCAGCCACCGGAACTTTCAACGTTGAGCTGACAGCCGTGGCCAGCGGTTTTGCGCCTCCCAGAACCAGCAATGGCCCGCAGACCCAGGGGTTCACGCTCAACGTAAAGCCCCTGCCCGTCGCCCAATGGGAGTACCGGATGGAAAGGGCCAGGACGGAGCAGGAGCTTGAAGCCACCGCCACGAGTCTTGGCGCGCAGGCGTGGGAACTCGTCAGCGTGATATTGACGGACCGCAACGGCGTAGACGAGTGGATTGCATTCTTCAAACGGCAAAAACATCCCCACGAATAGTGCAGGCAAACTGCATAGCCGCAGATCTCGCAGATAACGCCGATCGGGAAAAACGCGTCGCGAAGCTCGCAAATGAACCGGAAGAAAACGCCGCGAGGCTGGCTTGCGCGCTGAGCGGCTTGTTTCAGGAGCACTCAACTTTACGGTCAGGGCAGACACTGGAGCGGGTTGGAGCGGAGCGACAGAAACCAAAGATTCGCGTTTTTCGCGTTGATTCGCGGCTTATTTAATCTTTCTATCTGCGGCAATCTGCGAAATCTGCGGCGACGTTTGTTGTACTCTAAACGGTCATGAAAATCGAAACTCGTGCCGTCCACGCCGGCCGCAGACCAGAAGGCGGATCACGCGACGTTGTGCCCGCCATCCATCTTTCCACCACCTTTCACAAAGCTGACGATGGCAGCCTGCCCGGCGGATATCTCTATGGCCGCCCCAACAATCCCAATCGTGAATCTCTTGAGCACGCCCTGGCGTCGCTGGAAGAAGGCGCTGCCGCTTTGGCATTTTCGTCAGGAAGCGCCGCCACGCTCGCTGTCTTTCAGTCGCTTGCGCCCGGCGATCACGTCATCGCCGCTGAAGACGCATACTACGGCACGCCCATTCTGCTGCGCACGGTCATGGCGAACTGGGGACTCAAGCACACTCTGGTCAACATGCAGGACCTGGCCGCCGTCGAGCGCGCAATTACCTCCGCCACGCGCCTCATCTGGACTGAGACTCCTTCCAACCCGCTGCTCAACGTTACCGATCTTCGCGCAGTCGTGGCGCTGGCTAACAAGTGCGCTGCCATCGTCGCCTGTGACAATACCTGGGCCACCCCGCTCTTCCAGCAACCGCTGCAACTTGGCGTCGACGTGGTGATGCACTCGGTCACAAAATATCTTTCCGGCCACAGTGACGTGACCATGGGTGCTCTGGTCTTTAGAGAGAACGGCGGGAAAGAGAAAAGACCGCTGCTGGAAAAAATCACAAGCATCCAGCACGAAGGCGGAGCTGTACCGTCTCCCTTTGAATGCTGGCTGACCTTGCGCGGTCTTCAGACTTTTCCGTATCGTGTCCGCGCGCACTCTGAGAATGCACATCGCGTTGCCGAATTTCTGAGCAAGCAGCCGAAAATTGAAGCCGTGCATTATCCCGGCCTGTCTTCCCATCCCGGACACAAAATCGCCGCCGCGCAAATGTCCGGCTTTGGAGGCATGATGTCCATACAGGTCCGTGGCGGCCAGGCGGAAGCGTTCAAGCTGGTTGCCGGACTCAAGCTATTCAGCCATGCCACCAGCTTGGGCAGCACGCACAGCCTCATTGAGCATCGCGCCTCGGTCGAAGGCCCCAACACCCGCAGCCCTGCAAACCTCTTGCGCTTGTCGATAGGGTTGGAACATTCCGACGATTTGATTGACGACCTGGAGCAGGCTTTGCGTTTTTAAATCCCGAGCGTAGCGAGGGATCGCTATCGCGAGCAGAGAAACGGGGATGAATTTAGACTTCCTCCGCTTCCTCTGTTCCTCCGTGTTTCAAAGGTTTTGGTTTGGGTCGTGATCAATTCGCATCTTTCGCGTAAATTCGCGGCTAAATCTTGTTGTTAATCAGCGCGCATCTGCGCAATCTGCGGCGAAAAAACCTCTGCGGAAATCTCCGAAAGCAATCTCCCAATCACATCTGCCGCGCTATACCGCGTCTGCCCCGCCACCAAAAACTGCGGAACATTTACCAAATCGTCGCCTGACGTAATGATCCCAGGCTCAACATGTTTTCCGTTACGTATCTGCGCGTGCCCGATGTTGGCCACCAGCGCGTTGCACAGGCACTTCCGGCCCACGGTGTTTTCCGGCTTCCCACCTTTGGAGACATACAGCGTCACCGGCTCTCCCGGACAGCGGAAATCAACCTTGCCTTCCGCCGTCCTGTAGGCCTCGCGCAGAAACCCCAGGTCGCAGATGCGTGGACGCGCGGCGTAAACACTGTCGTCTGATAGCGTCCCTTCCAGTTGCGCAACTTTAAACGGAAAGCCTGTCGGCGAAGCCAGCGGATCGGTAAACACCTTCGCCGTTCCCGCAAGCGCCTTGTTGATCAGATCTAGCTTGTAATCGCTTCTCAGGCCCGATTCGTCACAGAATGCAAACGCCGTCCCCACCTGCACACCCGCTGCGCCGGCCGCCAGCGCTTCCCGGACTTTCTCCGGTGATCCGTATTCTCCGGCCAGCCAGAATGGCAGCCCCAGTTCGCGGACCTTCGCCAGGTCAACGTGGTCGCGCTCGCCATACACTGGCTCGCCTGCCGCGTTCAACTGGACCTTGCCGCGCGGCGGCGCATTGTGTCCGCCCGCCGTCGGCCCTTCGATCACAAATCCATCCACTTTGCCATTGGCCTTCTTGACCATCGTCGTTGCCAGCGTGTTTGAGGCGATGATGGCCAGGAACTTCGGCCGCTTCAGCCGAGGCAGGTCACACTCCATGAAGTCCCGCGGCGTAAAGGTCATGGTTGTGTCGTCACCCGGCTCGGCCCCGGTCACGTAAAGTTCATAGGTCGCACGTTCATGCCGGGCAAGTTGGTCAAGCACGCCCGGAATTTTCAAGGGAATGCCGGCGCCCATCAGCACGTACTCCACTCCGGCCAGCATGGCCCCGTAGATTGAAGGCAGATGCGGCATCTGTATCTTCTCCAGAAAATTGATGCCGACCGGGTTATCGTGCCCTTCGCGCGCCAGAAACACTTCTACAAAGTTGGCCGCAATGCACAGCTCTTTCAATTCCACCGGGCTGTCCTGCGAATGCATGGGGACCAGCTTGTAGGATGCCCGCTCCTGTTTGCCGCCGGGAATGTAATACGATTGCAGTATGCGCCCCGCCATCGCGGGAAAAGGAAACTGGCCTAGCGCGCGGCGGATGTGCCCGCCCGGGTCGCCGTCCTGCAGCCGTCGCGCCATGATCTGCTCCAAGGCCGTGCCGGACACCACGCCCAGCTGTCCCTGCCGCGATACCGCATTCGCCAGGCGCCAGTCAGAAACTCCCGCGCCCATGCCGCCCTGAATAATCTTTGGATAGCTCATCCGTAGATTGTGGCAGCGATAGCATTTTTCCGCTGTCAGAGTTTGGTAATACCAAAACGTGACCGAGATCACATGGGAATGTGATCAATGAAAAACGCTAATGTTGGTCCTGAGAAAGAGCGTTGCCGCAGATTTCAGATAAGCAGATCGGAAAGACTTGGCCGCGAATTTCGCGAATCAACACGAATAAAAAAGTGAAAAACTTAACCCATTCGCGTGTTTCGCGTTAATTCGCGGCTAAATAATCCTATCTGCGGCGAAGTTCCTAAACCTTCACTCCCACATTCGCCCGGTCGCCCGCATCCGCCGCAAACAATGCTGATGGAGTAAATCCCATTGATCCAGCGATCAGGTTCTGCGGAAACTCCGCCTGCGCGGTGTTGTATTTCCGCACGCACTCGTTGTAATGCTGCCGCGCAAATGCAATGCGGTTTTCCGTGGACGTGATCTGTTCCTGCAACAGCAAAAACTGTTGTGAAGCTTTCAGCGCCGGATATCGCTCTGCCGTGACAAACAGATTGCCCACCGCGCCGGTCAGCGCCATCTCGGCCACCGCTCGCGTAGCCAGCGAGGCCCCTCCGCCCGCCGACACCGCCTCTGTCCGCGCGCGAGTGACGGCTTCCAGCGTTTCGCGCTCATGCGTCATGTAGCCCTTGACGGCTTCTACAAGGTTCGGCACCAGGTCATGCCGCCGCGTGAGCTGCACATCGATATCTGCCCACCCGCTCTGTACCGCGTTGCGCATCTTGATCAGGCCGTTATAGGTCTTGAGCAACAGAAACAACAGTATCGCCGCAACCACCGCAATGGCTATGAAGGCATACGAAATGTCCAAGGCCGCTCCTTTTCAGCGTTTTCGGCTGCTGAAACAATGGATGCATTTTACGGTAACAGACCCAATCGCCGAAGATTTTCGCTGATGAGTGCAGATTAGGAAATGCGTGGCCGCGAATTTCGCGAATCAACACGAATTGTCTTTTCCCTTATTCTGAAGCTGTTTTCTGTGAACTCTTCCTTCATGTAACGAACCGACATAGCAAGTCCGCTCTAAATTCGCGTTTTTCGCGTTAATTCGCGGCTAAAAGCCTTGTCTGCGTTTTTCTGCGAAAATCTGCGGCGAAAAAGGAGGATGGCTGACCATCAGTCCCCGGTTCCCAACACAGGCTGCTGCTTCCGATGCTGCGCACGCCAGCGTGCCACCCGCAAACGTATCCGGTCCATATAGAGATAAACCACCGGAGTGGTAAAAAGCGTCAGCGCCTGGCTTACAATCAGGCCGCCCACAATGGCAATACCCAGCGGACGCCGCAGCTCTGATCCGGTACCGCCGCCCAGCGCCAGCGGCAAGCCGCCCAGCAACGCTGCCATCGTCGTCATCATGATAGGACGGAAGCGCAGAATGCACGCCTGATAGATCGCCTCTTCCGGGCTCTTGTTGTCCACGCGAGTGGCGTTCACCGCAAAATCAATCATCAAAATGGCGTTCTTTTTCACAATGCCGATCAGCAAAATGATGCCGATCAACGCAATCACGTTCAGGTCATTGCCGGTCAGCATGATAGCCAGAATCGCGCCCACGCCGGCTGATGGAAGCGTCGAAAGAATCGTAATCGGATGAATCACGCTCTCATAGAGCATGCCCAGAACAATATAGACGGTGATCAATGCGGTTAAAATCAGCAGCGGCTGGCTCTGTGCGGAGTCCTTAAACGCCGCGGCCGTTCCCTGAAATCCGCCGTGTACACTGGCCGGAACCCCCAGGTCGCGCATGGCGGTTTCTACCACTCTTGCGGCATTGCCCAAAGGCACGTTCGGCGCCAGGTTGAATGACAGCGTTACAGCCGGATAAAACCCCTGATGGTTGACCTGCAGCGCCGTATTCGAAGGCTGGTAGCGGGTGAAGGACGCCAGCGGCACCTCCACTCCCGTTGACGACTTCACGTAAGTATTCTTCAGTGCATCCGGGCCGGGCAAAAGCTTGGGATCAACTTCCATTACCACGTGATACTGGTTCAACTGCCGATACATGGTTGAAACCTGCGCCTGCCCAAACGACGCGTAGAGCGCCGCATCCACCTGCGCCGGAGAAATGCCCAGCCGTGAGGCCGTGTCTCGATCGACGATCACCTCGGCTGCAAGACCCTTGTCCTGCTGGTCAGAGTTTACGTCGCGCAGTTCCGGCAGAGAACGCAGCTTGGCCAGAATTCTCGGCGCCCAGTAATTCAGGTCCTGCAAATCTTCTGATTGAATGGTGTACTGGAACTGCGCGTTGGAAAACCTTCCGCCAATGTTCAGGTCCTGCGTGGCTGTAAGAAACAGCGTGGATCCCGGTACCACCGCCAGCTTGGGGCGCAGCCGGTTGATGATCTGGTCTGCCGTTGCTTTGCGCTCGTTCGGTGGCTTCAGCACCACGAACATGCGTCCTGTGTTGGAACTGCCCTGGCCTCCGGCGAAGCCCGCAACGTTGTTGACTGCCGGATCTTTCAGCACAATCTGCACATACTGCTGCATCTTGTCGCGCAGAGCGGGGAAAGAAATGTCCTGCGAAGCCTGTATCGCGCCGCCCAGCCGGCCTGTGTCCTGCTGCGGAAAAAATCCCTTGGGCGCAATGATGTACAGATAAATGCTCAAGACCGCCGTGCCAATCGTTACCAGCAGCGTCAATGGCTGATGTCGCAGCACCACGCCCAGGCTCATGCGGTAGAGCTTGAGCATCCCGTCAAAAGCGCGTTCGCTGAAGCGATAGATGCGGCCATGCTTCTTCTCGCTCTCCGGCCGCAGAAATTTCGCGCACAACATTGGCGTGACCGTGAGCGATATCACCAGTGACATGGCGATGGCTGTGCTCAGCACCACGGCAAACTCGCGGAACAGCCGCCCCACCAGACCCTGCATCAGCAGGATGGGAATAAATACCGCAACCAGTGACGTGCTCATGGAAAGCACGGTAAAGCCGATCTCGCGCGCGCCGCGAAACGCCGCCTGCACCGGCCCCATGCCCTGCTCCATGTAGCGGGTAATGTCTTCCAGCACCACAATAGCGTCGTCCACCACAAAGCCCGTGGAAATGGCCAGCGCCATCAGTGAGAGATTGTCCACGCTGTAATCCAGCAGGTACATCACGCCAAACGTGCCGATCAGCGACAGCGGAACGGCCACGCTGGGAATAAATGTGGCGCGCAGGTTGCGCAGAAAAACAAAAACTACCAGCACTACCAGCACAATGGAAATCAGCAGAGTGATCTGGATATCGGCCACAGACGCGCGAATCGTCGTCGTGCGGTCGAGTGCCACTTCCAGCTTGATACCGGCGGGGATCGAGGCTTGCAGTTCGGGTAGCAGCGCCTTTACGCGGTCCACTGCTTGAATAATGTTTGCGCCCGGCTGGCGAAACACGATCATCAGCACCGCCGGCTTGCCATTCGCGATGCCGGTATTGCGGATGTCTTCCACCGAATCCTGCACATCGGCAACATCCTGCAAACGCACCACGCCGCCCGTGGTGTTTTTGGCGACGATAATTTTCTTGTAGTCTTCGGCCTTAAAGAGCTGATCGTTGGCCGTGATCTGCCACGCGTTGACCGCGCCGGCAAATTCCCCTTTAGGCCGGTTGGCATTCGCCGCGCCCAGCGCCGCGCGCACCTGCTCCACGCCCACACCCAGCTTGTTCAACAGCGTGGGATTCACCTCAGCGCGTACTGCCGGCCTTGCGCCGCCGCCCACAAATACCTGCCCGATGCCGGGCACCTGTGAGAGCTTTTGCGCCAGCACTGAATCGGCCACGTCATACATGCGTGGCTTGGTGATGCTCTCTGAAGTAAGCGAGAGAATCATGATCGGCGCGTCGGCGGGGTTCACTTTCCGCCAGTTCGGACGCGTGGGCAAGTTGGCCGGCAGCTGTCCCAGCGCAGCATTGATAGCTGCCTGAACGTCTCGCGCGGCTGCGTCGATGTTGCGTGAGAGGTCGAACTGCATGGTGATGCTCGTCGAGCCCAGCTGGCTCGTCGAAGTCATCTGGTTCACGCCCGCAATGCGTCCAAACTGCCGCTCCAACGGCGTAGCCACAGACGATGCCATCGTTTCCGGACTTGCGCCCGGCAACCCAGCGTTCACGCTGATCACGGGATATTCAACCTGCGGAATCGGAGCCACCGGTAGGCGGAAATATGCCAGGATTCCCGCCATCAACAGTCCCATCGCCAGCAATGACGTGGCAACGGGCCGCCGGATAAATGGAGCGGAAATGTTCATGCTTTTTGTGCAATCCCGAGCCCGAGCTTGCGAGGGCGAGGGAACCCTATAGTTTGATGGATATCTGGTTTAAAACTCGCAAGCATGTAGACGAAGTAGCAACGTTGTAATCTTTGTGCCGTCAACTTGGTCTGTATATTCATACGTTAAGCTCGTCGTCGCTATAGGGTTCCCTCGCTTCGCTCGGGATTACACAAAAATCTCAGTCCGCCCCGGTCGGCTCCTCCTGCGGTGTGATCTCATTGCCTAATTGGAACTTTGAGAACTTGCTCGCCAGCTTGTCAAACCAGATATAGATCACCGGCGTGGTATAGAGCGTGAAGGCCTGGCTGAGCAGCAGCCCGCCGATAATCGTGATGCCCAGCGGATGCCGCAGCTCTGACCCAGTGCCGCGTCCAAATGCTAGTGGCACAGCGCCCAGCAGGGCGGCCATCGTGGTCATCATGATGGGGCGGAAGCGCAGCAAACTGGCCTGATAGATGGCTTCTTCCGGCGGCTTGCCTTCCTTGCGCTCCGCGTCCAAAGCAAAGTCAATCATCATGATGGCGTTCTTTTTCACAATGCCGATCAACAAAATAATTCCTATCAACGCCACCACTGTAAGATCGTTGCGCGTAATAATCATCGCCAAAATCGCCCCGACACCGGCCGAAGGCAAGGTGGAAAGAATCGTCACCGGATGGATATAGCTTTCGTACAGCACGCCCAGCACAATGTAGACCGTGACCAGCGCGGCTAAAATCAGCCATGGCTCCGATGCCAGCGAGTTCTGGAACGCCGCCGCCGTGCCCTGGAAGCTGGGATGAATGCTGACGGGCATTCCCATTTCCTGCTCGGCCTGCGCGATGGCCTTCGTCGCTTTGCCCAGCGATTCTCCTGGCGCAAGGTTGAATGAGATCGTCACCACTGGGAACTGTCCCTGATGATTGATGGCTAGCGGCGCTGGCGAAGTAACAAAGTGGCTGAAGGTTGAGAGCGGTACCTGCTGCCCGGTTGAGGACTTCACGTAAATATTGCTCAAGTCGCTGGGGTCGTCCTGGAACTGCTGCCCGACTTCAAGAACCACGTGATACTGGTTCAGCTGCGTAAAAATGGTCGAGACCTGGCGCTGGCCAAAAGCGTCGTAGAGCGTGTCGTCAATATTCTGCGGCAGGATGCCAAAACGCGCCGCGGTGTCGCGGTCAATAACTAGATCAGCTTTCAGACCGCCGTTTTGCTGGTCGCTGGCAACGTCACGCAACTCGGGCAGCGTACGCAGCTTGGCCAGAATCCGGTTTGACCAGTCATTCAGTTCGTTGGCGTCGGCGTCTTCCAGTGAGTACTGGAATTGCGTGCGGCTCACGCGATCTTCCACCGTCAGGTCCTGCACCGGCTGCATGTATAAGGTAATGCCTTCCACCTTGGCCAGCTCCGGCTGCAGCCGCCGGATGATATCTGAAGCGGTATCACTGCGGTCTTCATGCGGCTTCAGGTTGATCTGTATACGTCCGGCATTCTGTGTGGTATTGGTGCCATCAATGCCGATAAACGATGACAGACTGGCCACGTCCGGATCTTCCAGAATCACTTTGGCCAGCTTCTGCTGCCGGTCCGCCATGGAAGCGAACGATACATTTCCCGGCCCTTCTGAAATGCCCAGAATCACGCCCGTATCCTGCACCGGAAAAAATCCCTTGGGCACGATGACATAGAGATAGAGCGTTAGTGCCAGAGCGCCTGCCGTAGCCAGCAGCGTAATGGTCTGGTGTTTCAGCACCCACCGCAGGGTTGTTCCGTACCACTCAATCACGCGTTCGTACGCGCGTTCCGTGGCCTGATAAACGCGGCCATGCTTGACCGTCTTGGGATTCTTTAGCAGTCGCGCTGACATCATCGGCGTGAGCGTGAGTGAAACCAGCGCGGAAATTACAATGGTCACGGCCAGCGTCACAGCAAACTCGCGGAAGAGTCGGCCCACAATGTCGCCCATGAAGAGCAACGGAATCAAAACGGCGATCAGTGAAACTGTCAGCGAAATGATCGTAAACCCGATCTGCCCTGCGCCCTGAAGCGCGGCTTCCATGGGAGAGTGGCCTTCTTCCAGAAAGCGATCGATGTTTTCAATCATCACAATGGCATCATCCACCACAAAGCCGGTGGAGATGGTGAGCGCCATCAGGGAGAGATTATCCAGGCTATAGCCCAGCAGGTACATCACCGCAAATGTGCCGACAATCGAAAGCGGCACCGCGACGGCGGGAATGATGGTGGCCGAAAGATTTCTCAGGAAAAGAAAAATCACCATCACAACCAGGCAGATGGTGAGCATCATTTCAAACTCAACGTCTTTCACTGACGCGCGGATGGTTTCTGTCCGGTCGGTAAGAATCGCAACCTTTACTGAACTTGGCAGCCCCGCCTGGAGTTGCGGCAGGACTTTCTTGATGCGGTCCACCACGCTAATGATGTTGGCTCCCGGCTGGCGCTGTATATTTACGATGACCGCCGGTGCAAGCGCCGCCTGGCCATTTTGCGTTGTTCCCATCCATGCAGCCTGTTTGGCGTTCTCTGCGCCGTCAATGACTGTGGCCACGTCGCGCAGCCGCACCGGAGCGCCGTTGCGGTAGGCGATGATCACATCTTTATATTCATTGCCAGAAAGCAACTGGTCATTGGTTGCGATAGTGAATGCTTGCCGCTGATTCTCCAGAATGCCCTTGGCTTGGTCCACATTGGCCTGTCCCAGCGTCGTGCGCAGATCTTCCAGACTTAAGCCGTAAGAGGCCAGAGCCGTGGGGTTGGCCTGTATTCGCACCGCAGGCTTCTGCCCGCCGCTGATGGAAACCATGCCGACGCCCGTGAGCTGGGAAATTTTCTGCGCCAGCGTTGTATCAGCCAGGTCTTCAACTTTGGAAAGAGGCAAGCTATCTGAAGTCAGCGCCAGCGTAAGGATAGGCGCGTCCGCGGGATTGACCTTGCTGTAAATCGGCGGGTTCGGCAGGTCGCGCGGCAGGAACGTAGTAGCGGCGTTAATGGCGGCCTGTACTTCCTGCTCAGCAATATCGATGCTCTGTTCCAGATTGAATTGCAGCGTAATGACTGAACTGCCAAAAGAACTTGTTGAGGTCATCTGGCTCAGACCGGGAACCTGGCCGAACTGGCGTTCCATGGGCGCAGTGACTGATGAAGCCATCACTTCCGGCCCGGCGCCCGGATAAAAAGTAATGACCTGAATTGTGGGATAGTCCACCTGAGGCAGGGCAGAGACTGGAAGTTGCAGGTATGCGACGGCGCCCACCAACAGCAATCCAATCATCAGCAGCGACGTGGCTACCGGACGTAGAATAAATAATTTTGATGGGCCGCCGTTAGGCATGATGTGTTTTCAAACGCCGTTTCTTAACGATTGTCTTTTTCTTGACCGTGCGCGCCACCGTGGCTTATTGCGTTTGGCTGTCGCTTGCCTGACCGCCACGTTGGCCGGCATTTCGACCATCGCTTTGCCCGCTATTTTGACCGCCCGCACCGGGCTCGCGAACTGCAACCTTCGTACCGGGCTGAAGCTTGTCTTGTCCATCGGTCACAACTGATTCCCCGGGCTTTAGGCCTTGTGAGATCGCGGTTAAATTTCCCTGGCTGATCGAGACTGCCACATTACGCATCTCCGCCGTGTTGTCCGGCTTGACCACAAACACGTAAGTCCCCTGCGGCCCGCGCTGAATTGCCGCCGATGGCACCACGGTATTGTTCTTCTTCACTTCAAGCAGAAGATGGACATTCACGAATTGGTTCGGCCAAAGTGAGCGGTCCCGATTTTCAAAGACGGCTTTCAGTTTTCCCGTTCCGGTGGTGACATCAATCTGGTTGTCGATAGTTGTCAGGAAACCGCTGGCAATCTTTGTCTGATCGTCACGGCTATAGGCGCCCACGGGCAGCTTGCCGTTGCGCATATGCTGAGAGACCGCCTGCAGATTGTCCTGTGGCAGGCTAAAGATCACGGCGATCGGTTGTAACTGCGTGATTATCAGCAGGCCATTGGGATCAGATGCGTGGACGATATTGCCAACGTCGATCTGTCGCAGGCCAATCCGTCCGCTCACCGGCGCGGTGATCCGCGTATAGACCAGGTTCAGCTTTACCGTGTCCACCTGGGCCTGGTCGGCCCGAACCGCGCCGTCAAGCTGGGCTTCAAGTGAACCTTGAGTATCGAACTGCTGCTTGGAAATTACGCCATCTTTATAGAGTTGCTGAAATCTCTCAAGGTTCAGCCGGGCGTCTTTGAGCGCGGCCTGGTCTTTGAAGAGCGTGGCCTGCGTCTGGCTCAGCTGCACTTCGTAAGGGCGGGGATCGATCTCTGCCAGCAGTTCGCCCTGTTTTACTTCCTGGCCTTCTTTGACGTTTACTTTTATCAACTGGCCATCAATCCGGCTTTTGACCGCCACTGTGTTGAAGGCGTCTACCGAGCCCAGCCCATTCAGCAGGATGGGCAGATCGCGGACTTCAGCCTTGGCCACCGCAACGGGGATGGTCATTTGAGCGCCGCCACGGCCGCCTTTTCCTGCTCCGCCGCCTTTCTGTTTGGAATCGGCGCTGGTATGGCCGCAGCCGCCCAGAATCAAGGCGAAGCATGCGCATATCAGGGCGTGTACGGCCATTTTGTGGCGTAAAGGTTTTGACATCTGTCCTCTCAGGGCAGGATCTGGGAAATCTGAAATCCTAACAGACTTCTACTTTTCAGCAATTGCCGGTTGCCGGCGGGGGCCGGTACCGCTAGGAATGTGCCGATCTGGTCTCGCTCTGCACCAGCTATTCTATTTGACGTTAAATCAGAGGGTTACAACACTTGATTTTGTAAATAATTGTTAAAAAGACCTTGGATGATAACGGCCAAACCTGAAAGGGGTTTGCAGCGTGCGTTTTAATGTATCTTTTGCTGCTAGCTTTAATTTTGTTACGAGCTCGTGCTTGGATCCTGCAATACTTGGTGATGCGAAAGCAACATTCCCGCCCGCGCGATTCGAGCATATTTCATGGTAAAGTGACTCCATGAAGGTCAATGTCAAAGTTCCGGAGGAGTTAGCTGCGCAAGCTCAAGCTCTCGGGCTGGCGCTAGAGGCGTACATCGAGCAGATTTTAGCGCAACAAATATGGGACCTTAAGCCAGAAGGCCACACGCCTCGAACTCCAAAAGAAATCCGCGTTTGGTTGGATTCATTGGCTCAGTTTTCAGACAAAGTGCCACCTCTCCCAGAGAAAATCACCCGCGAGTGGATCTATCAGGATCACGATTAAATGACAGTAGCCTCGTGTCTGGTTGATACGAATATTTTGCTTCGTTTAGCCAGCCGGTCCGGTGGGGAGCATCCTCTCATCGATAGAGCTCTGGCGCACCTTGCTGAGCAAGGGACAAATTTTCATTACACTTTGCAAAACATGGCAGAGTTTTGGAACGTAATGACACGACCAAAAGCCCGCAATGGATTCGGATTTTCTTTGATCGAATCGGAGCGGGCAATACGTGCGATCGAGTCAGGAATGACCCTCCTATCGGACAACGCTGCCGTGTATGCCCGCTGGCGTAACATCATCCTTCAATATGGTGTTTCGGGAGTGCAGGTGCATGATGCGCGCTTGGCCGCATCCATGTATGCTCATGGAGTAACTCACATTCTTACGTTGAATGTGGCAGATTTCAGCCGCTTCATTGGTCTAACAGCTTTGCATCCTGAAGACGTTACGGCATGAACGCGGGAACCTGCGGCAACTTCTAAGACTAGCCTACTTCGCTCCCTGCCCCTTCAGCGGTTTTCCCGCCATCGCTCCGGTAGCCTTTCCGTTTTCAAAAGCCACTTGTCCGTTCACGATTACGTACTTCACCCCTTCCGCTAGCTGCGCTGGCTGGGTGTAAGTGGCTTTGTCAATGATGCTGCCGGGATCAAAGATCGTGATGTCGGCGAAGAAGCCTTCTTTTATCAGACCGCGGCCCACCAGGTGCTCGCGTTGCGCGGGCAGGGAAGTAATCTTTCGGATCGCCTGTTCCAGCGGCATCAATTGCAAGTCGCGAACATAATGTCCCAGGAAACGCGGCATGCTGCCAAAAGAGCGGGGATGGGTGTGCGGCTCAAATAGCGGCCCATCGAGCGACAGTTCATTCGCATCCAGCCCGATGCTCGTCCACGGCTGGCGCAGTCCCGTTTGCAGGTCTTCTTCACTGGCGATGAAGTAGAGCGCACCGGAAAGGCCTTTATCGGCCAGAACAAAATCCATTAAAGCATCCAGCGAATCTTTCCTCTGTGCCTGGGCGATCTCCGCCACCGTTTTGCCGGTAAACTGCTTCAACTCCGGATTCACTACCGAAGCGACCATCACGCCTGGCGCTCCGCCGGAATCAAGATAAAGATTCTCCCAGGTACGCTCGCCGGTAGAAGACATTTCTGTCTTGATTCGCTGGCGCACCGCCGGATCGCGGAGACGTGCCAGCAGCTTGTCCATGCCTCCCTCGGCGACCCACGGCGGCAGGCTGGATGCGAGCGCAGTTGCGCCGGCAAGGTATGGATACATATCGGCGGTCACGTCCTGGCCGCGATCACGTGCCTGCTGGATCATGCGCACGATCTCAACCATCTTGCCCGCGCGAGATTTGCCGCTGACCTTCAAATGAAATATTTCTAGCGGCAAGCCCGCTTCCTGGCCGATGCGCAGCGCCTCGCGGACCGCGGCCACTTCATTCTGTCCTTCACTGCGCATGTGCGTAGCGTAGATGCCACCATAGCGCGCCGCCACTTTGGCCAGCTCAATCAGCTCTTCTGTTTTTGCGTAATGTCCCGGCGGATAAATTAGCGCGGTGGAAATTCCCAGCGCGCCCTGCTGCATGGCCTGCTCCACCAGCGCTTTCATCTTGTCCAACTCTTCTGCAGTCGGCGCGCGATTCACATCGCCCAGCACGGCTTCCCGTACCTGCGCTGCGCCCACGTACGTGCCAATGTTGATTGGCGTGCCCTTCTTCTGAAGGCGCTGCCAATACTCGTCCAACGTCGTCCAGTCAATCTTGAGGTGATAAGGATCGAGCGAAGGCTGCGCTGCCGCGATGGTCAGCGCGTTCTGCGGTGCGATTGAACCTCCTTCACCGGTAATTTCCGACGTGATGCCCTGCGCCAGCTTGCTGACCGAGCGATTGTCAATAAGCAAGGCCGTCTCTGACTGCCCCAGCATGTCAATGAATCCAGGCGCAACCACCATGCCGTTCGCTTCGATCACCCGCTTGGCGATTCCAGCGGGGATCTTTCCTATCGCGACAATGCGGCCATCGGCAATGGCAACATCGCCTGCATACCAGGGATTGCCCGTGCCATCCATGATCCGGCCTCCATGGATCACAATGTCAGGGCCGGCAGCTTCCATCTGCGATTGAGCGGTAACAAACGGCGTGATAAATAAAAGAACACCAAACAGGCGAAAATAGAACCAAAAT
>Ga0207667_10005506_pt1 | contig 15439 bp, 17 predicted proteins | sample KBSCornC52_FD_184301 | JGI IMG/M metagenome (GOLD analysis project Ga0207667, IMG submission 184301) | Corn rhizosphere microbial communities from Kellogg Biological Station, Michigan, USA - KBS Corn C5-2 (SPAdes) (version 2) | ecosystem: Host-associated > Plants > Roots > Rhizosphere > Soil ... | reverse complement strand
ACCAGCAGATGGTTCTTCTGGTCGAGAGCGCCCTCGACCTTCTGGCGCAGGATGTTCTCGTCGAACAGGTCTTGAATCCGGATGCCGACCCGGTTGATCTTGTCGGCGTACGCCGGTCCGATGCCGCGGCCGGTCGTGCCGATCTGCCGCTTGCCGAGGAAGCGCTCGGTCACCTTGTCGAGCGTGCGGTGGTACTGCGTGATCACATGCGCGTTGGCGCTGATCAGCAGTTTCGACACGTCGACGTCACGCGCCATCAGCGCGTCGAGCTCGTCGAAGAGCACCTCGATGTCGATCACCACGCCGTTGGCGATGACCGGAGTGACGCCCGGGGTCAGGATGCCGCTGGGCAGCAGGTGCAGCGCGTACTTCTCGTCGCCGATCACCACCGCTTGACGACGTAGTCGACGCGGCTGCCGAGCAGGTCGGTGGCCTTGCCCTTGCCTTCATCGCCCCACTGGGCGCCGATGAGAACGATCGCGGGCATGGCGGACTCCCTGGGGTTTGGCGGGATTACACCCCATCCTATCCGACCCCGGTGCACCGATCAGCGGCCCACCGACCCCCACTCGTCGATCCACTCGTGCATCACGATCGCGGCTGCCGCGGCGGCATTGATCGACCGGGTCGACCCGAACTGCCGGATCTCGACCACGGCATCCGCGGCGTCGAGCGCCTCCGGGGTGAGGCCCGGCCCCTCCTGGCCGAACAGCAGGATGCAGCGCTCCGGAAACGCGAACTCCCCCACCTCGACCGCTCCCGGCACGTTGTCGACGGCAACGACCGCCCGGCCGGTCTCACGGGCGAACGCGACCAGCTCGGCGATCGACTCGTGGTGCACGATGTGCTGATAGCGGTCAGTGACCATGGCGCCGCGCTTGTTCCAGCGCTTGCGACCGACGATGTGCACGGTCTCGGCCAGGAACGCGTTGGCCGTGCGCACGATCGAGCCGATGTTCATGTCGTGCTGCCAGTTCTCGATGGCGACCGAGAAGCCGTGCCGCCGGGTGTCGAGCTCGGCGACGATGGCTTCGACCGTCCAGTATCGGAAGCGGTCCACCACATTGCGCGCGTCGCCGTTCGCCAGCAGGTCGCGGTCGTAGCGCGGGTCGGTGGGCCAGGCATCCGGTCCACCTGGCCAGGGGCCGACGCCGACCGCCAGGGTCGGTTCGGGGATCGCCTCGTCGTCCGCAGCATCCACGGCTCGAGGCTACTGCGCTGTTAATGTCGGCCCGTGGCTTTCAGTTGGAACCCCGAGGGTCCCGACACGATCGTGCTCGGCGACAACCTCGCCGTGACCGCGCTGCTGCCGGACGCCGCCTTCCGCCTGATCTACCTCGATCCGCCGTTCAACACCGGGCGCGTGCAGCGCAGGCAGTCGGTCAGCACGACCCGCGACCCGGAGGGCGCCCGCCAGGGCTTCGGCGGCAACAGCTACGACACGGTCAAGGGCATGCTGTCGCGCTACGACGACCGCTTCGACGACTATTGGGCCTTCCTCGAGCCGCGGCTGGCCGAGGCGTGGCGACTGCTCGACGATCAGGGCACCCTCTACCTGCATCTCGACTACCGCGAAGCCCACTACGCCAAGGTCGCCCTCGACGCGCTGTTCGGCCGCGAGAGCTTTCTGAACGAGCTGATCTGGGCCTATGACTACGGAGCCAAGAGCACGCGACGCTGGCCGGCCAAGCACGACACGATCCTGGTGTACGTGAAGAATCCGGAGCGGTACTACTTCGACAGCGAGGCCGTCGACCGCGAGCCCTACATGGCGCCCGGCCTGGTCACGCCCGAGAAGGTCGCCCGCGGCAAGCTGCCGACCGACGTCTGGTGGCACACCATCGTGAGCACGAACGGCAGCGAGCGCACCGGCTATGCCACGCAGAAGCCGGAGGGCGTGCTGCGCCGGATCGTGCAGGCCTCGAGCGCCCCGGGCGACCGGGTGCTCGACTTCTTCGCCGGCAGCGGCACGACGGGCGCTGTCGCGGAAGCGCTCGGCCGCCGTTACCTGCTCATCGACGAGAGCCCGGACGCCGTGGCCATCATGCACGCGCGCCTGCCCGGCGCGACCGTCACCACCTTCGACCCGGGAGCCGCCCCATGATGCACCTGCGCCTGATCTCGCCGCCCGACCTCACCGACACCATCGTGAAGCAGCTGGAGGACGACCCCGGCACGGCCAACCTAGTGCTGCACCGCGGCGCGGCTGTGTCACCCGCCGGCGACGTGGTCATCTGCGACGTCGTGCGGGAGTCGGCCAGCGAACTGGTCGAGAAGCTGGAGAAGTCGGGGCTGGCCGAACGCGGCGCGATCGCGCTCGACGATGTTGCCGTGACCCTGTCGGCCGCCGCCGATCGCGCCGAGTTGCTGGTGCCGGGCGATGGCTCAGAATCCGTGATCTGGGAGCAGCTCGAGCAGCGCTCGGGTGAAGAGACCCACCTCTCACCGACGTTCCTCGTCTTCATCTCGGTCGCGGCGATGATCGCGGCTCTCGGCATCCTGCTCGATCAGCCGATCCTCATCGTCGGCGCGATGGTGGTGGGGCCCGAGTTCGGGCCGCTGGCGGCGCTCTGCGTCGGCATCATCCGGCGCCGGCCGCGCGTGATCCGGCGCGCCCTGCTGACTCTGCTCGTCGGCTTCGCGGTGGCGATCGGCATCACCGTTCTGTTCTCCTGGGCCCTGAGCGGGCTGGGGCTCGTCGGGCACCATCAACTGCTGGCCGCGCGTCCGCTCACCTCCTTCATCTGGCAGCCGGACGCGATCTCGTGGATCGTCGCCTCCCTGGCCGGCATCGCCGGGATGCTCTCCCTGTCGACCGCGAAGTCGGGCGCGCTGGTCGGTGTGCTGATCTCGGTCACCACCATTCCGGCGGCCGCCAATCTCGGCCTGGCGATCGCATACGGAGCCCTCGATCAGGCGACCGGGGCCGCGACCCAGCTGGGCATCAATCTCGCGGCGATCGTCGTCGGCGGAGCTGTCACCCTTGGAGTCCAGCGCTTGCTCGCCGCCCGCGCGATCCGCCGGCACGGGACACCCGCGGATGCCTCGATATCCTGACGTCATGACCGATCGCGGCCCCGTGCGCACCCGAGGCGATATCGAGTGCTGGCTGACCGACATGGATGGCGTGCTCGTTCACGAGAGCACGGCGCTTCCCGGCGCCCAGGACCTGATCCGCCAGTGGAGCAACGCCGGCACGCCGTTCCTGGTGCTGACGAACAACTCGATCTTCACGCCGCGCGATCTCGCGGCGCGGCTGCGCAGTTCGGGCCTGGACGTTCCCGAAGAGGCGATCTGGACCAGCGCCCTCGCCACCGCCGACTTCTGCGCCTCGCAGATCTCGGGCGGCAGCGCCTTCGTGATCGGCGAATCCGGGATGACCAATGCGCTGCACGAGGTGGGCTTCATCCTCACCGAGAACGACCCCGACTATGTGGTCGTCGGCGAGACGCGCAACTACTCCTTCGAAGCCATCACCAAGGCGATCCGGTTGATCAACGAGGGATCGCGCTTCATCGCGACCAATCCGGATGCCACCGGGCCGAGCGCCGACGGCGTGCTGCCGGCGACCGGCGCGATCTCGGCACTCATCACGAAGGCCACCGGCAAGGAGCCCTACGTCGTCGGCAAACCGAACCCGATGATGTTCCGCTCGGCCATGAACAAGATCGGCGCCCACAGCGAGAACACCGCCATGATCGGCGACCGCATGGACACCGACATCGTGGCCGGGATCGAGGCCGGCCTGCACACCGTGCTCGTGCTCACCGGGATCAGCGACCATGCCGAGATCGAGCGCTACCCGTTCCGCCCCGACGAGGTGCTGCGGGGCGTGTTCGAGTTGGTCGATGCCGCGCCGGTCGAGACCGAGTTCGCCGAAGGGTCGTAGCGTCAGGGGGTCGGCGTCGCCGCCGGCGGCGCGGCACGCGGCACCGCGACGCTGCCGGTCAGCGGCTGACCCGAGCTGCGGCTGACGAAGCAGAAGTAGTCGTGCTCGCCATTGGTCCACTCGTCGTCGTTGACGGGGTAGCTGCCCTGGATCTGGGCGTCGTTGTAGGCGCCGGCTGCTGCCAGGTTGATCACGCCCGGCGCCGCGCAGAGCAACGAGATCTGCGACTGAAGCTTGTCGACTCCGGGGAACGACGGGTCGACGCTGGTGTCGAAAGTGCCCCGGAACACCATCTGGGCCGGATGCGGTTTCGCGCAATCGACCACCGTGAACTTCTCGGCCCACGGCCCGGTGTACGGGTCGAGGCACTCCCCGCCGAGCAGGTCGGTCCAGGGGTGGACCCCGTTGGCGACCGGTCCGACCGCCGGCGTTGTGGAGGTCGGGGTCGGCTTCGGTGACGGGCTCGACGACGCCACCGGCGCCTGGGTCGCGAACACCGCGGGCAGGCGGGTCCCCACGAAGAACAAGGCGACCAGCGCCAGGACCGCGACCAGGCCGCCCGCCACCGACATCAGGATCTTCTGGGTGCGGGAGATCTCGGCGCGTTGGGGCTCCTCGCCGACCGCAGCCGCCTCTGCCCGTGCCGAGCGCACGGCGAAGGGACTCTCGGTGGGGTCCAGGACCCCCGTCTCGTACTCGCGGAACTGGGTCTCGCCGAACAACGCATCGAGCGCCGAATCGGGCTCCCCCGACGCGATCGGATCCGAACCCAGCAATTCCGTCGGCGGAGGCGAGGCCTCGGTCGCGAACAGCTGGGCCTCGAAAGGCGAGGGCTCGGTCTGCGGCATGAGCTGCGTCGCCCCGGATTCCCAGGGCGCGAACGGTTCGGGCGGCACCGGTCCGGGCGCGGGCGGCTCGGCGGCAGGTGCGCCGAACGAGAACGGGTCGGGCGCCACCGGATTGGGCGCGACCGGCTCAGGTGCCGGCGGTGCGAACGAGAACGGATCGGGTGCCGGCGAGTCAGGAGCCTCGGCTTCGAGCTCTTCCGGCTCGTTGCCCCCGCTACTCGGGCGGAGCCCCCAGTCGAACCCGGAGCCTCCTGACGCCTGCCCTCCGTCGCTCACTGCGGATCCAAGCCCAGATCGGCGAGCCCGATCGCGGCGAAGTAGGGATAGCCGGCGGCTTCGATGACCTGCCGCGCGCCGGTGCCGCGATCCACCACGACCGCAACGCCGACGACGATCGCGCCGACCTTCTCGAGCGCCTCGGCCGCCTTCAGTGGCGACCCGCCGGTCGTCGAGGTGTCCTCGAGCACGACCACGCGCTTGCCCTCGAGGTCCGGCCCTTCGACCTGCTTGCCGCGTCCGTGATCCTTGGGCTCCTTGCGCACCACGAAGGCGTCGTAGCTGCGGCCCCGGGCGGCGCCCTGGTGCAGCACGGCGGCCGCGATCGGGTCGGCGCCCATGGTCAGGCCGCCCACGGCATCCACGTCGGGGATGCCGTCGATGATGTCGGTCATCACCTCACCGATCAGGGGCGCGACCCGGTGGTCGAGGCTGACCTTGCGGAGGTCGATGTAGTACGTGGCCTTCTTGCCGCTGGTCAGAGTGAAGTCGCCGTGGAAGACGGCTTCGCTGGTGATGTAGTCGATCAGCCGACTGCGCGCGTCCGTCACAGTGAACAGATTAGGGGACCGCAACGCCCTTGCCGATGGCCCGCATCGGCTTCTCGTCGTGCAGCGGCAGCGTGCCGAGCTGGCCGCTCTGCGTGGTGGTCACGGCTTCGGGGGCCAGGGTCGTGGCCGGAGCCGGGGCGCCGAAGAATCCGATCGCGGCGACGGCGGCGCCCGCGACGAGCACGCCGACGGCGCCGAGCACGATAGCTCGACGAGACAGCCGGGGGATGCGGTCCGGTACTCCAGTGTCGGGGGTCACCGCATCCCAGGTTACGGGCCTCGGCCGGGAGGCGACAGGCTCCCGTTCGGGGGCGGAGCAGACTGTCAGGCGCCTCTGGGCCCACGGCCCTGCCAGGGGCTCGCAGTAGTTTGGATGGCATGCGCATCGCCACCTGGAACGTCAATTCCGTCCGCAGCCGGGTCGGCCGCATCGTCGACTGGCTGGGCCGCGAAGAGGTCGACGTGCTGACCATGCAAGAGATCAAATGCACCGAGGCGCAGTTCCCGATCGACGAGTTCGGCGAGGCCGGTTACGAGGTGCAGCTGCATGGCCTGAACCAGTGGAACGGCGTCGCGATCGCCAGCGGCTACCCGATGGACGACGTGCAGATCGGCTTCGACGGCATGCCCGGGTTCCTCAAGGGCGAAGAAGGCCCCGACCTGCCGCTCGAAGCGCGCGCGATCGGCGCCACGGTGAACGGCGTGCGGCTCTGGAGCCTGTACGTTCCGAACGGGCGGGCGCTCGGCGATCCGCACTTCGACTACAAGCTGGACTGGCTGAGCGCGCTGACGGCGGCCACCCGCGACTGGATGACCGCGCATCCGGACAGCCCGATCGCCCTGACCGGCGACTTCAACATCGCCCCCCTGGATTCGGATGTCGGCGACCCGACCTTCATCCCCGGCGTCTCGACTCACATCTCCCCGCCCGAGCGCGAGGCGTTCGCCGCGCTCGAAGCCATCGGATTGACGGATGTGGTGCGACCGCTGGTTCCCGAGGGCTTCACCTTCTGGGACTACAAGCAGCTGCGCTTCCCGCGCAACGAGGGGCTGCGCATCGACTTCGTGCTCGGCAACCATTCGTTCGCCGATCGGGTGACCGGCGCGGCCATCCACCGCAACGAGCGAAAGGGCGACGCGCCCAGCGATCACGTCCCGGTCAGCGTCGACCTCGACCTCGAGATCGAGGACGACGACCGCCCGATGATCTTCTGATCCAGGCCGGCCGCGACGGCCGCTCCGACGCGGTCGGCGTCGCCGGCGACGAAGACGTACTCGGTGTTGCGCAGGTGCGAGACCTCGCCGACTTTCACGCCGGCCGGGCTGTGGATGCCGATCTGCGCGCCGACATAGCGCTTGGCATCGAACGCGAGCAGCCGCACCTCGTCGTGCCCGGCATCCCGCAGCGCCGTCATCATCTGCTCGGGCGTGATCCACGACTCGTCGTTGTACGACACGATCGCCGTCTGGGCGCGGAGCGTCGCGAGCAGCTCCGCGAAGGCCGCTGGCATCTGCCGCTTGCGGTTGAACACGCTCTTCCGGGCGTCGTCGCGACTGTCGATGCGCTTGCGCGCGACGCCGTACGGCTCGGGCTGATCCCACCGCACCAGCGTCTCCCAGACGTGATAGTTCGTGAAGTAGCGGTGCTGGTTGTACGGCGGGTCGAGGTACATGAGGTCGGTCGGCGGCAGCGTCGCGACCACCTCACGCGCGTCACCGCGCACGGCGGAGCCCGTTCCCGGCAGCAGCTCGGGCAGGCGCAGCTCGAGGTCGCGGTGGGCGCGCGGCGCCCACTCCTTGAGGTAGGCCATCTGCTGGCCCGCGGTGGAATCCACCCGGTCGGCGGCGAGCATCAGGCTCGTGAGCAGGATCGGGAAGAGCGGAGAGTCTCGGAAATCCGACTGGAGCACGTCGCGAATGGCGTCCACCCGGGCGCCGTTCTTGGGCTGGAAGAACCGCGACTCCTCGCAGAAGGTGCGGGTGAAGTATCCCGGCCTGCCCGGAAGTGCGGACAGCAGGGCGAGCACGTCACGCACCTCGTCGAGGTCGACCTCGGCGGCATCCGTCGCGATGTAGCAGTCGCCGAGCACCTCGCTGTAGGTGGCGATGTCGCTCGCCGTCACCAGCATTCCCCGGCGCTTGAACTCCTGGGCCACCCGGGTGGTCCCGGTGAAGAGGTCGACCGCCGTGCCCGCCCCCGTCGCCGTCGCCATGGCACCCAGCACGGGCACCAGCGTGCGCTTCGAGCCCAGGTACTTGATCACTCTCGCAGCCTAGGCGCGCGTCCGGGTCGACTGGTCTAGCGTGGAACCGTGCCGATCGTCGAGGTGCCAGGAGCCCGGCTCAGCTACGACGTCGCGGGCGAGCCGTCGGCGCCCGCCATCGTCTTCGTGCACGCGGGCGTCGCGACGCGCGCCATGTGGGATCCGCAGTTCGACGATCTCGCGCGCGATCACCGCGTGATCCGGTACGACACTCGTGGCTACGGAGAGTCGCCGGGCGACGCCGTCGAGTTCTCGGACCGCAACGACCTGATCGCCGTGCTCGACGCCGTGGGTGCGACGAGGGTCTGCCTGGTGGGCTGCTCGCGCGGCGGGCGGATCGCGCTGGATGCCGCCCTTGAGGCGCCGGATCGCGTCTCCGGTCTGGTGACGATCGGTTCGACCCCCGGCGGCCAGGCCGTGGACGGCGCAACCGACCGCGAGATCGAGATGCTCGCCGACATGAAAGCCGCGAGCGACGCCGAGGACATCGACGCGCTGGTGCGCACCGAGGTCGCGTACTGGGACCTCGGCCCGAGCCGCGATGTCGACGACGTCGACCCCGAGTTCCTGCAGCGCGCCATCGAACTCAACGTCGGAGCCGCGCACTGGGACTTCGCCGGGCTCGACCAGCCGCTCGACCCGCCCGCGGTGAGCCGGCTGCACGAGATCGCCGTGCCGGTGCTGGTCGTGGTCGGCGACCTGGACGTGACCGAGTCGAAGCTCGGCTACGAACTGCTCATGGCGGGTCTGCCGCAGGCCGAGGGCCTGCGATTCCCCGATTCTGCGCACCTGCCCAGCGTGGAGCGGGCCGAGCAGTTCACCTCCGACCTGCGCGCCTGGCTGGCTCTGCACGAGCTCTGACATCCCGCTCGGCGCACCGCTTCGCCGGTCAGCACCCATGAGATGGGGAGAACCGCGCGCGAGTTCGTCGTCAACGCTGCTTTCGTGCGTACAACGCCATGCTTTGCTCCGGATGCCTCCCTAGCCTTGAAGGAGGAAGGAGGCGCCACCATGCCATCGATCACGCCCGTTCGCACGAAGTCCATCGTCGGAGAACCCGAGGTCGTCGAGGACAGCGCCGCCTGGCTCGACTTGAAGGCCGCCGCGATCGCGCTCGCCGCTGTCCAGGTCAAGGACGGCAGCATCCCGGATGCCGGCACGCACCCGGACGCCCGCGCGCTGGTCGCCCGGATCCGGGCCGGCATCCGTGAGCTGGCCCCGGCCTTCCCGCACGACGCCGCCTACCTCGCAGCCCTCGACACCGACTTCGCGCGCTGGGAGGCCGAAGGCTTCGGCATCCCCGATTTCCTCGATTCGCTGCAGGCGTTCCAGCCGCAGCAGCACCGCGTCGACGGGCTGCGGCACCTGGTGGTGTTCCCGATGTACACCCAGAACGGCTCGCCCGACCGGCACGTCGAGGCGCTGATCACCGAGGTGATCTGGCCCGAGCTGATCGCTGGTGTCGAGGAGCGCTACGCGAACAAGCTGTTCGTCTCGCTGCGCCTGGTCGACTTCACGCCGGGCTACGACACCAACTCGGCCGTGCTGTTCCCCGAGACCGTCGCGATGCGCACCATCCCGGCCTTCACTTGGGGCGCGCTGTTCGAAGACCGCGAGGCCGCGCGCTTCCGCCGCGTGGTCAAGGCCGCCGCCGACATCACGAAGCTCGACCTCACGCCGGTCGACGAGGCGCTGCTGGCCGCGGGCGATGACGGGCAGCGGCTCACCGAAGAGACCTTCGTGATGTGGGACCTCATCCACGACCGCAGTCACATGCGCGGCGATCTGCCCTTCGACCCTTTCATGATCAAGCAGCGGATGCCGTACTTCCTCTACTCGCTCGAAGAACTGCGCTGCGACCTCACCGCCTTCCGCGAGTGCGTCGCGCTGGCGGCGGACGATGCGGCGGATGCCGAGACCCGGGCCCGCGCCGAGCAGGTGCTGCACGCGATCGTGTTCGATCGGATCTTCCGCTTCCCGCTGACCGGCGACCGGGTGCGCAACTACGACGGACTCGGCGGCCAGCTGCTGTTCGCCTGGCTGCACCAGCACGGCGTGCTGCACTGGACCGACACCCAGCTCACCATCGACTGGAGCGAGCTGCCTGCGGTGGTGGTGTCGCTGTCCGATGAGATCAACGAGCTGTACTGGAAGAGCATCGACCGGCCCAAGACCGCGCATTGGCTCGCGGCGTACGAGTTGGTGCGGTCGACCCTGGCCCCGAATCCGGCGTCGGTGTGGGCCCGCGGGTTGCCCGACGAGATCCTCGCCGGTGCGCCCAAGGGGTACACCGACGCGGTGCTCGACGACGAGTTCCCGTTGTCGATGTTCTACGAAGCCCTCTCGAAGAAGATGGGTGACGTCATCGAGGGCACCCGTGGCATCACGGGGACCAGCGCCGCCTGAGAGACTGGATCCGTGACCTCCTCCGACCTCAAGCTGCACGGCAAGGTCGTCGTGATCGCCGGTTCGTCGAGTGACTCGGGTCGCGCACTGGCCGAGCGCCTGAACTCGGATGGTGCGACCGTCGTGGCCCTCGGGTCAGACGCCGGGCGGCTCGAGACGGTCCGGGCGGACGACCGCCGCGTCGTGGACCTGCGGGATCCGGCCGCTGTCGAGCGGGTGGCCGCCGGCATCCTGTCGGACCATGGGCGCATCGACGGCGTCGCTCATCTGGTGGGCGGCTGGAGCAGCGGGCACGGCGAAGCCGGCTGGCAGAAATTGCTCGCGAACAACGTGACGACCTTGCGCAACACCAGCCTCGCCTTCCGAGACGCCCTGCTAGCCAGTGGTGATGGGCGGTTCGTCATGATCTCGAGCACGGTCGTCGACAAGCCGACCTGGAACAACGCGAACTATTCCACGACCAAAGCAGCGGCCGAAGCCTGGATCCGCGCGTTCTCGCACAACTGGAAAGACGAGGCCACCGCGGCCGCGACCATCCTCGTCGTGAAGTTTCTGGGCGACGGCGCGGGAGGTACCCCGGTCGCGTCGCTCGCCGATCGCATCGCCGCGCTCTGGGACCGGCCGTTCGCCGAGCTCAACGGCGCCCGCATCCTGCTCTGACACCGACTGGAAGACGATCACGTGACCTCCTTGCACGACCACAACTCTCGCGGCTTCGCCTCGGACAACTACGCCGGTGTGCACCCCGAGGTGCTCACCGCCCTTGCGGATGCCAACGGCGGTCACCAGATCAGCTACGGCGAAGACCTCTACACCGAGCGCCTGCACGAGGTGATGCGGAACGAGTTCGGCGAGCGCGCCGAGGTCTTCCCGGTGTTCAACGGGACCGGCGCGAACGTGGTCGCCCTCACCAGCCTGGTGCCGCGCTGGGGCGCCGTCGTGGCCACCAGCACCGCGCACATCCACACGGATGAGGGCGGCGCGCCCGAGAAGATGACCGGCCTGAAGCTGTACACGGTGCCGACACCCGACGGAAAGCTGACCCCCGAACTGATCGCCACCGAGGCGTGGGGCTGGGGCGACGAGCACCGCGCACAACCGCTGGCGGTCAGCATCACGCAGACGACGGAGCTGGGCACGCTGTACACGCCCGCCGAAGTGAAGGCGATCGCCGACTGGGCGCACGCGAACGGCATGGCGCTCCACCTGGACGGCGCCCGCATCTGGAACGCTGCCGCCGCCCTGGGCGTGCCGTTCCGCGCGTTCACAGCCGACGCGGGCGTCGACATCCTGAGCTTCGGCGGCACCAAGAATGGCCTGCTGGGCGCCGAGGCGGTCGTCGTCATCAACCCGGATGCGGTGGACGGCATGGTCTTCCTGCGCAAGACCAGCATGCAGCTGGCCTCCAAGATGCGCTTCATGAGCGCGCAACTGCTCGCGTTGTTCGAGGGCGGGCTCGGCCTGCGCTCCGCCGGGCAGTCCAACGCCATGGCCACCAGGCTGCGCTCTGCGCTCGAGGCCGGCATCGCCGACGGCTCGATCTCAGGACTATCGTTCTCTCAGCCCACGCAGGCCAACGCGGTCTTCGCGATCCTGGCGAACGACGCGGCCGACCGGATCCGCGAGCGCGTCCGGTTCTACGACTGGGATCGCGCGCTCGGCCAGGTGCGCTGGATGTGCGCCTTCGACACCACCGAAGAGGACGTGGACAACTTCGTCGCCGTGATCCGCGAGGAGCTCGCGCGCTAGTTGGCAAAGAGGTCGCGCGCGACACTCTCCAGGGGTTGCGCGGCCGGACCGAATCCCCACCAGATGAAGTCCTCCTGCTGACGGATCCGCATCTCGCCGGCCGAAATGCTTTCGGCGATCCGCTCGACGACCGCGAGCACGCTGGGGCCGATATATGCCGGAGGATGCGCCCAGGCGCCCTGGTAAATGACCTGTCCTTCCGGACGCCCGAGGACGGGATTGAGGTCGACGTAGAGGGCGGTCTTGTCCTCGTCGGATCGGCCGAATGGGAACCATGCGATATCGGCTGGAACCTGGCGCAGCTCCGGATCCCACCATCCTTTGTCGCTTTCGAAACCGACTATTGGCTCCTGTCCCGGCTCGAGCTGCCAGAAGTCGCACATCGATCGCCAACCTCTCATCCCGAGATCGATTGAGGCAAAGGGATGACCCGGGAAGAAGTCCTGGAGCGTCCAGCCTTCCTGCCACCGTTGGTCCTGGCCATCATGCAGGAGGTAGAGCGCTCGCAGGTCCTCCGGCAACCGATGGCCGAACTCGTGCTCGGCTTCGAGAAGCTGCTCCTCCGTTGCCGGAGGCCGCAACCGAAAGTCGAGTCGTCCATCGGCGAACTCCTCGATCGTCGCGATCGCAGCCTGCAACCGGTCGCGGATCTCCCCCACCCGATCAGGCTAGCGGTCACGCTCGAACCCCCACCAGCGAGCCGTCACTTGCCGCGCTCGTCGGGCGTATCCGGCCGCTCGTAGTGCGGCATGAAGGGCCGCACCTCCTGCGGCCAGCCGCATCCGGCCGCGATCTTGCCGGCCCACATTCGGGCATCCTCCTCGGTGTCCACATCGATGACCGCGATGCCGCCGAGGTGCTCCTTGGACTCGACGTACGGGCCGTCGGTGAACACCGGCGTCCCGGTCGAGGCGTCGACGCTGTATGCCGGGGCATCCAGAGCGAGACCACCGGTGAAGACCGGGGCATCCAGAGCGAGACCACCGGTGAAGATCAGGACGCCGCGCGCCGTCATCTCCTCGATCAACGGCCCCAGCACCTTCGCCTTCGCTTGAAGCTCCTCGAGCGTGTGCTCGCCGACCCACTCGTCGTTGAACGAGATCAGGTATTCGGTCATGGTCTCCTCCTCCTGCGCGGCCGTGCGGCCGCATCCATCCTCTCCACGAACGAGGTCGGTGCGATACGACAACCCGGCGGGCATTTCGGCGACCTAGGCTGGCCCCGTGACCGAAGCCGCCGCCCCGCGCCCCTGGATCAAGTCGTACGCCGAGGGCGTGCCCGATGACATCGAACTGCCGACCGGATCGCTCAGCGACCTGATCGCGTCGAGCGTCGCCGAGTTCGGCGATCACGTCGCCCTCGAGTTCTTCGGGCGCGAGACCCGCTACGCCGAGCTCGGCGACCAGATCGATCGGGCTGCCGAGGGGTTCCGCCGGCTCGGGCTGCGCAAGGGCGACCTGGTCGCCTTGATCATGCCGAACTGCCCGCAGCACGTGGTCGCCTTCTACGCCGTCCTGCGGCTGGGAGCGATCGTGATCGAGCACAACCCGCTCTACACGGCGCGCGAGATGCGTCATCAGTTCGAGGAGCACGGCGCCAAGTTCGCCATCGCCTGGGACAAGGTCGTGCCCACCCTGCAGGCCTTCCCCGACGACCTGAGGCTCGAGCACATCGTGTCGATCGACCTGACCCGGGCCATGCCGGCCCGCTTGCGATTCCTGCTGCGGCTGCCGCTCCCGGCGGCCAGGAAGCAGCGCGGCGAGCTCACCACCAAGGTGTCCGACGTGGTGCCGTGGCGCGACCTCCTCGGCGACGAGGCCATCAAGCCCTCGGTGCCGGGACCGACGGTGGCGGATGTCGCGGTCATCCAGTACACCAGCGGCACCACGGGCAACCCCAAGGGCGCCACCCTCACGCACCTGAACCTCGGGGTGAACGCCGCACAGGCACGGGCCTGGGTGCCGACCATCACGCGCGGCACCGCGAGCGTGCACGCCGTGCTCCCGCTGTTCCACGCCTACGGGCTGACCCTCTGCCTGACCTTCGCGATGAGCATGGGGGCTCGGCTCGTCCTGTTCCCGCGGTTCGACCCCGATCTCGTGCTGCCGGTGATCAAGAAGCGTCCGCCCACCTTCTTGCCGGCCGTTCCGCCGATCTACGAGCGCCTGACGGCGGCCGCGAAGGAGAAGAACATCTCGCTCGAGGGCATCGAGATCGCGATCTCGGGAGCCATGCCGCTCTCGCAATCGGTGATCTCACCCTGGGAGAAGCTGACGAAGGGTTACCTGGTCGAGGGTTACGGGCTCAGCGAGACCAGTCCGGTGCTGACCGCCAATCCGGTGGCCGACAACCGGCGCCAGGGCACGATCGGGCTGCCGCTGCCCGGCACCGACATCCGCATCGTCGATCCCGACAACCCCACCCGCGACGTGCAGCCGGGCGAGCCGGGCGAACTGCTGGCCAAGGGTCCGCAGGTGATGAGCGGCTACTGGAACAAGCCCAACGAGACGGCCGACGTCTTCGTCGAGGGCTGGTACCGCACCGGTGACATCGCCACCATGGATGCCGACGGCTTCATCAAGATCGTCGACCGCATCAAAGAACTGGTCATCACCGGCGGCTTCAACGTCGCCCCCACCGAGGTGGAAGACGCGTTGCGCGGCTTCAGCGGCGTCGCCGACATCGCCATCGTGGGCCTGCCGAGCGCTCGCGACGGGGAGCACGTCGTCGCCGCGGTCGTGCAGAAGCCCGGCGAAACGGTCGATGCCGAGGCCCTGCGCGCCTACGCGCGCGAGAACCTGGCGGCCTACAAGGTGCCGAAGCAGGTCTATTTCGTCGACGAACTGCCCAAGTCGCTGATCGGCAAGGTGCTGCGCAAGAAGGTCAGGGATGCGCTGCTGGAGCGCGACGACGTGAAGAAGGCCGGCGCCTAGGCGTTCTCGCTCTCCGCATCGGCCGCCGGGGGCGCCAGGTCGTCGGCCGCGAAGCGTTTCACGGTCAGCTCGTCGCCCTTCAGGTCCACCATGACGGTGTCGCCATCCTGGATCTCGCCGGCGAGGAGTGCGCGCGCCAGCTTGTCGTCGATCTCGTGCTGCATCAGGCGTCGCAGCGGACGCGCCCCGTAGATCGGGTCGTACCCGCGCTCGGCCAGCCACGACCGGGCATCCGGCGTGACCGCGAGCTGCAGCCGGCGCTCGCCGAGCCGCTTCTCGAGCCGGTCGATGTACAGCGACACGATCTGGCCGAGATCCTCTTCGCTCAGCGGCGAGAAGATCACGATGTCGTCGAGCCGGTTCACGAACTCGGGCTTGAACGCCTGGCGCACCAGTTCGTTGACGGCCTGGGTCTTCTGCTCCCAGTCGAGGTTCTGGTCGACCAGGAACTGGCTGCCCAGGTTGCTGGTCAGGATCAGGATGGTGTTCCGGAAGTCGACCGTGCGCCCCTGGCCGTCGGTCA
>Ga0207667_10005503_pt1 | contig 15445 bp, 15 predicted proteins | sample KBSCornC52_FD_184301 | JGI IMG/M metagenome (GOLD analysis project Ga0207667, IMG submission 184301) | Corn rhizosphere microbial communities from Kellogg Biological Station, Michigan, USA - KBS Corn C5-2 (SPAdes) (version 2) | ecosystem: Host-associated > Plants > Roots > Rhizosphere > Soil ... | reverse complement strand
CGATCCATTGGAGGTAGGCCAGAACGTGCATGAAAATGCCCACCACAATCGCGGTTTTGATCAGGCTAAGAAGGTAGAAATTCACGACTGGACCGTGCCCCCTGGCATCTGGCCGCTGGCCGTGGGCGACTGGGCGCTGACTTCCGGCTCCTTGCCTCCGTACAGCCCGCCGGGCGATTCGATCACGGCATTGAGGATCTTGGAATAGCGTGACATCGAGCCCGACGTAAATAAGGTGTCGCCCGCAGATTGAATCGCGCCCGGAAGCGCCGGAACGCGGCCGTTCAGCGGCATCGTCGGCGCAGCACCGCCTGTGTCGACCACCGGTAGGGACACATCATATCCGTGCACGGTCTTGCGAATTTCCGCGAAGACTTTATCGGGTAACCAGATCCCGAGGTTCAGATTCATTTCTTTGGCAATAGATCCCATGATTTCCAGATCCGTCTTGGTGCCCATTACCTTGACGGCCTGTTTGAGCTTCTGCACTTCGCCGCAGACATTGGTCACGGTGCCGTTTTTCTCGTAGACCGACGCTGCCGGCAACACCAGATGGGCGTGGTTGGCAGTCTCTGTCATGAACAGATCTTGCACAATAACGAATGCATTCGTTGAACCCAGCGCAGCGTTCTTGAAGGGATTTGCGCCGACAACCCAGAGCACGTCCAGATCCTTAGCGGCCAGCATCTGCTGGATACTCATGCCGCCGTCGCGTGGAATCAGGCCCATGTCAAACGCGCCCCGCGAATTCGAATAGTCCACCAGGCAAACGTACTTTACCGGGATTCCCAGTGAATCGCCGAACGCGATCAGCTTGCGTAGGCCGTCGCCTTGAATCGAATCGCCAAAGACGATGACCAGATCGCCTTCCGCCTTCAGCTTGTCGCGCAAGGACTCGACGCCGGCGAGTTCCCCGCCCGCTGCGACGCGAACGCTTGCGATGGCTTGGTTGTCCTCACGAACCGGCCCAGTGGTAACGGCATAAATGTGCGCATTGTGATGCCGGAAATTCGCCCGCGCCTGGTAGGACAGGAGGGGATGCTGCTGCGCGAGATCGGCGCCAACCACCAGGACTGCTTTCGCGGTGTAGAGATCGCCTGCTGTGGCCAGCGCAGCATTTTTCCCGGAGAGCGCATCAAAGAATGTCGCCAGATCACCCGTGCGATGGTGGTCGATGTTCTTAGTCCCCAGGCCCTGCCGCGCAAACTTCTGCAGGAAGTAATTCTCTTCGTTGGTCGTATGGTTTGAGCCAACGACGCCGAATTTCCCTCCGCGCGCCTTGACCGCCGTAAATGTTTCCGCGATGGTCGCGAATGCTGTGGACCAGGAGATCGGCTCGAATTCGCCGGCCGCGTTCCGCAGCATGGGCGATTGCAGACGCTCCGGATGCTCCACGAAATCGAACGCGTAACGGCCCTTGATGCATAGAAAGTCGCCGTTGATGCCGCTGGAGTCACGATTGTTCCCGCGCATGATCTTGTCGTCACGCACGCCCAGCGTGGTGCGGCAACCGTCGCCGCAATGCGTGCAGATGGTCCCGACGTGAGTCATTTCCCACGGCCGCGTCTGATAGCGATAGCTGCCGCTGGTCAACGCACCCACAGGGCAGATGTCGATACAAGCGCCGCACTCGTCGCATTCGAGGTAATCGTGACGATTCGGCACGATCTCGGAAATCACGCCGCGGTTGGAAACACCCAGGGCGCCTACGCCGATCCCCTCATTGCAGACCCGCACGCAGCGGTAACACAGGATGCAGCGCGGGGCGTCGAAGTAGACAACTGGCGACCATTGCTGCTCGTCCACGTGCACTTTCCGCTCCGTAAAGCGGCTTTCGCCGGCGCCGTAGCGGAAGGTCATGTCCTGCAGTTCACACTCGCCGCCCTTATCGCACACCGGGCAATCCAAGGGATGGTTGGTCAGCAAGAACTCAATCATCCCCTTGCGTGACTGCCGAACCGTATCCGATTCGGTGTGCACTACCATGCCGTCGGCCACCGGCAGGGTGCAGCCCACTTGTAGTTTCGGAGTCTTTTCGACCTCCACCAGGCACATGCGGCAGGCAGCCTGTAGCGTCAGTCCGGGGTAGTAGCAGAATGCCGGGATCTCGATGCCGTTCTGGCGCGCCACCTCGATCAGCAGCGTTCCCTTTTCGGCCTGGACGGCCTGACCGTTGATGGTAAGATTTACGAGTTCCGCCATACTAAACCGCCACCATTTGCCGATCCCGAGCGAGCCGCTTTTCGAAATCGTCCGCGAATTTATCGACGATCGAGATGGTCGGCATCGCTGCCGCATCGCCCAGCGCGCAGAAGGTCCGGCCTAGCATGTTCTTTGAAAGTTCGCCCAGCAGCGCCACGTCTTCATGCCGCCCGCCGCCATCGTCGAACCGCTGCAGGATCTTGCGCAGCCAGGTAGTGCCTTCGCGGCACGGAATGCACCAGCCGCAGCTTTCGTGCGCATAGAATCGCATAATCCGTAGCGCGACTTTCACCATGTCGGTGGTTTCATCCATCACCACCATGCCGCCCGAGCCGAGCATGCTGCCGATCTTGGCCAGCGAATCATAGTCCATCGGAATATCGCACTCGTCGGCCTTGAGGATCGGGCAGGACGATCCGCCCGGGATCACAGCTTTCAGCTTCTTGCCGCCAGGAATGCCGCCGGCAATCTCTTCGATGAACTTCAACATCGGATAGCCCAGCGGGACTTCATACACGCCGGGCTTGTTTACGTGCCCCGAAACACAGAGCAATCGAGTGCCGCCGTTCTTGGGCGTACCAAGCGCCGCGAATGCCGCGCCGCCATCCCGAATGATGGCCGGGATCGCGCTGAAGGTTTCGACGTTATTAAGCAGCGTTGGGCTGGCCCAGGCGCCGGCGACGGCCGGAAACGGAGGCTTCATCCGGGGAATCCCACGCTTGCCTTCGAGCGAATCGAGCAGCGCGGTTTCTTCGCCGCATTCGTAGGCACCGGCGCCCGAATGCGTATAGAGGTCGAAATCGAAGCCCGTTCCTAAAATGTTCTTTCCGAGGTAACCCTGCGCGTAAGCTTCCGCGATCGCGCGATCCATGTGATCTATCAGGTAACGATATTCGCCGCGAATGTAGAGATAGCCTTTGTGCGCATCGAGCGCCAGGCCGGCGATCAGGATGCCCTCAATCATCTGGTGCGGATCGTACTCCATCAACAGCCGGTCTTTGCAGGTTCCCGGCTCGCTCTCGTCGGCATTAATTACGATGTACTTGGGTTTGGGCGAGCTGCGCGGAACAAAGCTCCACTTGAGGCCGGTGGGAAATCCCGCGCCGCCGCGACCGCGCAGAGCCGAGGTTTTCACCTCTTCGATGATCTGCTCTGGCTTCATCTCGCGCGCTTTGCGGAACGCTTTGAATCCGTCGTGCGCAAGATAAGTCGTCAGCGATTCCGAATTCTCCAGTCCGAAACGCGCGCTCAGGATTCGCGTTTCCAGCGGGCTGGGATCGTTGTAAAGCTTCTTCGCCATCCGTTATTGTGCCTTCCTAAGTCCATCGATCAACTGATCGAGCTTTTCAGGCGTCACATGGTGGTGGAAATCGTAATTGATCTCGACCGCCGGAGCCCAGGAACAGGCGCCCATGCATTCGACTTCCTCAAGCGAAAACTGCCCGTCCGCGGCCACTTGTTTATGGCCGATACCCAGCTTCTTGCAGGCATGCTCGTACAGCTCCATGCCGCCCACCAGCAGGCAACTGATGTTGGTGCAGACCTGCACATGATACTTTCCCATGGGCTTGCGGTGCAGCATGGAATAGTAGCCCACCACTTCATCCACCTGGAGCGGAGTGACTTCGCAGCGCCGGGCTACTTCATCGATCAGCTCCGAAGTGATCGAGCCCACCTCGTCCTGCGCGTAAATCAGCATCGGCACTACGGCCGAGCGCTTTTTTCCTTCCGGATAAGAAGTGAGCATCTTCGCGAATTTCTTTTCTAGCTGCGGCGAGAAAGTCATCATCGATCCGTATCACCCAACACAAAATCCATGCTTCCCAAAGCTGCAATCGAATCGGCGATCAAAGTATTTTCAAGCATCTTAGGCAGACCTTGCAGGTTGCCGAAACTAGGGGTGCGCATGTGGACGCGATAAGGCTTGGAAGTGCCGTCGCTCACAACATAGTAGCCGATCTCCCCGCGAGGGGCTTCGATACATTGGTACACCTCGCCTGCCGGCACACGGAAGCCTTCGGTCACAATCTTGAAATGGTAGATGAGCGACTCCATCTGAGTCTTCATTTTTTCCCGGTCGGGCAGGACCACGTGCGGAGCGTCGGCCTGCCAGGCGCCCTCGGGCATTCCTTCCAGCGCCTGCGTGATGATCTTGGCGCTCTCCCGCATTTCCTGAATGCGAACGCGGTACCGGGACCACACGTCATTACTGGTTTCGACCGGCACTTTGAAATCGAACTTTTCGTAACTCGAATACGGCTCGGATTTGCGGATGTCCCAGTTGAGGCCCGCGCCCCGCAGCATCGGGCCGGTGATGCCCAGATCCAGCATGTCTTCGAGAGAAATAAAACCAACCCCTTGAGTCCGCTGCATCCAAATAGGATTGGCGTTCAGCAGTTCTTCGTACTCGTCTACCTTGCTGGGGAATGCACGGATGAACTTGCCCACTACTTGTTGCCAACCGCGCGGCGGTTCCAGAGCCAGCCCGCCGATACGGATGTAGCTGGTCATCATGCGCTGCCCGGAGAACATTTCGAAGATGCGCAGAATATCTTCGCGCTCCCGAAAGCAGTAGAAGAACATGGTCATCGCGCCGATATCGAGCGCGTGGGTTCCCAGCCAGACCAAGTGGCTGTTCAGGCGCGAGAACTCGGTCATCATGACCCGGGTCCACTGCGCGCGCGCTGGAATTTCGATCTGCAGAAGTTTTTCTACCGCCAGCGCGTAAACCAGGTTGTTCGAAAGATTGGCAAGATAATCGACGCGGTCTGTGAGGGTCACCGCCTGCTGCCAGTTTTTCTGTTCGAATTCCTTCTCGATGCCGGTGTGCAGGAAGCCGATGTCGGGCGCGGCGGTAATGATGGTCTCGCCTTCGAGTTCCAGCACGATGCGCAGCACGCCGTGCGTCGAAGGGTGCTGCGGACCCATGTTCAGCGTCATGCGGCGCGGGGCGGAGGGCGTCGCGGGAATTTCCTGGACTGCCGGGATCGTCGATGTGTGATCTTCGAACGAATGTTTCATGGATTACTCACTCGGGTAGCTGTACTTGTACCCGTGCACCGGATAATCTTTCCGCAGCGGATAACCTTCCCAGTCGATCGGCATCAGGATCCGCACCAGGTTCGGATGATTGCGGAATCCGATGCCGAACATGTCGAATACTTCGCGCTCATACCAGTTCGCACCGCGCCACACAGCCGTCGCCGAATCGATCTCGGGATTAACGCCGCTCAGCAGGCACTTCAGCCGCAGCCGCCGATTCCGTTCGATCGAGTGCAGATGGTAGATCACCTCAAAGCGCGGCTCAGCCGGATGCAGATCCACGGCCGTAATGCCGCTTAGGCGGATGTACTTCTCGGAATCCTTGAGGTGGCGGCACAGATCCACGATCTGCGCTGGATCCACGATGAGCGTCGTCTCGCCAAAGGCTTCTCTCGTTTCCAGAACACCCGCGTGGTTCATTTCGAACCCTCTTTCTTGAGGATCGCCCAATCCAGCGCGCCCTTCTTCCACACGTAGAAAAAACCCACCAGCACCAGCGCCACGAATATCAGCATTTCAAAGAACCCGAACATCTTCAGGTCGCGGTACACCACGGCCCAGGGATATAGGAATACTGCTTCTATGTCGAAAAGGATAAAAATCATCCCCACCAGGTAGAACTTTACGCTGAACCGTTCGCGCGCCGAACCCGTCGGCGCCATGCCCGATTCGTAGGGCGTGTCCTTGAGCGGCGAACGCGCGCGCTTGCCCAATAGCGTCGACGCCAGGATCAGAACAGAGGCCAAGCCTGCCGCAATGACGATCTGAATCAGGACCGGGAAGTAAATTTCGGGATAATTTGATGGCATCTTCAAGTGCCGCGCGGTACGCCCTCGGGGTCCCCCCGCGCAAGCCAGTGATCAGAACCGTAACTATTGAATATAATGATCGGCGAAACGGAGTGTCAAACGCGTTGCATGGAAAGTGCTGAAACAAAGACGATTGAAGTTGTTGTGAACGGCGAGCCGCGCCGCATACCGCAGGGTCTTTCACTGGATGCTGTGATCGTTTTTCTGGAGATCGATCCTTCACGTGTGGCTGTGGAACGCAACTTGGCGATCGCCCGCAAGGCCGATTGGGCGACTACACGCGTTGAAGCGGGAGACCGTCTCGAGATTGTATGGTTCGTGGGCGGAGGGTAGTTCCCAGACTTGGATGCAGATAGCCCTATTGACTTGCCCATCCAGTCGAGTACAATCGGTAAGATCCAAGGAAATTCATAAGAACGGACCGACGCCTTCATGTTTAAATCGCGCAAAAGCCGTCCCGAAGCACAGGTCCCCGAAAGGACCTATTCGTCGAGCGAGGTAGCTGACGTCGCGGGAGTGAGTTTGCGGCAATTGCAATGGTGGGACGAGCGTAAGGTAGTTTCTCCGCGGCATGAAGGACACCGGCGCGTGTACGATCCGGCCGAGGTCATCGAGATCACGGTGATCGCCGAGCTGCGCCGCAAGGGATTTTCGCTGCAGAAGATCCGCCGCGTGCTGCGCTTCCTGCAGCGCGAGATGGGGCGCCGTCTGGCTGAGGTCCTGCAAGGCAATGCGGATCTGCACCTGGTCACCGACGGAAAGTCGATTTATCTCGAGGATCATCAGGAGCGGATCATCGACATCCTCAAGAACGCCCGCCAGCCCATGTTCCTGGTGTGCGTGAGCGATCAAGCTCGCCGACTCGGCGAATCGGACCGCAAACCCGCGCGTATGGAAGCAGGCGCAGCCGCCCGTCGTGCTGCCCGAATGGGCTAGTCCCACACTTTCCACCGCCCGGAACTGCCGCCAGGTACTTTTCGGGGTAATGGTCCGGTAGACCCACCTTCCTGAACTGGTATACTGAAACCGCTGGAGGCCCTTACGCATGCCTAAGTCTCGTCGACGTAGTTACTTCCTGGTTCCGTCTTTTATCGTCCTGTGCTCTATCGTGGCAGGAGTCGTGGGAAGCAGGGGAGTATCTGCGGCTTCGCCGTCGGATGACGCCGATCAAAGCCTGAAGGCTTTTACTAAGGTGTATAGTACCGTCGAGCAGAACTTTGCCGACGAAGTGAAGCCCGAGAAGGGCGTCTACAAGGGCGCGATTCCGGGCATGCTGCGGACGCTTGACCCGCACTCCAATTTCTTCGATCCGCGGGATTACCAGGCACTCCGGGAAGATCAGCGCGGCCGGTACTACGGTGTAGGTATGACGGTACAGGCGCGCAACGGCAAGACCATGGTAATGGCGCCGTTCTCCGGTTCACCCGCCTATAAGGCGGGCATCCGGCCGGGAGACGTGATCCTCGAAGTTAACGATAAGAAGACCGATAACTTGACCACCACGGAAGTCGCCGACCTGCTCAAGGGGCCGCGCGGGACCAAGGTCCAGGTGAAGATCGGCCGCGAAGGCCTCGATCAGCCTCTGGTGTTCAACATTACCCGCGACGAGATTCCTCGGTTCAGCGTGCCGGATGCGTTCTACGTGAAACCCGGCATCGGCTACGTGAAGGTTAGCCAGTTCAACGAGAATACCGGCAAAGAGCTGGACGAAAAACTGAAGAAGCTCGACGAAAAGCAGATGAAAGGCCTGGTTCTCGACCTGCGTGAGAATCCGGGCGGTCTGCTCAATGAGGGTGTCGATGTCGCCAGCCACTTCCTGAAGAAGGGCGACCTTGTAGTCAGTCACCACGGCCGCAACTCCCCCAACAAGAACTACGCAGCCCGTACAGACGGGGCCGGCAAGGACTATCCCATTGTGGTGATCGTCAACCGTTATACTGCGTCGGCCGCCGAGATCGTCAGCGGCGCACTGCAGGATCACGATCGCGGCTGGATTCTGGGCGAAACGACTTTCGGAAAAGGCCTGGTTCAGACGGTATTCCCGTTGAACGACAATACCGGTCTGGCGCTTACGACCGCGCATTACTATACGCCCAGCGGTCGCCTCATCCAGCGCGACTATTCCCATATTTCGTTCCTGGACTATTACACGCATTCGAATCTCGATCAGAAGAACATGGCGGACGTGAAGATGACCGATAGCGGCCGTACAGTCTACGGCGGCGGCGGAATCACTCCGGACGAGAAGTTCGAGCCGGCCAAATACAACGCCTTCCAGATCGAAGTTTTGCGCAAGTATGCTCTCTTCAATTTCTCGGCCAAGTACTTCGGCACCCGCGATGCGAAGCTGCCCAAGGGCTGGGAGCCGGACGACGCCATCATCAACGAGTTCCGGGCCTTCCTCGAAGCTCAGAAGGCCACATTCACGCCGGCGGAATTCGCAGCCAACCGGGACTGGGTCAAGAAAGAACTGAAGCGCGAGATGTACATCACCGCATTCAGCCAGGATGAATCGCAGCGCGTGGCCATTGAGCAGGATCCCGAGGTCCTGGCAGCCATCGACGCCATGCCCAAGGCCAAGGCTCTGGTCGATACCGCCAAGAAGCTGCTGGTGCAGCGCACTGGCGTTCCGCAAATCGCGGCGAAGTAAAATAGTTCTTCAAGAGATTGCGTCCCCAAGTAACCGTTCTCGATGCGGGCGGGCAGTACTGTCACCTGATCGCGCGTAAAGTTCGCGATCTGGGTGTCTACGCGGAAGTCGCTCCCAGTGAAACACCCGCCGCGGAGCTGGCCGGCCGCAAAGGCGTTATCATTTCCGGCGGTCCTTCCAGCGTCTACGATCCCGGAAGTCCGACCATAGATCCGCAGCTTCTCCACGCTGGCATTCCCGTGCTTGGCATCTGCTACGGGCAGCAGTTGATGGCCCACATCCTGGGTGGCCGCGTGGAAAAAGGCGACCGAGGGGAGTACGGCTTCGCCCAACTCGACCTTCTACGAACGGATGGCCTGTTTCGTGGTATCACGGGACGTCAACAGGTGTGGATGAGTCACCGGGACGCGGTTCAGGATCCTCCCCCTGGGTTCGACGTACTCGGCAGCACGTCGACATGTACCGTCGCCGCCATGGCTTCGGCGGAACGCGGGCTGTACGCGGTCCAGTTCCATCCAGAAGTGGCGCACACCCCCTGCGGCACGCAAATCCTGACGAACTTCGTCTTCGGCGCCTGCGGATGCGTCAAGGATTGGGATCCGGCCGGACAGGTGCAAGCGATCGAAAACCAGATCCGCGCGGTCGCCAAGGATCGTAATATTTTCTTCTTCGTGAGCGGCGGTGTGGATTCGACCGTAGCCTATACTCTGTGCCTGCGTGCCTTGGGACCGGAACGCGTGCACGGAACCTATGTCGATACCGGCCTGATGCGTCAGGGAGAGACCGAATTCGTTCGCGAAAACTTCGCATCCCTAGGCGCGCGTGCGTTTGCGGTGGAAGATGCCGCGCAACAGTTTTTGAGCGCTCTTAAGAGCGCGGTCCAACCAGAGGCCAAGCGCCACATCATCGGCGAGGAGTTCGTGCGCGTGCAGCAGCGGATTCTCGAGTCGGAGCATTTTCTGGACGGGCGCTGGATTCTCGGCCAGGGCACGATTTACCCCGACACCATTGAATCCGGCGGATCTGCCAAAGCCGATCTGATCAAAACGCATCACAATCGAGTGGCTGGCATCCAGAAGCTGATCGACGACGGCCGCATCATCGAGCCGCTGGCGTCTTTTTATAAAGATGAAGTGCGTGCAATCGGCAGGCAGCTGGGCATCGCGCCCGAACTGCTCGACCGCCACCCATTCCCCGGACCTGGGCTCGCCATCCGATGCTTGTGCGCGACCTTGGAAGCGCCTGTTGAAAAACTCCAGGAGGGCTGGCTGCTGCCGGTGCAATCGGTCGGTGTGCAGGGAGATTCACGAACCTATAGAGCAGTACTGGCGATCGATGGGTTCCCCGATTCGCACGAAGAATCGAGCAGCTTGATCAACAAAATGGACCGGATCAATCGGGTTGTGGCCGAGGTTTGGACCTCCGCGAAACTAAGGGACATGCGGGCTGTACCCGGATTTCTGACGGCGGAAAGACTCGGCCGGCTGCGGCATGCCGACGCCATCGTCCGCCGCCTCACGCATGCCAGCGGCTTCGATCATGCAGTCTGGCAGTTCCCTGTGGTTCTGATGCCCCTGGGAACGCCGGAACGCCCCGATTCCGTGGTGCTGCGTCCCATTGATTCGGTGGACGGAATGACCGCCAGCGTCGTCAGGATGCCCAAGGATTTACTCGACGAGATCGTGCGTGAGCTCAGCGCGATTCCCGGCATAGCGGGCGTGTTCTACGACCTCACGAACAAACCGCCCGCCACCATCGAATGGGAATAGATTCGACTACTGCTTGCCTTTGCCCTGGCCGCCGCCTGGAGCGTTAATCGTACCTTCATCCCAGTGCTCGTCCGCCTTGCCATCGACAAAGCGCCACATGTCGAAGTGGGTGGTGGTGTAGGTTTGTCCGGGATTCCGCGGATCCGGCCGGGTGCTGACGGAAGCCACGCAGACGATATCTTTGCCCTGGGTAGTTACCGCGACGATTTTCGTTTTCCAATCTTTGGGATCGGCGGGAATGGGCTGCGGGGCGGCCTTGCTGAACGCCGTCATTACGATCTGGCGGCCTGAACTGAAAGCGGGGTTGTGCTGAATGTACTTTTCCGTCAGCCACTTGTCCGCTTCATTCCAGTGCCCATACGCCAGTAAGTCGATCACGATGTGCATGGCGGCCTGCTTGTTCTTGTTCAGCGTCTTGTCTTTATCTTTAAACAAGGGCGTAGGATCGGCGACACCAGTAACGGGTACGGCTTGGCCAAAAATGTTCGTAGCGGCTATCAATATACCAACGAGCGTGAATCGCAGTTTCATGGGAACTAGTGTATTAGATCTGCGCCGCATTCAGGATTTCCGTGATCAGCGAGTCGTAGTCGACGCCGGCGCTCTGCGCGGCCTGGGCGAAATCCTCATCCTGCGCCAGGGACGGGTTGGGATTTGCCTCGATCACGAATACGTCGCCTTGAGGGGTCAGACGTACGTCGATGCGCCCGAATCCGTGGATCTTCAGCACGCGATACACTTTGCGCGCCAGCAACTTTAAATGGTCCTCGCAGCCGGGCGGCAGTTCCGCCGCGGGACCATTCTTGATGCCCCACTTGTCCCGATACTTTTCGTTCCACTTGGCATGCGAGGTGGCGAACTTAGGAACATCGTCGGGCACCTGCTCGAAAAAGATTTCGCGCGGCGGGAAGACCGTCAGGCGGCGGTTCCCCAGAACGCTTAGATACAGTTCCCTGCCCTCGATATACTCCTCGATCAGCACATCGCATTCAAACTTCTGATGGATGTAGCGCACGCGCTCCATGGCTTCCTCGGCCGTGCGAACGAAAGAAGCCTTCGCGATCCCATCGGAGGACTCTTCGCCCACCGGCTTAACGAAGGCCGGATACTTGAAGCGCTGCAACCCTCGCACGGGACGGGCCTGATGCGAGACCACGAACCGCGGCAGCCGCACGCGATGATAGGCCAGCACCTTCTTCGCGAGCGCTTTGTCCTTGCAGAGGAGCAATCCCTCGGGCCCGGCGCCGGTGTAACGCACCTTCATCAGTTCCAGTAGCGCGGGAATATTGGGCTCATGCGACCGGTCATGATGGAAGGATTCGGTGAGGTTAAAGACGATATCCGGCGCGCACGCCTTCAGCTTCTCGACGATGGTGGTGACGTTATCGAAAACCGCCAGCGTTTCCACTTGATGCCCCAAACGCTGGAGACTATCGAGCACGCTCGCTTCGGTGGGCTTTTGATATTCCCGGAGCGACTCGGGAGTAAACTTTTCTTCCGGGTCGGCTCGCTGGGCGATATCGAACAGAACCAGAATCTTCATGACTACACAGACCTCTTGAATCTGCCAGTGTACAAGTGATTCGTCACAAGTGTCGCGAGATAAGCGGCCAATTCAAACTGCAATCGAACAGGATCTCGCGGCGCGACCAGCTTCAACTCCTGGCAGCGCTGGATCAGCTTTCGCACCAGCATGCTCACGGTGTATTTGCGCTGTCCGGTCCACTGCACGATCGATGCGATCAGCGCGGCCCGATGCTTGCGCATCATCTTTGCCGCGGTCTCTCCGCCCGGTTCGCCGTTGCTGAAGATCGCGCGCAAGTCAGCATCGTAGAAGTCCGGGAAATCTTCGGCATACAGTTTGCGGCGTCCCGCGTAATATTTCGCCAGCGTCTTGCGGAGTTTGCTGGCCTCATAGGAGCGACGGCCCTTGGTGACCGCGGGCTTAGCGCCTGAGACCTCCTGCATCACTTTATGGATGTATTCCAGCTTCTCGATCGATTTCCACCCACGATATTTTTGCCGCCACTCTTCCGGCGGACTGCCCAGCCAGACCGCGAAGGTTTCGGAAAAGTCTTCCTCGGGATGAGCTTGCGCATACCAGTTCGGCAGATGCTGGACAAAGCTCTTGCTATAAGGCCGCGGAGTGTATGTTTCCGGAGTATACTCGGTCTCCGGACTGCCGAAGACGTCCTGCCAGTCCTTTCGCTCGGAGAGCTTATAAGCATGGTCCACCGCGTGGCCGCACTCATGCCGAAGGAGCATTTGGCACCATTCGGGCGTGCCTCCCTCCACTTCCATCATGAGATGCATCTCGAGTGTCTTGAGACGAGGATGGGCCAGATAAAACGGGATCGCGATCGCCGGTACGCCCGCGGGTGAGAACCATTCGTCGCCCAGGTAGCAATCGGGACGAAGAGTCACGCCGCGCGCAGCCAAGTCGTCAAACAACTGGTTGACGCGCGGTTCGAGCTCGCTACCCTGCAGGCGGACGCCTAAATCGCAGATCCGCAACGCGAGCATTTCCTCGTCCTTCAGCGAAACCCATGCGGGTTCCGCGCTGGTCTCCATGATTTATCCTAACGCGTAGAGTATGGCAGATAACAATCGATTTCTCACGGCAGAGTGGAATAACTTGGTCATGCTCAATTACGCGGTGGACCCTTCGCTGCTGGAACCATTCGTTCCCAAGGGCACGGAACTCGACGCATTCGAAGAAAACACGTACCTCAGTCTGGTCGGTTTCGAGTTCAACCGCACGCGCGTGCTCGGATTCGCCGTGCCTTTCCATCAGAACTTCGAGGAGGTGAATCTTCGGTTCTATGTTCGGCGCGGGTCAAAGCGCGGTGTAGTATTCATTCGAGAACTTGTGCCGAGATACGCCGTCGCTATGATCGCGCGATTTGCGTTCAACGAAAACTATTCGAGCGTGCCCATGTCGCATCGGATTGAAGCTGGGAACGCTGAATATACGTGGACGCTGGGATCAGAACGGTGCGTGATGAGCATCGAAACCGAAGGAGAAAGCTTCGTTCCAGCGGACGGTTCGCTCAGTCAGTTCATCACCGAACATTATTGGGGCTACACCGCGCGGAGGGGTGGCGGCAGTCTCGAATACGAAGTGCAGCATCCGCCATGGTCTGTGTGGAATGCGAAGCGGGCTAGCTTCTCCGGAAACGCTGCGGGATTTTATGGGGCCGAGATCGCGCAAATACTAACGCGGGAACCGGATTCCGCATTTTTGGCCAAGGGATCTCCGGTGACAGTATTCGGAAGCGCGAGAATTAGCTGATGATCGCCCGTCAAGCTTGACTATTTGTCCGGCTCCGAGAAGTAGTTATCGATATACAATGCTGCACCGAATTCACCGAGACGGCTTAACAAGGAAGGAGACAACTGCGGCCCACCGTCGAAGCCGTCTTGGAAATGGCCACACCACCAGATAAGGTCCGCATTCGCGGCATATTTCTCAATGGTCTCTCTTAGTGGCCACAGCCTTCCCAAGACATAGGCAAGACCTTCCTCAAGGGAAGTCCACTCAATTTTCCCGGCGCTCTCGTCGTCTGTGCCGTCAAACGCCCACATACCAGTCAGGGTCTTACCATCGGCCCGTTGGGAACCCTGAATTCGCGTCTGGCACGGTCGGAGGCCCAGTTCTCTGGTGATTGTCACTGGATCGAGCGTTGCGCTGAAAATCCTAAACTCGACCGTGTATTGGTGGCCCACTAAGCAACCTACCTAGCGGCCAGTAGCGGCTCGATACTTTTCAGATTCGCGCGAGCGTATTGCGCTTCTTCGATATCGCCATTTAAGTCAAGCATCGCGCGAAAGTGCTTCGCGGCGGCGGACAGAGTCTCCAGGCTCCCGTTGGCCTGCGCGAGGCGCGCGTAGCACAGTGCCAGAGCGTAATGCGCGTACGGATCGCTGGGATCGTACGCCAGCGACTTCTGGCAATACCCGACAGCCAGCTCAAAATGCGCCTGGTTTCGCTCCGAATCGCACAATCCGAAATAGGCCAGGCTGCGAAGGTCGCGCCAGGTATCGGTCTGCGCGGCGCGCTTTTTCTTTCCTAATCCAACCAGGAATCCGACCACGTAATAATTCATCTGCCCGGCGAGTTTGCTGTCGAAATCGCTCAACTTCAGATACTGGATGTATTCGCCGGACGCATCCGGATAGTTTCCGCTCAGCCGAAGGCTCTCGGCCAGCCACATATGCGGTTCGGCGACCGTAGGCGCGATCTTGATCGCCGCGCGCGCCGAGTCGATCGACTGTGGATACAGCTGCTTCATGCGGTAGGCTTGCGCCTGCATATACAGCGCTGGCGCATTACCTTTTTCGCGTTGTGTGACGATGTTCAACTGCCGAATCGCTTCGTCCGTGCCGCCAATATCGAGCAGCATTCCGGCGAGGCTCGTGCGGGCTTCCATATAGTCGGGATCGATCGCGATGGCCTTGCGAAACGCGGCTTCGGAGTTCTTTTCATCGAACAGGGAATTGTAGGCGCGGCCTAGATATAGTGCAGCCTGACTGTAGGTCCCATCGAGCTGCAGAGCTTTCTCGAAGCGTGCGACGGCCTTCTTATAGTTATCGGCACCGCCCTTGTTGTAGAGCCTCAAACCTTCGTCCAGCTCATCGACGGCTGCTTTATTGCGGCGGCGCACAATAAGAATCTTGAGCGATACCGTGGAATCGCGGCCGGGGTAAACCATCTCATCGCGAGGGCCGTCCGGTTCATATCCCTGCTTCACACCCTGAATCGTGTGATTGCCCGGCTTCAAACCCGGGAGGCGCAGCGGAGAGCTTTTATTGATAACCCCCTGCGACACCCCATCGACGAACAGCTCGACGCCGTCCATATTGGTCTCGAAAACCAGCGTGCCGTTCTTGGGCGGAGGAGCGTTCGACGACCGCAGGCTGGCAGGGATGTACGACAAGCCCATCTTCGGATCGAAGCTGCCTCGATCGCTGGT
>Ga0207667_10005500_pt1 | contig 15449 bp, 14 predicted proteins | sample KBSCornC52_FD_184301 | JGI IMG/M metagenome (GOLD analysis project Ga0207667, IMG submission 184301) | Corn rhizosphere microbial communities from Kellogg Biological Station, Michigan, USA - KBS Corn C5-2 (SPAdes) (version 2) | ecosystem: Host-associated > Plants > Roots > Rhizosphere > Soil ... | reverse complement strand
CCATGATCGGGATCAACGCGAGCGTGCCGGCCAGCTCCAGCCCCCAGCTCGCGGGAAAGACGCTCGCGAGCAGGATGCCGGCGAGCGACGACACCTGCCACGACAGCCAGCTCGCGAGCGCCATCCCCAGAAGTAGGCTTCCTTGCCCGGCACGTGGCCGTATGCGAAGCCCTGTTTCTGGAACAGCAGGTAGATCACGTCGCCGTTGAAATAGCCGATCGCGAGGCGCCGCCACAGCGGCAGGTAGGAGAAATGGGGAGCAAGCCCGGCGCTGAAGATCACGAAGCGCAGGTTGACCATCGCGGCCGTGAGCAGGATCGTCCAGACCGGCAGCTTCGCGACGAGGAGCGGCAGCACCGCGAGCTGCGACGAGCCCGCGTAGACCAGGATCGACATCGCGCTCGCCTGCCCGAGCGTCATCACCGACTTGCTCATCGCGACGCCGGTCACGAGCCCCCAGGAGAGGATCGCCATCAGTGTCGGGGAATAGTCGCGCGCGCCCTGGATCAGCGCGAAGCGGTCGGTGGCGGACAATCGAGCGAGCATCGGAAAGCGGGCCGCGGCGGGCGGTTCGTGCGGGCTCCGGCGTCTCCTGCCGGCACGGCCCGTCGTTATTGGAATCGGTACCGGACGATTATAGCGCCGGCCCCGCGCCGACCGACCGGCTCGACACCAAATGACGCTAAAATAAGCGTCTTTCCGGCTCAATGCTGCACACAAGCCGCTGTACCCAATTGCTTCACAGGAGAACCCCATGTCAATGGCCGACCGCGACGGCAAGATCTGGATGGACGGCAAGCTGATCGACTGGCGCGACGCCACGATCCACGTCCTGACCCACACGCTGCACTACGGCATGGGCGTCTTCGAAGGCGTGCGCGCGTACCGGACGGCCGACGGCAGCACCGCGATCTTCCGCCTGCACGAGCACACCAAACGTCTGCTGAATTCGGCGAAGATCTTCCAGATGGACGTGCCGTTCGACCGGGAAACCCTCGAAGCCGCGCAGCTCGACGTCGTGCGCGAGAACAAGCTCGAGTCGGGCTACCTGCGCCCGATCATCTGGGTCGGCTCGGAAAAGCTCGGCGTGTCCGCGAAGGGCAACACGATCCACGTCGCGATCGCCGCGTGGCCGTGGGGCGCGTACCTCGGCGAGGAAGGCCTCGCGAAGGGCATCCGCGTGAAGACGTCGTCGTTCACGCGCCACCACGTGAACGTGTCGATGGTGCGCGCGAAGGCGTCGGGCTGGTACGTGAACTCGATCCTCGCGAACCAGGAAGCGACCGCCGACGGCTACGACGAAGCGCTGCTGCTCGACGTCGACGGCTACGTGTCGGAAGGCTCCGGCGAGAACTTCTTCCTGGTGAACAACGGCAAGCTGTACACGCCCGACCTGTCGTCGTGCCTCGACGGCATCACGCGCGACACGATCATCACGCTCGCGAAGGACGCAGGCATCCAGGTGATCGAAAAGCGCATCACGCGCGACGAGGTCTACACGGCCGACGAAGCGTTCTTCACGGGCACGGCCGCCGAAGTCACGCCGATCCGCGAACTCGACAACCGCACGATCGGCAGCGGCGCGCGCGGCCCCGTGACGGAAAAGCTCCAGTCGGCGTTTTTCGATATCGTGTCGGGCAAGAACGCGAAGTACGCGCACTGGCTGACGAAGGTCTGAGCGCGCCGCGCGACCGACCGCCCCACCAAAGAGTGATAAGAGAAAGTCTCATGAGTGAAATCAAGGAAATGCCGCTGGTCGAACTGACGGCCAAGGATCTCCCCGCCTACTGCCCGAACCCGGCCATGGCGCGCTGGAGCGCGCACCCGCGCGTGTTCATCGACGTCTCGCACGGCGAGGCGCGCTGCCCGTACTGCGGCACGCGCTACAAGCTGCGCGACGGCGAGGTGGTCAAGGGCCATTGAGCCCGGCCGGGCCCGCGGGCCCGCCGCACGCGAGGCGGCGCAGCCGGAACCCCGGCGCGCCGCCCTTTTCCTGTTCTGACAACCCGAACGCGGTGCATGCGCGCCGTGCTTCATTACGACATCGGAAGTCGACCTGATGCGTCGAGCGCTGGTTATCGCACCGAATTGGATCGGTGACGCATTGATGGCGCAGCCGCTTTTTGCGCTGCTGAAAAAAATCCATCCCCGCATCGCGATCGATGCCGTCGCACCCACCTGGGTCGCGCCCGTGCTTGAGCGGATGCCCGAGATCCACGATGTCTACGCGACCGACCTCGCGCACGGCAAGCTGCAGCTGCTGCGCCGCTGGCAGCTCGCGAGCGACCTGCGCGACGTCGGCTACGACGCGGCGTACGTGCTGCCGAATTCGCTGAAGTCCGCGGTGATCCCGTGGCTCGCGAACATTCCGCTGCGGATTGGCTACACGGGCGAGCACCGCTACGGGCTGCTCAACGTGCGGCACGCGAACCCCGACAAATCGGCCGAGCGGCCGCCGATGACGACCCACTACGCGGCGCTCGCGTATGCGCCGGGCGCGAAGCTGCCCGAGTCGATGAAGATGCTGCCCCCGCCGCGCCTCGACGCCGACCTGAACGAGACGGCGCGCGTCTCCGCGCGTTTCAATCTCGATACGCGCAAGCCGCTCGTCGTGTTCTGCCCCGGCGCGGAATACGGCCCGGCCAAGCGCTGGCCGCCCGAGCACTTCGCGACGCTCGCGACGATCGTCCATCAGTCTTTCCCGTATACGCAGATCGTCGCGCTCGGCTCGCAGAAGGACGCCGCCGCCGCGCAGGCGATCGCCGACCACGCGCCGAACGTGCGCAACCTGTGCGGGCAGACGTCGCTGTCCGAGGCGTGCGCGCTGATCGCGCGCGCGAATGCGGTCGTGACCAACGATTCCGGGTTGATGCACGTCGCCGCCGCGCTGCGACGGCCACTCGTCGCGTTGTACGGATCGACTGATCCGCGCCACACCCCTCCGCTGTCGGACCTGGCGAAGGTACAATGGCTTCATCTCGAATGCAGTCCCTGCTTCGAACGCGAGTGCCCGCTCGGCCATCTGAAATGCCTGCGCGAACTCGGTCCCGAGCAGGTATTCGGCGATTTGCGCGGCATGCTCGTCGGGCAGCGCTGACCCTGACCGGCAGCGTCGCACGACGCGCCGGGCAATCCGATTCACCGGTGCAAGGCGGCCCCCACCCGGGCCGCCGTGCTGAATACGGCGCGCGACGCGCGCGAGAGATAACCCCGATGCCACGTTTTGCCCGCCTGTTCGAAGCCGCTGCCGATACGCTGAACGCCTACTACCAGGCCGTCGCCGATGCCAATCTCGACGCGCTGCTGGGGTTGTGGATCGACGAGGACTTCGCCAGCTGCGTCTGGGCCGACGGCGAGCATCTGCACGGCCTCGACCAGATCCGCAGCGGGCTGGCCAACCGGCTCGCGACGCGCCCGGTGACGATCGAACCGCTCGACATCCGTGTTTACGACAGTCTCGGCACCGTCGTCTATACGATCGCCGAAGCGCATCAGCAGGCCGACCTGACGGCCGAACCCGACATGGTTTTCGCGACGTACGTGATGATCCACGAACGCGGCGAGTGGCGCATCGCGCATATCCACGCGAGCCCGATTCCTGAACAGGCGGCCGGACAATTCGCCGCGAAGATCCGTCACGGGCAGGGTCCGCTGCACTGACGAACAACGAAGCAACGCATTAGCGGGGCGATCATGAGTACGGCTTCTCCGCCCACCTCGCCGCTGACCGGGGCCCCGGCCCCCGACGACGATTCATTGCGCTATCGCGCACCGCGCTGGCTGCCGAACAGCCATGTGCAAACCATCGTGCCCGCGCTGTTCGCACGGCGTCCGGCTGTCGCCTACCGACGAGAGCGATGGGAAACCCCCGACCACGACTTCATCGATCTCGACTGGGTCGCGCACCTCGACAGTGCCGCGCCGCCGCCCGACGCACCGCTGTTCGTGCTGTTCCACGGCCTCGAAGGCAGTTCCGGCTCGCACTACGCGCTGGCGATGATGGCCGCCGCGCGCGCGAAGGGCTGGCACGCGGTCGTCCCGCACTTTCGCAGCTGCAGCGGCGAGTTGAACCGCCAGCCGCGCTTCTACCATCTCGCCGACAGCGCCGAAGTCGACTGGATCCTGCAGCGGCTCGCCGCGCAGCATCGCGGGCCGATCGTCGCGGCCGGCGTGTCGCTCGGCGGCAACGTGCTGCTGCGCTGGCTCGGCGAGCACCGCAGCGACACGTCGATCGTGCACGCGGCCGCCGCGATCTCGACGCCGATCGACGTGCATGCGGGCGGCCGCGCGCTGTCGCAGGGCTTCGCGATGGTCTATACGCGCAGCTTCCTGAAGACGCTCAAGCGCAAGGCGCTCGCGAAGCTCGACCAGTATCCGGGCCTGTTCGATCGCGACGCGATGCTGCGCGCCGTGACGATGCGCGACTTCGACGAGGTCGTGACCGCGCCGCTGCACGGCTTCGCCGACGCCGACGACTACTGGACCCAGGCCACGACGCGCCCGCTGTTGCCGGCCATCGACGTGCCCACGCTGATCCTCAACGCCCGCAACGATCCGTTCCTGCCCGAATCCGCGCTGCCGAGCGCCGCCGACGTTTCGGCGGCCGTCGAGCTCGACCAGCCCATGGACGGCGGCCATGCGGGATTCATGACCGGACCGTTCCCCGGCCGCCTCGACTGGCTGTCGGCGCGGGTGTTCGGCTATTGCTCGAAATTCGTCGACCATGGATGACATCGTCAGGCAGGCCCTCGCCAAGTGGCCGAACGTGCCGCACTGCACCGGCTGGCTGCTGCTCGACCGGCGCGGCGAGTGGCGGCTGCGCGACGACGCCGCGCAGGCCGCCGGCGAGCTCGGCTCGCCGGTCCGGCACGCGGCGCTCAACGCGTTCATCGCACGCAACTACGAATGCGACGCGCATGGCCAATGGTTCTTTCAGAACGGGCCGCAGCGCGTGTACGTCGAGCTCGCGTACACGCCGTGGGTCGTGCGCCTGGCCGAACGCGACGGGCAGCTCACGCTGGCCGACCAGACCGGCGCGCCGTTCGAGCCCGACGCCGCATGGCTCGACGATGCGGGCGGCGTGCTGTTCCGCGCGGCGGGCACGCCGCCGCGCATCGCGGCGCTGCACGACCACGACCTCGGCCTGTTCGCTGATCATGCGGACTTCGACGCGACGCCGCCCGTGCTGCGCTGGCGTGACGGGCGCACGCTGGCGCTCGGCAACCTGGCGTGTGCCGATGTGCCGGCAACGTTCGGCTTCGTCGCGAGTCCCGCGCAGCGCGCGCGGCACGACACGTCGGATGGTGGCAACGACAACGACAGCGGCAGCGCCGCAAGCTGAAGCGCCGCCGCCCCGCCCGCCTGACGGCCGTTATCCGCGGCCGTTCTTCTCGTCCTCGCGCTCTTCCTTGTAGCGCGCCTCGAATTCCAGCAGCCGCGCGCCGATGATCGACTGGTCGTAGAACGACACGTCCTTCGCGTCGCGCGCCTCCTTCAGCTGGCGAATCGCCGACGGCCACGCGCCGTCGAGCGCCAGCTTCTCCGCGAGCGCACGGCGCCGCGCGAGCACGTCGCCCTTGCCGTCGCTCGCCTTCGCGAGATAGTCCCACCAGTCCGGCTGCTCCGGGTCCGCTTTCGCCTGCGTGCGTGCGAGCGTCTGCGCTTCGTCGAAGCGGCGCGCGGCGATCAGCGCCTGCAGGTGCGCGACGATCGCCGCGTGCGACGCCGGCCAGCGCCGCTGCGCGAGCGCCGCGAGCCGCACCGCGTCGTCGGTCCGGCCCGCGCGGCGGGCGAGGTCGGCGGCGAGCACGTCGAGGCTCGGCGAACTCGCCTGCGGATCGTCCGCGCGCCGCTCGCGCGCGTCGAAGGCGGCGCGGGCCGACGCAAGCGCCTTGTCGGCCGCGTCGTACTGGCCGAGCAGCGTGTTCGCGAGCGCGATCCCGTACTCGTTCGCCGCGACGTTCGGCGCCGTGCGATCGTCGATCTCGAGCTGCATCCGGCGCGCCTCGGCCGCGATGTCGTTCGGCGCACGGTTCTGCAGAATGCGCAGCCGCGCGCGCACGAAGCCGTATTCGGCCGACTGGCGCGGCTGCCGGTACGGCGCGCGGCGCGCGCGATCCTCCATGTCGGCGATCCGTTCACCCGTCAGCGGGTGCGTGCGCGCATAGGCCGGCACGCCCGCGTCGCCCATCGACGCGCGCTCGAGCCGCTCGAAGAAGCCCGGCATCCCGTACGGATCGTAGCCGGCGCCCGCGAGCAGCTGGAAACCGACGCGATCGGCCTCGCGCTCGGCCGAGCGCGAGAAGCGCAGCTGGTTGTCGACCGCAAACGCCTGCCCGCCCATCGCGATCGCGCTGCCGAGATCGCCGCTGCGCGCGAGCACGCCCGCCAGCACCCCGAGCAGCATCGTCGCGAGCGCGGTGTAGCCCGTCTTCTCGTTCGCGCCGATCATCCGCGCGATGTGCCGCTGCAGCACGTGGCCCATCTCGTGGCCGACCACCGATGCGAGTTCGGATTCCGTTTGCGTCGTGACGACCAGCCCGCTGTTGATCCCGATGAAACCGCCCGGCATCGAGAATGCGTTGATCTGCGGATCGCGCACCGGGAACAGCTCGAAGTCCGGCGTGTAGCCGCCGATGTAGCGCGCCGCGGCGGCAGCCGCGAGCCGCTTCGCGATCGCGTTCAGGTAGTCGCGCGCGAGCCAGTCGTCGAGGTAGTCCGGGTCGCGCCGCACCTCGCGCATCACGCGCTCGCCGAGACGGCGCTCGGCCTGCGGCGTAAGCGAACCGCCGGAGCCGTCGCCGAGGTCGGGCAGCTCCAGCGCGCGCAGGGGTGCACGCAGGCTCGCGACCGGCGCGGACGCGCCGTCGCCGCCGGAAAACCGGCTTTCCGCGCCGCCGTAGGTGCCGAATACGCCGGTCGCGATGCCGGAAGGCACCGTGGAAATCGACGGCGAAGCGCCGGCCGCCGGCTCGAGCGGCAGCGCGGACAGGCGCTGTGCATGGCCGCTCGGCGGCAGCACGAGCGCCGTCGACAGCAACACGGCAAGCAACTGTTTGACACGCATGGCAGGATGAAGACGACGCGTCCCGCGCGCCGGGCGCGCATCGCGGCGTTTGGTCTGAAGATCCTGGTCATTGTACCGGCGGGATCGCGACTGTTCGCTGCGGCGGATGCGCCGTCTGCACGCCCGGCATCGTGCAGGCCGCTGCTATGATAGGCGCCCGTTGAAACGTTGCAGATGGTTGCGGCACGGTGCCCGACGCGGTGGATCGACCGGCCGCGACACAAGAGATCGGAGCAGGACATGTCAGGACTTACCCATTTCGACGCCGCCGGCCACGCGCACATGGTCGACGTCGGCGGCAAGCAGGAAACGCAACGCATCGCGATCGCGCGCGGCACGATCCGGATGCTGCCGGCGACGTTCGCGCTGATCCGCGACGGCAAGGCGAAGAAAGGCGACGTGCTCGGCGTCGCGCGCATCGCCGCGATCCAGGGTGCCAAGCGCACCGCCGACCTCATTCCGCTGTGTCATCCGCTCGCGCTGACGCGCGTGGCCGTCGACTTCGAACTCGACGACGCGCTGCCGGGCGTGCACTGCGTCGCGCAGGTCGAGACGTTCGGGCGCACCGGTGTCGAGATGGAAGCGCTGACCGCCGTGCAGGTCGGGCTGCTGACCGTGTACGACATGTGCAAGGCGGTCGATCGGGGGATGGTGATCACCGAGGTGAGCGTGAGGGAGAAGCGTGGCGGGAAGTCGGGGGACTGGAAGGCTCAGGCGTAAGGCTTTGTTTCGTAAGTCCTTTCCTCGATTCCATACCTGCCACCCCGGTATCACCTTCGTCTGACGAAATCGCCTCGAATCTGACTGCTGGCATACGAAAAATCGATCTTGTCCCACTCCTGTCCCACAGGAGACTGGAATGGCTTCAATTCGCCAACGAGACGGGAAATGGCAAGTACGTGTTCGGCGTCGAGGATTCGCCGACGAAGCAAAAACGTTCAACACGCGCACCGATGCGGAGCGATGGGCGCGATCCGTCGAAACGGAGATGGATCGCGGAAGCTTCGTCAGTCGCAGTGAGGCCGAAGCGAACACGCTCGAAGATATCATCAACCTCTACATCACCGACGTATGTCCGACGCAACGTAGTGGCCCTGACGCAATCATTCGGCTTCGTGCCACTTGCCGCAAGACACTGGCAAAACTCAGCATGGCGGCGTTGACGCCGAAGGCTGTCGCAGCTTACCGAGATGAACGACTGAAGCAGGTGAAACCGGCGACCGTGATTCGTGAACTCGCGTTCCTGTCGGCCATCATCAACCATGCTCGTCGGGAGTGGGACATCAACATCCCCAATCCCATCGCATTGATCCGCAAACCAACCGCCCCGCAAGGCAGGGACCGGGTACTGTCCATAGAAGAAGAGGCACGGCTTCTTGCTGAACTGGTTCCGGTTGGCCGCATTAATGTCTGGCTGCTTCCAGCAACGATCCTGAGCTTAGAAACCGGCATGCGACGCGGCGAACTGGTCGCACTTCGATGGTCGGACGTCAATCTTGAAGCCCAGACGGCACATTTATCGATGACCAAGAACGGGACCGCACGGACAGTTCCACTATCCAAGAAGGCAGTCGCTACGTTGGCGGCACTGCCACGATCCATCGACGGCCGGGTCATTCCGGTCAAGGGACTCACTTTGCATGCTGCGTTACGGAAAGCATGTGCGCGGGCAGGAATCGTGGACTTCCACTGGCACGACCTACGGCATACAGCCATCACACGGATGGCGCAGAAGTTGCCGAATGTCATTGAACTCGCCGCTGTCTCGGGCCATCGCAGTTTGGCGATGTTGAAGCGGTACTACCATCCGTCCGCAACTGATTTAGCACATAAGCTCGGATGACGGCATTGACATGCGACGTGGCCCATGAGACTCATGGGCCACGTCGCATTTGGTGCAACGGCTGTCTCCCTTGATCGGGAGACAGCCTGTCGAATAGCTTATTTGCTGGCTGCTGTGGTCGTCGTTGACGCGTCAAGAATGCCAGTGTTGATGACCTTGTCTACGAAATTCTCCATCGCATTAGCGATGGCTTTCTGTCCAGCGTCCGCCAGCGCGTCGGCACCGACGCCACAAGACCCGTCTTGACTTGAATGCCCTTGCCCCCGGAACGTAGTCGCAATCAGTTCCTTGCCAGCCTTGTCAGACACACGGGCGCGGATTGCAATGTCTACGTTCGCATCCGCTGTTGGAACGAAGAAGCCAGGGGTAAAACGGACGCGCGGATCGAACTCAGCGAGATCGAACTTGAAGACCAGTCCGTCACCCAATGTGGGAATTGCACCGCCATTCCTGACTGCGTGAGGAAAGGCAGCCTCAACCGTCTTCGACAAGGAATTTTCGAGGGTCTCCCCGATATACATGGGGTATCGATGAGCGCCGCACTGGAACCCTGGCTTCACCTCCTTCCCGGCAGTCGCAAGGTTGTCGCTGAACACCACATACGCCTTGTCCTGCTTGACCTTGGTACTCATTACTTCAGCCGCCCCTGATTGGGACGACACTTGCACGTTATAGGCGCAACCCGAAAACAAACTAACCACCGAAAGAGCGGTTATCGATTTGATCCATCGCATAGCATTCCCCGTAACTCATTCATTTTGTAAGCTATCTCGCTAAAGGAGATAGCTCGAATAGGTTAGCGGCAGCAGTAACCTCGATCTATAGGTGTTGTCGCCGAACATAGGTTCTTGCAACACACCTTACAATTGCATATCGACACATAACCACATCTCGGGGAACCATGAGGACATTGACGTTGATGTGCGCAGCTATTGGACTTTTGAGTGCGTGTGGGAAGTCCGACCAGCCAACTACGGGGACACCTGTATCCAATACGAATCAGCCAACAGTCGCCGCTCTCCCGTTTACCATCGAAGGCGCATCGTTGAGCGATATGTTTCAGAACAACCTCAAGTTCGCCAAGGTACTGGTCGGCGTGAATGGTGGATCAGCGGCGCAATGGTCCGCAACCTCGATTGCGATAGCCGAGAAGGTGGCGACGTTCGGCGCGGATTCAGTTGAAGTTTCAGTGCGTCGCAATGAAGTTAGGCAATCTCGCGGCGACAGATTCCGGGAAGTCGCACATGCATACTACAGCCCAGACCCCAGCCATTCCGTCTGGGACGACAAGGAAAAGTGGAAGCTGTTGCAAGCAGACGCTTCGCACCTTTCCTCGCAACAGGACGTGAACATCTACGACGAATTCTCGGACTTGAATCAAAAGCTGATCGACAAGGGCATGGACGACAACACCGCCGATCAGAAGGCCGGGGCGGTCATTGCGAAGAAATATCACCTTCTGAAAGATTGGCGACTACCCATCGGAAACGTCCTGAAAGACGTGTCCCGAGACGCAATAAATGTGGATGTCGCACCGGCCAACGACGGCTTGGCAGCACTGGATCGGTGTTTGAAAGGCAAGATCGTCCGCATGATGACGACATGCTCGTGAATACACGGGCGATCACGTATCAACCGACATGACCTGCTGAGACGGGATGAGTTTCGGCGGCGGGACGCACTTGCAGATACAAAGGTCGTCACTCAGTGCCACACGCCGCCCGTCCGGCCCCGTCATCGGCAGTCGTGGGCCGTCGCATTGAATCTTACCAATTGTCTTACACACCGGGCAAAACACATCGTCCTCTTCATGAGCGATGTGCTTGCCATCAAGCTCAAACGGCGTTGCCCTTGCCCGGACCGTTCCGGCCACGGTCGTGTGATCGCCGTCGAGGATCATATATCGGGTCATGTCCGTATCGCACTGAAAATCAAGCTTGGTCGAGGTAAGCCACGAGTTCCCACGCGACAGGTGACATGTGCTGCCGCGTACCCATCATGCTGTCAAGAACTGCCAGCCGTCGTGGTTCGTGCACCACGACGGACGGTAACGCGTCACCCTTTAGAAACCTGCGCTTCGCGTCGCCGACCTGACCGGCATCCAGTTTCGCGCACCATACTCCATCCTCCGGGCACTGCTGGCCGGTGTGTGCGACGGTCCCCAGTGGCAGACGTGCCGCAACGTTCTGAGGCTGATCCTGCTGCGAAGTCTTCTCGGTTTTCCCTTCGAGCGGCAACCCAGTTTTCGGATCGAGATTCTGGGACTTCGCCATCTCATTGACAATCTCGTCCGACGGCTTCTGCGGCGGGACAGCGGCGTCCTGTTCCTTCTGCCATTGGAATGTGCCATCCCACGGCGGAAGCTTCGCAGGCGGAAGCGGCACAATCTTGTCGATGTCCGGAACCTTGGGATTGCGTCCGTCGTTACCGTCGATGAACTCACCGATCAACGCGTAACGGCGGGTCCGCTCCACATCATTTGGAAGCGACAGATATGAGAGTCGATCAGTCTGAGGGGGGGCCTTGAACCCGTTTTCGAGCGCCAAAGCGGCTTGAGTGCTGCCTGCCGCTACCCCTTTCTGAAAAGCATCGACCGCCTCGCTATACGACGCGTTGTTTTTCAAATTAATTCCCAACGCGTTGGCTGCCTCGCCGTACCCTTGGTCAGTCGCACACCGACGCATCTGGCGTGCAATATCCGGGGCCTTGTCATGAGGGGCCAGCAACTCGGCAACATATGTCTGCGCTTCCGGGTTGCCAAGATCGGCGGCCTTCCTGAAATACCGCAGCGCCATCTCGGCATCTTGCCCCAGTCCATACCCCGTTTCGAGATAGTGGCCGATGTCGTAATAGCCCGCTGGGATACCTTGTTGAATCAGTCGCACAGCAAGCGCCACCGTCTCCTTCGGCGCATCGGGCGAGTCCGCCAAACCATCAGAAATCAACGACTGAAGGTTCTGGTTAGCCTTGTAGTGCCCGTGTGCCGCCGCGATCCGGTAATAGCGCGCAACCTCATTGAAATCCTTTGGACCGTCCTGCTTTTCCAAAAACCGGGCGTAGCGGAACAGACTGTCTGCCTGCGGATCAAGCGACGGCAAATGATCGGCCTGATGCGTGCAGGTAAAAGCGAGATTCGCACGCACGGCGCTCATGTCGGGCAACGATGTCACTGGCGCTTCCTTTTTCGTACAAGCGCAGGCCACTAGAGCAAGCGCAATGATGATGGCGTATCGGTTCATGAATCAGTCGGAACGGGTGATCTTGTTCGAGGTTCGCATAAAGCCGACTAGAGATGCAGCGGGGGACTGGTCGCCAGCCCTCTGAAAATCGGCATTGTTGTTGATGAGAAGCTCCCAGTTCTTGAACGCTTCTTGGGGATCATCCTGTGCTCCCTTCCCACCAGTGTGCAGATTCCACAATTGTTGCCGCAACCGCTTCGTCACATCGCCGTGCTCGTGGCAAATATTGAGTTCGCTGTCCGCCTCCATGCTGCGCGTGTTGATGTTCGCCGAACCGATGGTTGTGAACGTATCGTCAACCGTCATCAGCTTGGCATGTACGTACACCGGCTCCCATTTTCCGGGCGGCGAATCCGGCGCAACCAGTGTACAGACATGTACCTTGAGTCCCGGATAGTCGCGGTTCATCACCGGGTGCGCCGGCCCCTTCATCTGCGACTCGATCCCGGCACGCTGCGCCTTGAGTTGGTCGACTTTTTGCTTCGCCTGCGCAACCGCCTGCGTGGTCGCCGATGTGTTCGCCATGCCTTGTATCTGAAGCGCGCCGAGATATTCCTGTCCGGCGTCCTGCTGTTTGCTCACCACGTCGGCAAATTGTTTTCTCAGGTCGGATTGGCGGTCGCTCTCCTGCAAGATCGCTCCCACGCCCGGCATCGATTTCGCCTGTCCCAACGCATCGAGCATACGATACGTATTCAGCGTTCCCGTACTCACCGCCGCGTCGGTGGAGTTCGTGATGACGAACAGATACACCATCCCGTGCTTGCCGGAATCTCGTCCCCACTTCTGTTGCTGCACCGCGACCGCCTTGATCTTCTCCGCGAGCGGCACCCACCGGAAGTACTGATTTTCAATGAAGACGTGCTGCGTCGCGTTATTAGCAGCCTGAAGATACAGCTTCTCGATGTCGCGCTTGCCCTTCTGCGACTGCGTGCGCAATATCTGCGACATGACCGGTGTGTCGCCACCCGGATCGATTCGCACCTTCAGTCGCGTGTGCAGACCCTTGCGTTTCTCTGCCAGCCCCTGACCGGTTGCATCGTCCCATGCCTGACAGAAATTCTCGTTCAGGTAGCGTAGCACCGGTCCCGTTACCCACGCCGAGATATCCTGCCACGGCGAAAGCCCATTGCGGCCGGTCGTCGGCGTCTTGCGCACATAGCTGTGATCGTTCGTGTCCCAGTACTGATCGAGCATGTTGTGCCCCATGACGAAGCCACGCGCATTCTCCGGATCTTCGTAATCAACAAGCACCATCTTCTGGTGATGCGTCGGTTCGGCCAGCCCCATCGATGCGCTGTTCTGTGCGCGCGTCATCACATCGCGGTCCCGGTCCTTTCCATGCCAGAACGTATGCCATGCGATTTCGGCGCGATTGACCGCACTGAAACCGCGTGTCGCGAAGTCTATGTTTTTGAATGCTTCCTTTTGGTACAACGCGCCCTTGGCCGCAATATATACATCGCGCGGCCCCGCCGGCAGGTTGAGCGAAACATTGTGCAGGTTCGCGCGCCGGTACCATTCCTCATCGATCTTGCGCTGCTGATCGGTCTGGTAGTCACGCGACATCATCGAGAACTTCTCATACGCGGAATCCGGCAACCGTTGTTTAACATCCGTAGCGATGTCATTGCCGGGCATGTTGTTTTCGCTGAGTTCGGATACGAACGCCGGATCGCGCCAGACCAATAACCGCACCTTGACGCCTGCTTCCCCCTTCTGGCGCAGCAGTTCGCCAATGCCGACTCCTTGGCCGTCACGCTTGAACATCATCGAGGGCTGGAAACCCCAGCAGATGATATCGATAGAGTGTCGCGCCTTCGAAATCTGCTCGTACACGTGACCAAATGCTTCCTCGCCGTTCACAAGCGGACGAAAGGTCGCGGCGGCAGGGTTGTATTCGGTCTTTTGCACGAACCAACGGAACGTGACGGTTCCGCTGTTCGTATGATTCAGCGCGATGGGCGTCGTTGCGACAAAGACATTCGAAGCAGGTGAACTGTTTGCCATGAACTATGCTTCCGAAGAGGGATTAAGCAGATCGCCATAAACCTGCCGGTGCGCTGCGCGGTCTGCCGCTGCGGTGTCGCTGTCCGTCTGTCCCTCATGGAACTGGATGCCCCGGTTCGCGAGCGCCCCGTTTGCCGCGTCGCGGTACTCGCCCGGCACCGGAATGTCGTGCCGGTCACCGTTCGCCAGTTCAAGCGTGTATTTCTGCGTCGCCACGTGATGATCGATCGGCAACTGTCCGGACTTATCAAACACGCCTTGCTTGACCAGCGCGCCATCGGCATACAGCTTATAGGGCATTCCGACCGGAGCAACACCGGGCGAGGAAGGCGACGCAAACGTGTTCAACGACAGCTTCTGGACCGGCGAATCCTTGAACGCCGGATTCGTGATATCGACCCGTGCGGGGCCTGCGAACGAATAGCTGGCGGCCTTGAAGTCGATCTTGCCCGGCGAGTGGATATTGATGCTTCCGTCCTGGCTGATCTGGATGATTGCGCCGCCGCACAAGATCCGGACTTCCTTACCGGAGGCAACTTCGATGACATCCGTCACGGACCGGATGTGCAACGCCAATTGGGCTGCCAGATCGATCACGCCCGCATGCGCCTGAATATCGATGTCACCTTTACCGGCGATTGCCTTCATGCCGCCGTTCTGCGCAAAGAGGCTGATCACGTTGAGCGCCGCGACGATCAACGACTGTCCCGACGCGACAGTCGTGGTCTGCCCGCTCACGAGATTGATGAGTTGATCTGCCGCGAGATGCACCGACTGCTGCGTCGACGCGGCAATTCCGGCCGGGCTGTCCAGCAGCATCACGGGTTCCTTGAAGGCGTTCGCTGTGCCCGTGCCACCACCTGCCGTGCGCCCGCCCTTGGCCTCGGGCGTCTGCGGCAATTCGAGTGCGTCAGTGAAATGCTTCAACGCATCGTGACCTGACTTGAGGTCCGCTGCCTGATGCCCCTTACTGGCTTCCGATAACGAATCGACCAAATTCCCCGCGCGGGACAACTGTTGGCTTGCCTCGCGAACGTCCAATTGTTCAGCGTCCGGCGACTTGTGCTGGGTGCTGATCGCCATCCCCTGATTCGCGCGCATCGCACCGAACGCATCAGTATGGAGTTTGTAACCGATTCCGCGATAACCACCACGCGTATTGCCCGTCTGGTCAATCAGGTATCCCTGATGGAACAGGTGATAGGTGCCTCCGGTATAACTCGTCAGCCGCTGACCGCCCTGATGCGTGGAATCGTCGTGGATCAGCGCGTTGTACGCACCGGTATTGCCG
>Ga0207667_10005498_pt1 | contig 15450 bp, 11 predicted proteins | sample KBSCornC52_FD_184301 | JGI IMG/M metagenome (GOLD analysis project Ga0207667, IMG submission 184301) | Corn rhizosphere microbial communities from Kellogg Biological Station, Michigan, USA - KBS Corn C5-2 (SPAdes) (version 2) | ecosystem: Host-associated > Plants > Roots > Rhizosphere > Soil ... | reverse complement strand
GCCGGGTCGAGCCCCTCGACCTTGCCGGCAAGGCTGGTCAGCTGCTCGGACAGCAGCAGGTAGCACTGGTGGAGCAGGGCGAAGACCGGCTGCTCGCGCCAGCGCGGATCGGCGAAGCGGCGGTCCTGGCGGGGCAGCTTGGCCGCGGCGGCGGAAGGGTCGGCGGAGAGGTGGCCGAGGAGGTTCTCCCAGAGCGCCAGCCCATCGGCCAGCATCTGCTCGCGGGTTTCCCCGTCGGCCAGCGGCAGGGCGCGATACCAGCCTTCGACCACCCCGCGCCATTGCGCGGGATCGGCCAGCCAGCCGGCGACGCCTTCGGCGATCGGCTCTTCGACTGCCGCCGGTCCCTGCCACAGGTCGCGCAGCTGGCCCGCGAGCTGGGTCCACGGTTCGACCAGCGCCGCCTGCGGGCTGCTGCCCCAGGCCGGCATGGCGAGATCGCCAAAGGCGGAGAGGACCGAGCGGGTCATGTCGCCCTGGAGGCGGAGCATGCCGGTGAACAGGTCTGCCGGGCCGGTGGCCGGGGTCTCGGGTTCGCCGGGCTTGGTCACGCGTGGTTCTCCGCTTGCTCGGGGCTGAGCATAGCCGAGCAATGCCGCAAGTGCGAGATGACTTTGCCGGCGAGGGTCCCGAAACGCTCGGCCTGCGCGACCGGGCGATTTGCCTCTGGGCACTTATGCCCCTAGAGAGCAGCCTGCGGCGCTCCTGCCGCAGTCTAGCTGGATATTCGCCAAGGTCATGGAAGACGAATTCTACCGCATGAAGCGCCTGCCGCCCTACGTCATCGCCGAAGTGAACGCGATGCGGGCCGCCGCGCGCACCGCGGGGAAGGACATCATCGACCTCGGCATGGGCAATCCCGACCTGCCCCCGCCCCAGCACGTGATCGACAAGCTCTGCGAAGTCGCGCAGAAGCCCTCGGCCCACGGCTATTCGGCCAGCTCCGGCATTCCCGGCATCCGCCGCGCCCAGGCCAATTACTACGGCCGCCGCTTCAACGTAGACGTCGATCCCGAGACCGAGGTCGTCATGACCATGGGCTCGAAGGAAGGCCTCGCCAGCCTCGCCACGGCGATGACCGCGCCCGGCGACGTGGTGCTGGCGCCCAACCCGAGCTACCCGATCCACACCTTCGGCTTCATCATCGCCGGAGCGACGATCCGCTCGGTCCCGACCACGCCGGACGAGCGCTACTGGGCCTCGCTCGACCGGGCGATGAGCTTCACCGTGCCGCGCCCGTCGATCCTCATCGTCAACTATCCGTCGAACCCGACCGCCGAGACGGTGGACCTCGCCTTCTACGAGCGGCTGGTCGCCTGGGCCAAGGAGAACAAGGTCTGGGTCATCTCCGACCTAGCCTATTCCGAGCTCTACTACGACGGCATGCCGACACGCTCGATCCTCGAGGTGCCGGGCGCCAAGGAGATCGCGATCGAGTTCACCTCGATGTCGAAGACCTATTCGATGGCCGGCTGGCGCGTGGGCTTCGCGGTCGGCAATGCCAAGCTGATCGCCGCGCTGAAGCGGGTGAAGTCTTACCTCGACTATGGCGCCTTCACCCCGATCCAGGCCGCGGCCTGCGCCGCGCTCAATGGGCCGCAGGACATCGTCGAGGCCAACCGCGCCCTCTACCAGAAGCGCCGCGACGTGATGGTCGAGGCCTTCGGCCGCGCCGGGTGGGAGATCCCCAGCCCGCCCGCCTCGATGTTCGCCTGGGCCCCGCTGCCCCCGGCGCTGAGGGACATGGGCAGCCTCGAATTCTCCAAGCAGCTGCTGACCGAGGCCGAAGTCGCGGTCGCCCCGGGCGTCGGCTATGGCGAGGACGGCGAGGGCTTCGTGCGCATCGCCATGGTGGAGAACGAGCAGCGCCTGCGCCAGGCGGCGCGCAACATCCGCCGGTTCCTGTCCAGCAAGGGCGTCAATAGCTCGGCTGCCTGAAGCTGTGGGTTGATCGGGGGACAAGTTCCCCCGCCCTGCCGTTGCCCCCTTCCGCGGAACTGCCGATAATCGATTGCAGTGGCCGAGAGTCGCTGCCGGTGGCCTGTCGTCGCCGGCGGCGGGAAGGCCTTCCGTCGATAATGGGGACCGCGGTGGGGCAGTTCGGCTGGCTGGGGACTGAGCGGATATCGCCCGCCCTCGACCTGCGCCGGCTCGGCTGGGAGCTCGTGGTGCCGCCGGCCGACCTGGCCGAAGCGCCGTTCCCCCTGCTGATCGCCGATGTCTCGCGCGCGGCGGCCATCCGCCCCTCGCAAGTACGGGCCCGGGTAATGGTCGCGGAAGTCCCCGATTCGGCCACCCGCGCCCACCTGCTGGCGCTCCGCTTCGGCGAGGCCATGCCGCCCGGCCTTGCGCTGGACGAAATCGGCGAACGGGCGCGGCGGCTGACCCGCTCGCTTGCCGCCCTCCCCCGGCGCCGCAATCACGGCCCGGTGCTGCTCGACCTGCTCCACCGCGAAGGCTGGGTCGGCCGCCATCGCCTCGGCCTGCACCCGCGCGAGTTCGCCCTGCTGTGGCGGCTCGCCGAAACGCCCGACGTGGCCGTCTCCCCCGGCACCCTGCTCAGCGAGGTCTGGCACCTGTCGCACCGGCCGGAGACCAACAGCCTCGCCGTCCACGTCTGCCGCCTGCGGGCCAAGCTGGCCGGGGCCGGCCTGCCGGACCTGCTCCACACCAGCCCGGGCGGCTACCTGCTCGCCGCGATGGACGGCGCCGATCCGCCCCAACCGAACGTCGGCGAGCCGAACGCGGCAATGGATCGCACCACACTGCCCGCGTGAAAGGCGCTGCGCCGAGCCGCGGAATAATCGGATTGCATTGCGGAAGTTCGGCGGCTAGGGCCCCCGAACCACGCAAAACTGCGATCTGGCCCGATGGCGGAGTGGTGACGCAGCGGACTGCAAATCCGTATACGCCGGTTCGATTCCGGCTCGGGCCTCCACCCCAGTTCCCCTGACAATCAATCCCTCAGGACGCCCGCCGCTCCCGCCGCGCGGGTTTGCCGAAGGTGTGGCTGTGCCAGCGGCTGAAGGCGCCGATCGAGCTGTAGCCGAGCATGTCGGCCACGTCGGTCACCCGCATCCGGGGGTTGGCGTGACATTGGGTGGCCAGCTGCATCCGCGCGAGGTTGAGCAGGTTGCTGAAGCTTTCGCCCTCGGCTTCGAGGCTGCGCTGGAGGGTGCGGACGGTCAGGCCCATCGCCCCGGCGCAGGTCTGGATCGAGGCCTTGCCCGAGGGCAGGAGCAGCTTGATCAGCTGGTCCACGTCCTGCCGGACGGTGCGTTCGGCGGGGCTCATCACCTGGTCGAGCAATTGCCGCGCATGGAGCGCGAGCTGCGGATCGGCGCGCAGATTCGGCCGATCGAGGTCCTCCGGCGCGATGACGAGGCCGTTGAATTCGCAATCGAACACCGGCTTGCAGCGGAACACGCGCGTGAACACCGCCAGTTCGTCCGCGGGCGGCGGCTGGTGCGAAAAGCACAGGTTGCGGGGTGACCAGCCCTCGCCCAGCACCGAGACGCAAAGACGGCCGAGCACGCCGAGGGCAAGGGCCGAGGCCTGGCGGCTGGGCTCGGGCCGGCTGAGCTGGAAGTCCTCGCGCATGACGACGTCGCCCTCCACTTCCTCCATCTGCAGCACGAGGGTCGAATTGATCCGCGTGCGGAACTCGACAAGCGTCGCCAGCGCCTGGCGCAGGGTGGGCTGGTGGGCGATCAGCAGGCTGGTGGCGCCAAGGTTGGCGATCGAGCGGCCCTCTGCCATGCGCAGGCCAAAGGTCTGGCAGCCGGTCGCCTCGGCGCTGCGTTCGAGCAGGCGGATCGCGGCGACTGCGGGGATCATGCGCTCGGGATTGGCGAGCAGGTCGGCGGTCAACCCCTGCTCGCGCAGGAACGGGCGGGGATCGAGACCGAAGCCGCTCATCGTCTCCTGGTAGCCGGTGATCGCGGCGACCCTGACCACTTCCGCCATGCGTCCTTCTCCCTCGGGACCATGCCTTCGCCGCCCCGAGTTCAGCGGTGGCGTCGAATGGCAAAACAATGTCATGAAATGTGAAAAAGGCAAGCGGCTGGCAGCCTATCTCGCGGTTCAACACGAATTGGGAGATGGATCGCGATGGCCAAGGCTGTCCGTTTTGCCGAGGCCGGCGGGCCCGAAGTCCTGAAGCTGGAGGACGTTGCGGTCGGCGAGCCCGGTCCGGGCGAAGTGCGCCTGCGCCACGTCGCGGTCGGCTGCAACTTCGCCGACACCTATTTCCGCTCGGGCTATTACCCGGTCCAGCCGCCCTGCGGCATCGGCGTCGAAGGCGCCGGGGTGATCGAGGCGCTGGGCGAGGGCGTTGCCGGGTTCACGGTGGGTGACCGGGTCGCCTACAACGGCAGCCCGCTCGGCGCTTACAGCACGGAGCGGGTCATGCCTGCCGCGCCGCTGTTCAAGCTGCCGGACAGCGTCTCGTTCGAGCAGGCCGCCGCCTCGACCATGCGCGGGCTTTCGGCGACCTACTGGCTGACGCGAGCCGATCCGCGGCTCAAGGCGGGCGACACGATCCTGCTCCATGCCGCGGCCGGCGGCGTCGGGCTGCTCGCAGTCCAGCTGGCCAAGCTGCTCGGCCTGAGGGTGATCGGCACGGTCTCGACCGAGGCCAAGGCGGCGGTGGCCAAGGCCCACGGCTGCGACGAGATCATTTTCTACCGCCGCGAGGACGTGGCCGCGCGGGTCAAGGAGCTGACCGGCGGCGAAGGCGTGCAGACCGTGTTCGACAGTGTCGGCAAGGACACCTTCGAGGGCTCGCTCAAGTCGCTGCGGCGGCGCGGGGTGCTGGTCGGCTGCGGCACGGCCTCGGGGCCGTTCCCGCCGCTCGATGCCTTCCAGATGATGCTGCAGGGCTCGGTCTACTTCATTCGCCCCGCTTTCGCCGATTTCTACGCTGATCCGACCGAGCGCGCGGAGAACGCCGCGCTGTGGTTCGGCCATCTCGCCGCGGGGCGGGTCAAGGTCGAGATCGGCCAGCGCTTTGGCCTGGAGGACTGCGTCGCGGCGCATCGCGCGCTCGAGAGCGGGACGACCATCGGCTCATCCATCTTCGTGATCTGAAAGGCATTGCGATGCGGATCGAAAAGCTCACCACCCATATCGGCGCCGAACTGGTCGGCGTGAACCTCGCCGAGACGGCGCGCAACGACGACCTCTTCGCCGAGATCCGCGCCGCGCTGCTCGAGCACAAGGTGCTGTTCCTGCGCGACCAGGACATCGCCCGCGCCGATCATGTCGCCTTTGCCGAGCGCTTCGGGTCGCTGGAGGACCATCCGGTGGCCGGGAGCGATCCCGAATACCCGGGCCTCGTCAGGATCTACAAGGACGAGAATTCGCCGCCGGACTACTACGAGAACGCCTGGCACTGCGACGCGACCTGGCGCGAGGCGCCGCCGCTGGGCTGCGTCCTGCGGTGCGTGGCCTGTCCGCCGGTCGGCGGGGACACGATGTGGGCCAATATGGCCAAGGCTTACAGCGACTTGCCCGACCACGTGAAAGAGACCATCGCTCCGCTGAAGGCGCGCCATTCGATCGAGGCGAGCTTCGGGGCGCGGATGAGCGACGAGAAGCGCGCGGCGCTCAAGGCACAGTTCCCGGATGCCGAGCACCCGGTGGTGCGGACCCATCCCGAGACGGGCGAAAAGATCCTGTTCGTCAACGGCTTCACCACCCACTTCACCAATTTCCACACGGCGGCGAACGTCCGCTACGGGCAGGACTATGCGCCCGGCGGGGCCCTGCTCCTGCAGTACCTTATCGGCCGCGCTTCGATCCCCGAATACCAGGTGCGGTGGCGGTGGAAGCCCAATTCGATGGCGATCTGGGATAACCGGTCGACCCAGCACTACGCGGTGATGGACTATGCGCCGACCGTTCGCCGGATGGAGCGCGCGGGCATCATCGGTGATCGACCCTATTGATTTCAAAGGAGTAATTCCGATGCAGTTCCTCGACGATTCCCTGCTCCCGGCGAACCAGGACAAGCTGGTCATCACCGTTGCCCCCTATGGTCCGGAATGGGCGCCCTCGGATTTCCCCGAGGATATCCCGGTGACCATGGACGAACAGGTCCAGAAGGCGGTCGACTGCTACAACGCGGGTGCAACGGTATTGCACCTGCACTGCCGCGAGCTGGACGGGCATGGCTCCAAGCGCCTCTCGATGTTCAACGAGATGATCGACAGGATCCGCACCGCGGTGCCTGGGATGATCATCCAGGTGGGCGGCTCGATCTCCTTCGCGCCCGAGAGCGAAGAGGAAGGGGCCGAGGCCAAGTGGCTGTCGGACGAAGTCCGCCACATGCTCGCCGAGCTGACCCCCAAGCCCGAGCAGGTGACCATCGCGGTCAACACGACCCAGATGAACGTCATGGACCTCATGACCGAGGCCGAATACGGCGAGACCTCGCTGGCCAACCCGGCGATGTACCATGCCTATCGCGAGATGGTCGTCCCGGCCGGGCCGACCTGGGTCGAAGAGCACCTGCGCCGGCTTACCGCAAGCGGCATCCAGCCGCACTTCCAGCTGACCTGCATGCCCGACATGGAGACGGTCGACCGGCTGATCCGCCGCGGCCACTACAAGGGCCCGCTCAACCTCACCTGGGTGGGCATCGGCGGCGGCTTCGACGGGCCCAACCCGGCGAACTTCATGGAATTCATCCGCCGCGCGCCGGACGGGTCGACCGTGACGCTGGAGAGCGTGATGGGCAATGTCCTGCCGATCAACACCATCGCCATCGCGCTCGGCATGCACGCCCGCTGCGGGATCGAGGACACGATCTACGATCCCTACGGCAACAAGATGGGCTCCATCGCGCAGATTGAGCAGCTGGTGCGGATCAGCCGCGAACTTGGCCGCGAAGTGGCCAACGGGGCCGAGGCGCGCGAGATCTACAAGATCGGCACGCAGTACAACTCAACCGAGGAGACCCTCGCCAAGCTGGGCATGGCGCCCAACCGCGAGCGCGGGCAGCTGGCCGTGCCGATCCGGGCGGTCGCGTGACCACGCTGGCTGTCCCGACGATGGCCGAAGCGCTGGATAATGTGACCGTCCTGTTCGTGCCGGGCCTGCGCGACCATGTCGAGGACCACTGGCAGACCCATGCCGCGCGGAAATTCCCCCGCGCGGTCACGGTCCCGCCGCTGACGACCGACCGGCTCAGCCTGGCTGCGCGGGTGGCGGCACTCGATGCGGAGCTCGGCGCGATCGAGGGCGAGGTGGTGATCGCCGCCCATTCGGCGGGCTGCCTGATGGTGGCCGCCTGGGCGCAGAACCCGACGCGGGCGATCCGCGGTGCCCTGCTGGCGACCCCGGCCGACGTCGAGCACCCGCTGCCCGAAGGCTATCCGACGCTCGACGAGCTGACCGACAATGGCTGGAACCCGGTGCCGCGTGGCCGCCTGCCCTTCCCGACGATCGTCGCCGCCAGCCGCAATGATCCGTTGGCCGCATGGGAGCGGGTGGCGGTCTTCGCCGCGCGGTGGGGCGCGCTGTTCCATGATGCCGGCGACGTGGGCCACCTCAATCCGGCGGCGGGCTTCGGCCCCTGGCCCGCCGGACTGGACCTGATCGCGCGGGTGGCTGCGGTGCGGGCGTAGTAGGGACCCTGTCCACCCGATAGGATAGGCGAACGCGCGAAGCAGGGGGAGAGGATCATGGCCGGACCAGTGATTGCGACAGGCGGGCCGTCCGGCCCCGACCGCGCCGCGGCCTATGGCTGGATGGTCTTTGCGCTCAGCTTCGGCCTGCTGATCTCCGACTACATGGCGCGGCAGGTGCTCAATGCCGTGTTTCCGCTGCTCAAGGCCGAATGGCACCTCTCCGACGGGCAGCTCGGCCTGCTCTCGGGCGTGGTCGCGGTCATGGTCGGCGTGCTGACCTTTCCGCTCTCGCTGCTGGCCGACCGCTTCGGCCGGGCCCGGAGCCTCACCGCCATGGCCCTGCTGTGGAGCGCGGCGACGCTGCTCTGCGCGGTGGCCGGCAACTTCGGCGAGATGCTGTTGGGCCGCGCCCTCGTCGGCGTGGGCGAGGCAGCCTATGGCAGCGTCGGCATTGCCCTCGTCATCAGCGTGTTTCCGCAGCGGCTGCGCGCCTCGCTTTCGGCCGCCTTCATGGCCGGGGGGTTGTTCGGCCAGGTGCTGGGCGTGGCGCTGGGCGCGGCGATCGCCGCGAGCCACGGCTGGCGGACCGCCTTCCTCGCCATTGGCCTGTTCGGGCTGGTGCTGGGCCTTGCCTATCCGGCGGTGGTGCGTGAGCGCAAGGTGCGGGCGCTGGCCGGACTGGACGCCGAGCCGGAGGCGGGCGCGGCGCGCGCTTCGCTGGGGTCGCTGGTCGCCAGCCGCTCGGTGCGCCTTGCCTATATCGGCAGTGGCCTGCAGCTGTTCGCCGCCGGAGCCCTGCCCGCCTGGCTGCCGAGCTACCTCAACCGCTACTATGCGCTCGACGTGGGCCGCGCCGGCAAGCTCGCCGCCGTGCTGCTGCTGGTCTGCGGCAGCGGCATGGTCCTGTGCGGAATGCTGAGCGACCGGCTGGCCCGCGAGCGGCCAGAGCGCAAGATCGCGCTGGCCATGGCCTATAGCCTCGGCACGGCGGCGAGCCTCGCCCTCGCCTTCGCCCTGCCGCCGGGACCGGCGCAGCTTGGCCTGCTGGCCCTCGCCATGTTCCTCGTCGCCGGGACGACCGGGCCGGCCGGGGCGATGGTGGCCAATCTCACCCCGCTGGCGATCCATGGCTCGGCCTTCGCCACGCTCACCCTCGCCAACAACCTCCTGGGCCTTGCTCCCGGGCCGATCCTGACCGGGCGCATGGCCGACCTGCTCGGCCTCGCCGGGGCCTTCCGCCTGCTGCCGCTGCCCTGCCTTGCCGCGGCCTGCGTCTTCTGGGCCATGCGCCGCTCCTACCTGGCCGATCTCCGGATCCATTCGGGCCAGCTTGCCACCAAGGACTCCTGAGCCATGCCAAATGTGCTGAACCGCGCCCGGGACTATGCTCCCGGGACTGCCGTCGCGCTCGTCGTCGCCGCGGCCGCGACCTTCCTGTCCGAGCACTATACCGCCCCGGTGATGCTCTATGCCCTGCTTCTGGGGATGAGCTTCAACTTCCTGACCGAGGCCGAGCGGACCCGCCCGGGCATCGAGTTCGCCTCCAAGGCGCTGCTGCGCGCGGGCGTGGCGCTGCTGGGGATGCGGATCGGCTGGGCACAGGTGACGGCGCTGGGCTGGGGGCCGGTGCTGATGGTCGTGGCGCTGGTGGCGGGGACGATCCTCGTCTCGGTCGCGCTGGCGAAACTCATGGGCTTCAATCCGCTGTTCGGCTTCCTCTCGGGCGGGGCGACCGCGATCTGCGGCGCTTCGGCGGCGCTGGCGCTGTCGGCCGCGCTGCCCGGCCACGAGAAGAAGGAGCAGGCGACGCTGTTCACGGTGATCGGCGTCTCCGCGCTCTCGACCCTCGCCATGATCGCCTATCCGGTGATCGCGCAGCTGACGGGGCTATCGCACCACCAGGCCGGGGTGTTCATCGGGGCGACGATCCATGACGTGGCCCAGGTGGTCGGCGCGGGCTATGCGATCTCGCCCGACGCCGGGGATACGGCGACCATCGTCAAGCTGCTGCGGGTGGCCATGCTGCTGCCGGTGATCCTCGTCGCCGGGCAAATCACCCGCACCACCTCCGCCCCCGGCACGGCGCGTCCGCCGCTGCTGCCGTGGTTCGTGGTGGGCTTCGCCTTGCTGGTCCTGCTCAATTCGCTGGTGACCCTGCCCAAGGCGGTGACCGGCGCGGGCAACGACCTGTCGCGCTGGCTGCTGGTCACCTCGATCACGGCGATCGGGATGAAGACGCGCCTCGGCGAAATCCTGAAGGTCGGCCTGCGCCCGGTGATCCTGATGGTCATCGAGACAACACTGCTCGCCGGAGTGGTTCTGGCCCTGCTCAGGCTGAGCCTGGTGTGACACCGATTGCAAAATCCCTGTCGTCAAATGTGAAAAGCCGCGGGTCGACTAAGCCTATCAGGCCTGCAAGAAACCAGTTGTTGGGGGAGATTTCCGACATGACTTCAGCCACATTGCGCCTGCGCGTCAGCGGGCTTGCCCTTCTCGCCGCTCTCGGCCAGGCCGCACCGGCCCTCGCCCAGGAAGCGGCCGCCGCTCCTGCCGCCAATGAGGCCGCCGCACCGGCGACCGCAGATCCCGGCGAAATCGTCGTAACCGCCCAGAAGCGTGCGGAAAGCGCGCAGAACGTGCCGATCTCGATCGCCGCCTTCAACGGCGCCGCGCTGACCAAGTCGAACGTGGTCACCGTGCTTGACCTCGGCCGGGTGGCGACCAACTTCCAGACCGTGCGCTCGTCCAACACCGGTTCGACCCGCATCGGCATCCGCGGCGTGGGCTCGCTCGCCAATACCCTGATCGAACCCAGCGTCGCGGTGTTCCTCGACGGGGTCTACGTGCCGCGCTCGGGCTCGATCCTCGGCGCCTTCCTCGACATGGAGGGCGTGGAAGTGCTGCGCGGGCCGCAGGGCACCCTGTTCGGCCGCAATGCCAGCGTCGGCGCCCTCTCGCTCCGCTCGGCCCTGCCGCGCCACGAGCTTTCGGGCGAGGTCTCGGGCGAAGTCGGCTCGTTCGACCGCTACAAGGTCTCGGGCAACGTCAACCTGCCGGTGGGCGAGAACGTTTCGCTCCGCGTGGCGGGCATGGGCCAGTGGTACAAGGGGCCGTGGTTCAACAAGCTCGACGGGCGGCGCTATGGCGGCTCGGACGACATGGCCTTCCGCGCGACGATGAAGGCCGATATCGGGAACCTCGAGTGGATCCTGCGGGCCGACTACACCAAGCTCGACGGCGACGGGGTGGCCAACTTCGATTTCGACGCCAACTCGGTCAGCCCGGCGCGGCTCGCCTTCATCCAGGCGGCCTTCAATGGCGGGCCCGACACCGAACTCAACGACCGGGTGATGAACCAGTCGGTCGCCGCGGGCCTGATCGACAAGAACTACGGCTTCTCGAGCACGGCTTCGCTCGACCTTGGCGGTTCGACCCTCAAGCTGATCAACTCCTATCGCGTCTGGACCAACGACCAGCTCGACGGCGACATCGTCTACTTCCCGGTGAGCCTCGCCACCCGGCGCAGCACCTTCGATTCGCGCAGCCACAACCACGAGCTGCAGTTCATCTCGCCCCAGAACGAGTGGCTGGGCGGCAAGCTCGATCTGGTCGCCGGGCTCTACTACTTCGCCGAGGACTTCAAGCTGGGCGAGCAGCTGAACCTGGGCAGCAGCTTCTGCGGCGTGCTGGTTCCGGCCGGGCCGGGGCGCACCGCCTGCGCGGCCTATGTCGCCAGCACGGGCGGCGTGGCGGCGACCGACCAGAACGTGTTCCAGAACGTGCAGTCCTTCGCGGCCTATACCCAGGCCAACCTGCACCTCGCCGACAGCCTCACCCTGGTGCTCGGCGGGCGCTGGACGAGCGACAAGAAGCGCGGAACCTATTCGCAGGTCTCCAGCCCCTTCACCGGGACCCTGCGGGCCAACGAGGCCCTCACCTTCCCCGGGATCAGCGAGAGCCGCTTCACCTACCGGGTCGGCCTCAACTGGAAGCCGACGAACGACGTGCTGGTCTTCGCCACGCATTCGACCGGTTACAAGTCGGGCGGCTACAATTCGGGCGGCGGCACGCCTTCGCTCTCAACCTTCGATGCGAACGGCAACCTCGTCTCGACCAAGCGCCTGTTCGACCGCGAGACGGTGAAGAACTACGAGCTGGGCATCAAGTCGAGCTGGATGGATCGCAAGGTCAAGGCGAACCTGACCTTCTACCGCATGGACATCGGCGGCTTCCAGGACCGCGCCTTCGATGGCGTCAGCTTCATCGTCCGCAATGCTGGTGCGCTGCGCCAGCAGGGCTTCGAGTTCGACGCCACCCTCGCGCCGAGCCGGAACTTCTCGGTCTCGGCCTCGGTGGCCTACCTCGACTCCAAGTTCACCAACTTCACCACTGCCTCGAACCTGCCGGGCCTCACCGGCACCCAGGACCTGACCGGCAAGCCCAACACCTTCTCGCCCAAGTGGACCACCAATGTCTCGGCCGACTGGACCGGCGACCTCGGCAGCACGGGCATGAGCTTTGCGGTCAACGCCAATGTCTCGATGATCTCCGACCAGTATGTCGGCACGGTCAACGATACCAATCCGCAGTCGCTGGCCGACGGCTACGCCGTGGCCGGGGCGCGGCTGACGCTCAACGGGCCGAACGACCGCTGGTCGGTCTCGGTCTTCGGGCGGAACCTGACCAATGCGCACTACCGCCCGCTCTCGGTCTACCAGCCGCTAGGCGCAGCGCTGGGCCTGAACAACACGGTGTTCAACGGCTCCACGGCCAACCGCGTACAAGCGAGCGAGCCGCGCACGTTCGGCGCATCGGCGACCGTGCGCTTCTGATCTGATCGGTTATAAGGGTTCCTTCCGGCGCGGTCTCTCGGCCGCGGCGGAAGGGACGCGACCGCAACCAGCGGCGCACAGCCGGAGGATGCCCCATGCTCGGACTGATGCAGGACTGGCCGCTGACGGTCGACCGGATCATCACCCACGCAGCCCGGGTCCACGGGGGACGCGAGGTGGTCACCCGGCGGACCGACGGGACCGTGCACCGCACCACCTACCGCGCCATCCATGACCGCGCTCGCGCGCTCTCGGCGGCGCTGGCGGAGCTGGGTATCGGCCAAGGCGACCGGGTGGCGACGCTCGCCTGGAACAGCGAGCGGCACATGGAGTGCTGGTATGGCGCGATGGGGATCGGCGCGGTGCTCCACACCCTCAACCCGCGGCTCCACCCCGACCAGATCGCGTGGATCGCGCGCGATGCGGGCAGCCGCGTGCTGCTGCTCGACACCACCTTCGTGAGCCTCGTCGAACAGGTACGCGAGCAGCTGCCGTTCGAGCACTATGTGATCATTTCCGATGCGGCGGGCATGCCGGCCAACACTCTCGGCGCCCTGGCCTACGAGGACCTGCTGGCCTCCGGGGGCGAGCCGCCGGCCTGGGGCCTCTTCGACGAGAACTCCGCCTGCGGGCTGTGCTATACCTCGGGCACCACCGGCAATCCCAAGGGCGTGCTCTATTCGCACCGCTCCAACGTGCTCCACGCGCTGATGACCACGGCCAAGAGTGCGGTGGGGATCGGGCCCGACGACGTGGTCATGCCGATCGTGCCGATGTTCCATGCCAATGCCTGGGGCATCGCTTTCACCGGACCCGCGACAGGGGCGAAGCTGATCATGCCGGGCGCGCAGCTCGACGGGGCCTCGGTCTACGAACTGCTCGACCGGGAGCGGGTCACCTTCTCGGCAGCCGTGCCGACCGTCTGGCTCGGTCTCCTGCAATATCTGCGCGAGAACGGCCTGAAGCTGCCGCACCTCCAGCGCGTGGTGATCGGCGGCGCGGCGCTGCCCGAAGCGATCCTGCGCGCCTTCTCCGACGACTACGGCGTCGAAGTTGTCCACGGCTGGGGCATGACCGAGACTTCGCCATTCGGCTCGATCGGCGGCGTCCCGGCGGCGCTTCACGACGCCGATGAGGCGGTGCGCCGCGCGGCGCAGCTCAAGCAGGGCCGCCCGCCGTTCGGAGTCGAGCTCAAGCTGGTCGACGATGCCGGGGCCGAGCTGCCGTGGGACGGGCGCACGCAAGGCCGGTTGCTCGTCCGCGGCTTCGCCGTGGCGGCGGGCTACATGAACGGCGCGGGCGGCGAGATCCTCGACGGCGAGGGCTGGTTCGACACCGGCGACGTCGCCACGATCGACGAATATGGCGCGATGCAGATCACCGACCGGGCCAAGGACGTGATCAAGTCTGGCGGCGAGTGGATCAGTTCGATCGAGATCGAGAACATCGCCCTCTCGCACCCGGCCGTAGCCAATGCCGCGGCGATCGGCGTGCCCCACCCCAAGTGGGACGAGCGTCCGGTGCTGGTCGTGGAGCCGCGGCCGGGCATGACGGTCTCAGCCGACGAGCTGCGCGCCCATCTCGAAGGGCGGATAGCCCGCTGGTGGATGCCCGACGACTATGTCCTCGTCGAAGCGATCCCGCTAGGCGCGACCGGCAAGATCAACAAGCTGGCCCTGCGCGATATGCTGCGCGCGCGCCAGTCAGCCCCGGAGACCACATGACCTGGACCCCGCCCACCGCCGACCAGCTGCTGGCCATGGACGTCTGCGCCGACCTGTCGGGCCTCGCCGCCAATCCGCGTTTCGCCGCGGCCACGCCCGACCTGGTCGAGGCGATCGCCGAGGGGATCGGCCAGTTCGCCGTGGGCGAATGGGCGCCGCTCAACCACGTCGGCGACACTGAGGGCGCGCGCTGCGCCGACGGCAAGGTGACGCTCCCCGCCGGCTATGCCGAGGCCTATGCCCAGTTCGTCGAACAGGGGTGGGGCGCGATCGACGGGCCGGAAGAGTTCGGCGGGCAGGGCCTCCCGTTCACCCTGGCGACCTGCGCGCTCGAAGCCCTGGGCTCGGCCAACCTCGGCTTTTCGCTGATGCCGATGCTGACGGTCGGCGCGGTCGAAGCGCTGCGCCACCATGGCACTGCGGAGCAGCAGGCCCGCTACCTGCCGCGGCTGGTCTCGGGCGAATGGTCGGGCACGATGAACCTGACCGAGCCGCAGGCGGGCTCCGACGTCGGCGCACTGCGCACCACGGCTACGCCCATTACCGAGGGGCCCCACGCCGGCAAGTACCGGATCAAGGGCACCAAGATCTTCATCACCTGGGGCGAGCACGACCTTTCCGGGAACATCATCCACCTCGTCCTCGCCCGCACCCCGGGCGCGCCGGCGGGCTCGCGCGGGATCAGCCTGTTCGTGGTGCCAAAGTACCTGCTCGACGACGCGGGCGAGCCGGGCCGGCGCAACGACCTGCGCGCCGTCTCGATCGAGCACAAGCTGGGCATCCACGCCTCGCCGACCTGCGTGATGAGCTACGGCGACAACGACGAATGCATTGGCGAGCTGGTCGGCGCGGAGAACGAAGGCCTGCGCTGCATGTTCACCATGATGAACTCGGCGCGGATCAATGTCGGCGCGCAGGGGGTGCAGGTGGCCGAAGCCGCGCTGCAGAAGGCCGCCGCCTATGCCCGCGAGCGGATCCAGAGCCCGCGGGCCGGCAGCGCCGACAAGGCCCCGGTGGCGATCGTCGAGCACCCCGACGTGCGCCGCATGTTGCTGCGGATGCGGGCCCTGACCGAAGGCGCGCGCGCCCTGCTCTACTACACCACCGGCCAGGTCGACCGCGGCGGGCTGGGCGAGACGGCGGCGCAGGAGCGCGCCGACGTGCTGGTGCCGATGCTCAAGGCCTGGGGCACCGACGTTGGCTGCGAGGTCGCCAGCCTTGGCGTCCAGATCCACGGCGGCATGGGCTTTATCGAGGAGACCG
>Ga0207667_10005496_pt1 | contig 15452 bp, 16 predicted proteins | sample KBSCornC52_FD_184301 | JGI IMG/M metagenome (GOLD analysis project Ga0207667, IMG submission 184301) | Corn rhizosphere microbial communities from Kellogg Biological Station, Michigan, USA - KBS Corn C5-2 (SPAdes) (version 2) | ecosystem: Host-associated > Plants > Roots > Rhizosphere > Soil ... | reverse complement strand
GTCCTTTGGGTCGCGGCAGCTGCGCCGCCCCGCGCCGCAGGGCCCAGCCCAGCAGCGCCAGCAGGGCGAGCGTCCCCGCTGCGCCGCCAAGGAAGCCCAGCGTCACCATCGGCTGGGCCGAGGTCGCCAGCGCCAGAGCGGCGATTGCGCCAAGGCCCAGCAGCACCGGCAGCAGCGCGTGCCGCCAGGGCAGGGCCAGCGGGCTCACCCGCGCCCGCATCAGCGCCATGGCCGGGAAGGTCCGCGCCCGCGCCAGCGGCGGCGCGGTGAAGACCAGCGCGACCAGCAGGCCATAGGTCGCCGCCACCAGCAGCGCCCGCGGATCGATCACCACGCCGGGGCTCACCGGCAGCAAGTCGCCCAGCGCGAGCGCCAGCAAAGGCGTTGCCGCCACTCCCACGGCCAGCCCCGCCACGATCGCCACCGCTGACGCCAGCGCCACCTGGATCAGCGTGATCCGCGCGATATCACCGCTGGTCGCTCCCAGCACCTTGAGCGTGGCGATGCTCGCCCGCCGCCCCTCCAGCCACGAAGCCACGCCCAGCCCGATGCCTATCCCGGCGATCACCAGCGCGGCGAGGCCCACCAGCACCAGGAACTCGCCCATCCGGCTGACGAACTGCTCGGTCCCCGGCGCGGCCTTGTCGCGGGTGCGCAGGGCAAAGCCGGAGGTCGGGAAGCGCCGCTTGAGGCTGTCGGAAGCCTCGGCGGGGTTGTAATCCTGGTTGAACACCACCCGCGCCCGGGTGCGGAACTGCGATCCGGTGGCGGTCAGCCTGGCCGAAGCCGGAAAATCGTCGCGCACGATTACCGGCACGCCCCAGCCGAATCCTTCGCCCAGCCGGTCCGGCTCGTCGGCGATGATCCCGCCGACAATCAGCGGCTTGCCGGCGATGGTGAAGCTCTGCCCGGGCTTGACCGCCAGCCGCTCCGCCGCGCCCTCCGCCAGCCAGGCCTGCCCCTCGGCCGGCGCACCCACCTTGCGCCCGTCCTGCAGCGTCAACCGCCCGACCAACGGCCAGGAGGCGTCCACCGCCTTCAACTGCACCGGCACGGTCGCATCGCCGGCGATGGCGAGCGCCTGCAGCCGCGTCCCCACGCTGACCCTGCCCAGCGCTGTCAAGGCAGCTCGCTCGGGCGGGGTGAGATCGCGCTGCCACACCTCCAGCCCGAGATCGCCGCCAAGGATCGCCCGCCCGCGATTGTCCAGCTCGCGCTCGATCGACCCGGTCAGCGTCCCGATCGCCGCCAGCGCCGCCACGCCGAGGAACAGGCAGGCGAGCAGCAGCCGCAGGCCCCGGAAGCGCCACGAGAGGTCCGGCCGGGCGAGGCGCCAGGCGGTGCGCCATGAAAGCGAAGGCACCTTCCTCCCCTCCCGCAGGCGGGAGGGGCTGGGGGTGGGCAAGCCGGCGGGCACCACGTGTGGATCAAGCCCACCCCCAACCCCTCCCGCCTGCGGGAGGGGAGTGCCGGCGCCGCTCTTATCCCCGGACATCGCTGACGATCCGCCCGTCCCCCAGTGTCACCACCCGCTCGCAGCGCCGCGCCAGTTCCGCATCATGGGTGATGATCACCAATGTCGCCCCCGTCGCCGCGCGCCGTTCGAAGAGCAGCTCGATGATCGCCGCCCCAGTCGCCGCGTCAAGGTTCCCGGTCGGCTCGTCGGCGAACAGCAGCGGCGGGCGCGGGGCCAGCGCCCGGGCAATCGCCACGCGCTGCTGCTCGCCCCCGGAAAGCTGCGTCGGATAATGATCGAGCCTATGGCCGAGCCCGACCGCAGCCAGCTCCTCCGCCGCCCGCACCTGTGCCTCCGGCTCCCCGGCCAGCTCCAGCGGCGTCGCCACGTTCTCCCGAGCGGTCATGGTCGGCAGCAAGTGGAAGGCCTGAAGCACGATCCCGATCCGCCCCCGCCGCGCCCGCGCCAGCTGGTCCTCATCCAGCGCGGAGAAATCGGCGCCCGCCACTTCGAGGCTCCCGCCGCTCGCCCGCTCCAGCCCGGTGAGCAGGGCCATCAGCGAGCTCTTGCCCGAGCCCGAAGGGCCGAGCAGGGCGAGCGTCTCCCCGGCGGCGACTTCAAGGTCGATGCCCTTGAGAATCTCGGTCTGGCCAAGAGTGAGAGTGAGGCCGCGCGCATTGATCACGGGGCCGGGTGGGGGGCTTGTCACCGCCGGGGGATGGCATAGCTAGGCACGGACCGGCAAGGAGGCAAAATGTACAGGGTTGTAACGACGTTGCTATTGGCTTGCAGTGCCGTTGCCGCCTGCTCCCGCTCCGCGCCCATTCCCGAGGGGATGGAGAGCGGTTCTCCTTCCGGTTCAAGCACTTCTGCGTCCATCGCTGACGCGCAGCCTGTCATGGGCCCGGAACGCCGGATCCTCGCCATCGGCGACAGCCTGCTCGCCGGCTACGGCCTCGCCAGCGCCAAGGAAGCCTACCCAGCCCGCCTCGAGACCGCGCTAAGGGCCCGTGGAATCAACGCAAAAGTGACGAATGCCGGCGTCTCCGGCGACACCAGCAGCGCTGGCGCCGAGCGCTTCGGCTTCGTCCTCAAGAGCCAGCCGGCCAGGCCCGACCTCGTCATCATCGAGTTCGGCGGCAACGATATCCTCCGCGCCGTCCCCCCCGAACAGACCCGCGCCAACCTCGACCGGATGTTGGGCGAGGCCAAGGCGGCTGGCCTTCCGGTCCTGCTCATGGGCATGCTCGCTCCGCCCAATTTGGGCAGCGAATTCAAGGCGAAGTTCGAGCCGATCTATCCGGATCTCGCGAAGAAGCACGGCGCCAAACTGGTCCCCTTCTTCCTCGCCCCGGTCATCCGCAAGCCCGACCTCGTCCAGGCCGACCACATCCACCCGACCGCGCAAGGCGTCGACGAGATCGTGGCGGCAACGGTCGGTGACGTGGCCAAGGCCTTGCCGAAAAAGTAAAGTCTTTCAGTTCCCGTTCGTGTCGAGCGAAGTCGAGACACGGCGCGCAGTGTGTCTCGACTTCGCTCGACACGAACGGTGTTTGGTCGGTTACAGCCGCGCCACCGCGCCCTCAACCACCTGCCACGCCGCCGCATCCGGCAGGATCGCAGCGAATGGCCCCGGCTCGGTCCCGGTCAACCACACCTGCGCTGGCCCCTCGGCGAGCCGCGCGAACAGCGCCTCGCGCCTGATCGAATCGAGGTGCGCGGCCACTTCGTCGAGCAGGAGCACGGCCGGCCGTTCGGTCCCCAGCAACTGGGCATGGGCGAGGGTGAGGGCGATCAGCATGGCCTTCTGCTCGCCGGTCGAGCACTCCGCCGCGCTATGGCCCTTGCCGGCCCCCTTTCCCGACATCACCACCGCCAGTTCGTCGCGGTGCGGCCCGGTGAGGGTGCGCTGGGCGGCGCGGTCGCGGCGGCGGCCCTCGGCTAACGCGGCGGCGAGTTGGCCGGGGTCGAGCGGGCCACCCGCCACATAGGCGATCTCGGGGCGGGCGAAGGGGCTGTCCGGCAGCGACGCGAGCACCTCCGACAAGCGCGCCACCAGCTGAGAGCGAGCCTGGGCGACCGCGGCCCCGGATTCTGCCACCTGTGCTTCAATCGCATCGAGCCATGCGGGATCGGGTTCCACCGGCTCGGCCAGCAGGCGGTTGCGCTCGCGCAGGGCGTTTTCGAGGCGCGCGGCGTTGCGGGCATGGGCCGGATCAAGCGCCAGGACCAGCCGGTCCAGAAACCGCCTCCGCGCGCCGGCACCTTCCATGAACAGGCGGTCCATCGCCGGCGTCAGCCAGCCGATCGAGAGCCACTCGCCCAGCCGCACCGCGGGCACTTCGGCGCCGTTGACCTGGACCAGGCGCCGGCCGGGCCGCTCCGGCGTGGTGCCGGTGCCGAGGCGCACCGGGCCTGCGGGTGTCATCAGGTCGGCGCTGATGGCGAAGCTGCCGGGGCCGGGCGATCCGGCAATGTCCGCCAGCTGCGCGCGCCTCAGCCCGCGCCCCGGGGCCAGCAGGCTGAGCGCCTCGAGCACGTTGGTCTTGCCGGCGCCGTTCTCGCCGACCAGCAGGTTGAACTTCGCCGTGCCGTCGAGCGCGGTCGCGGCGTGGTTGCGCAAGTGCGCGAGGGTGATGCGGTCGAGCGCCACGGGATAAGGGGGACGGGCCTCCGCCTCAGCCCGGCTGGACCTCGACCTGGGCGAAGGGCGAGAAGTCGGTATCGGTGTCGAACACGTCGACCCCTTCGCGGTGCTTGAGGAAGCCGACCACGGCATAGGTCACGGGCGTCAGCAGCACTTCCCACAGGACCTTGAGCGCCCAGTTGGTGACCATCACCGTCAGCACCGACTTGCCGTCCCAGATGCCGAGGAAGGCGATCGGGTAGAACAGGGCCGAGTCCACGGCCTGGCCGAACACGGTCGAGCCGATCGTCCGCGTCCACAGCATCCGCCCGCCGGTGAGGATCTTCATCTTGGCGAGCACGAAGGAATTGACGAACTCGCCCGCCCAGAAGGCGATCACCGAGGCGAGCACGATGCGCCAGGTGCTGCCGAACACCGAGACGTAGGTCGCCTGGCAGATCGTCCCCGCCGAGGTCGCCTTGAGCACCGGGGCGAAGGCGGGGTCGCTGCTCGCCGCGCATTCCCAGCCGGAAAACGGCGGCATGCCGACGACGACGATGCTCATGAAGGCCATGAATATCAGCGCGACGAAGCCGGCCCAGACGCAGCGCCGGGCATTGGCATAGCCGTAGACCTCGGTCAGGACGTCGCCCAGCACGTAGGACACCGGGAAGAACAGGATGCCCGCGCCGAAGACATAGCCGTTCACCTGCGACAGCTTGGCCGCGCCGATCAGGTTCGAGAGCAGCAGGATCGCGACGAAGGCGGCGATCATGTAATCGAAGTAGCGGAAGTGCCTTCGTCCGCCGGCAATCCCGCCGATGCGCGTGAGTTCTTCGTGCGAAGGGGAGTGGGTGGCCGCGTCCATGGACGCAACACCTATCGCGGTTTGCGCCCCGCGCAAAGCCAGCTTATGAGCACCCCCGGCGCGCGCCCGTAGCTCAGCTGGATAGAGCGTGAGACTTCTAATCTTGAGGCCGCAGGTTCGACTCCTGCCGGGCGCGCCAACCAGTCCAGAGAGTGACGGCCACGAAACGTCTCTCTGGGTAAGGGCAGTGAAATGCCCGCATTCTCGCGGGCTTTGGGCGGCTCGGTCAGCAATTCCGTGGCCACAGAGACGAATTGTCAGGTCTGGATCTGTGGATTTCTCGCCAGTTTCTCTGCTGGCAATTTTGCGGCCACGGAATTGGTGTAGGTCAGATTGCAGGGAACCCGAGCATCCGGCGCTGCTCGGCCCAGCCAAGTGGCAGGTCCGGACAGCGCACGAGGTAACGCGCGGTCAGGTGCCGGGGCTGCCGACCGTCCATGATCGACCGGATGATGTCGGGGGCTAGGTAAGCCAGGCGTGCATACCGGACGAGTTGCCGGACACGGGTGCTGGACGTGGAAGCTAGGTTGTCGTCTGTCATAGCCAGCAGCTGGTCGCGGGCGGCAAAACCGCTGGCGATGCTCTGCATCAGGGCAGGATCACCAGCCGACTGGCCGGCCGACGGTTGAAGACGCAGACGCGGCTCGTGTCCGCGGAAATCCGGAGAGGCGAGTATGGGCAGGGCGACCGGATGATCGTGATCAGCGGCAAAGCCGAGGCATTCCAGCAGCCGTGCAGCACTGATTTTGGCGGCGGCGCCTTGGTAGCTGAGCACGACTTCGAGCTTCGCGTCCAGGAGGATAGCCCGAACAGCCGCCACGCTTATCACGCCGAGCCGGGTCGCGAGTTTAGCGGAGGCTTCGACCAAGGCCTGCTGATCATGCGGCGGAAGATGTGACCCGATGTCAATCAGTTGCCTGGCATTCTGCAGCAGTTCGATGAGGGCAGTTCGGACCGCTGCGTCGAGTTCACCCGCGGGAAGTCGCAGGGCTGGCGTCGACGCATCGTCGGCCCGATTGGAGGCATAGTAGCGGTAGCGCCGACCATGATTGCGGGTGTGGGCCGGAGACATTGGCCTGCCCTGCTCATCCCGGATCATACCGGCGAGTAGGCTGACACAGCGCCGGGCGCCCGGGGAAAGCGGATGGTTGGTGCGCTGGGCCAGCTTCGCCTGCACAGCATCGAAAAGTGCGCGGTCGACAATGGCTTCGTGCTCGCCGGGCCAGACCTTTCCATTGTGCACGACTTGGCCGGAGTAGGTGCGGTTGGAGAGAAGCCAGTGCAGTGCGCCGCGACTAAGCGGTCCGCCGCCCCGCACGTTGCCCTTGCGGCTGACCACGCGCTTGCTGGTAACGCCCTCCCGTTCGAGTTCATCGCGCAGCTCAGCGACGCTCCGGCTGATGAGGTAGCGCTGCATGATCTGGCGGACGGTCTCCGCTTCCTCCGGGACCGGTACGAGCTTCTTCTCGACCACGGTGTAGCCCAGCGGCAGGGCCCCGCCCATCCACATGCCCTTGGCGCGGGAGGCGGCGATCTTGTCGCGGATCCGCTCGGCAGTCACCTCGCGCTCGAACTGGGCAAACGAGAGGAGGACGTTGAGGGTCAGCCGGCCCATCGAGTTGGTGGTGTTGAACGCCTGCGTGACGCTGACGAACGAGGCCTCGGCCGCATCAAGGATCTCCACGATCTTGGCGAAGTCGGCGAGGCTGCGCGTGAGGCGATCAACTTTGTAGACCACCACCACGTGGACCTTGCCGGCGCGGACGTCGGCGAGCAGCTGGGTTAGCCCGGGCCGCTCCATGTTACCGCCGGTGAAGCCGCCATCATCATAGAGGTCCGGGACCAGTTCCCAGCCTTCGTGTCGCTGCGACAGAATATAGGCAGCACAGGCCTCACGCTGGGCATCGAGGCTGTTGAATGCCTGATCAAGTCCTTCCTCGGTGGACTTGCGGGTGTAGATCGCGCAGCGCAGCCGCCGGGGCGCGTTATTGGCCATTGGATACCTTGAGTTCGCGCAGGCGCGGGCTCTTCAGGCCGAAGAACCGAGGCCCCGACCAGTGCGCGCCGGTGATCTCCTTCGCGATCTCGGACAAGGAGCTGTAGCGCCGCCCGCGATATTCGAAGCTGCTGTCGAGGACAATCACCTGATGGACCTCGCCGCGCCAGGTCCGGGACAGCCAAGTACCCGGCAGGATGCCGCCCGTTGCCGGATCCATCCGGCCGGACGAGCCAAAGCTGGTGATGCGCCTGATCTCAGCTTTGCTGAGCCCACCGGACGCCTTGGCCTGCACCTCCCATGCCAGCGCCCGGGCGAGCAGGCCCGCGCTAAAGGCGGGCGGTGCAGGGGTCCCGACGCGCCGTTCCCACTCCGCCTGGCGCTCCCTGGTGGTCATCGCTTCGATGGCGGTCACCTTCGAGACAACTTTCACCGCGCAACTTCCGTGGACACGATCCGGTAGACCCGCGATCCGGATTCTGGCTTCCAGCTCGCGAGCTGGTGCCCCTTCTTGCGCAGGCCGGTAAGCGCGGCTCGGGTGGTATGCGGCTGCCAGCCGGTGGCGACGACGAGATCATCGAGGGAGCATCCATCCGGGCGCTGCAGCAGGTCGAGCACCATCTGGCTCTTGGTGACCTGCGGAACAGGGAAGGGCAGGTCGCACATCTTGCCACCGGCTGATTGCGGCTCACGTGCCATGCGGCGGACGCGCCGGTTCGAGGTGCGGGTCTGTTTTGCATTTGACATGGTGGTTCTCCATCGGGACCAGCGACATGCCGCTCCCACCACCCAAAGCCCTGCCGGTCCCGCCGGTCAGGGCTGCGGCATCTGTCGTCGCCTCCTCCGATGCATGGTTTGCACCATGCTCAACGGGCGAGTGAAGTCGAATGGAATGTCGACATGTGGGCTGATTTAATGCGGAATTCGGCCCGCGACAAAGCTGCGGCTGGACCTGGGCGCTTCGTCGCGGCGTGGTGGCGGCAAGACCGACGACGAACTTGTTGCCGCGCTCTGCCTCCGGATCGGGATGATCATGGAAGACGTCTGTGCTGACGCGGTGACGGTCAGGCTGGATGATCGGCATCATCTGGCCACGGTGGTCCGGACGCTATCCGGAGCAGCCAAGCAGGTCGACGCTCTGATCAGGGCTGCCTCGGTGTTGCTCGACGGTGCCATTGACGCGCCTGGCGCGTCGTGACTGCCGATCCTAACGATGTCCGCTGAGTGGGACAGACCGGAACGGCGGGTCACGAGATTCGAAGGGCGACAAGGTGCCGTTCCAGCAGTTCGCGGTTGGTGTCAGCCCGCGCCAACTTAGCTGCCGTTCAGTCGAAGTTGCCTGCCCGTTGAAGCCCGCCGTTCATTCATCAAGCTCTGCAGACGTCGTGCCCAACGTCGGCTATGTTGGGGGAAGCGGACCTTCCCGTTGGCAGGTCGTCTTTAATCATAGTGTCCGCAGTTCTGGCAGCGCTAGCCGAAACGCCAGTACGGCATAAACAACGAGAGATATAGCCTGCCGCACTCGCTGCATTTCCAGAGTGCTGTAGCTATGGTGAAGGCTACATGTCCGCCGATCATACAAAGCACGCTGAGGATGAAGAGTAAGGCGACGATGCTAAGGTATGACGGAGCCAGAACGGCGGTTAAGCCAATCAACGCCATGGCAGTGAGTGGCACAATGGCACTGAAGAAGGTCATGACCAATCTTGCGCGTTCGTGTGTCATCTCAGTTCAGAACCTCCAACGTCAATTCTGCCCATTGGTATGCCGTGGCGCATCAGGTCGCCGGTGGTCTGGAGGCGCTTCGTGCTCACCCGTCCATGAGAACAGATAGAGAACGATTCAGCAAGGGTGTGGAGGAGCCGGGGTGGGTCCCTGAAGGCTGCCGTCGCCATCAGAATACCGCAATTTGCGCGTAAGCAGTGCAGATGGAATGGCTTCACAGGTTCTTTGGCGCGACTTGCTTTGTGAACGGACATATAGCTGTTAGCCTGTCCGTTCACAACGATAGCGGGCATATGCACGCCATTTGCGCTCGGTGCGGCTGCGACATCGTGTTCGATGGGGAGGGTTGGCGCCGGGCCTCTACCAAGGGCGTAGCGACTGGTGAGAAGGTCAAGCTTAGCTGAGCAGGACGAGGCCTCCTCAATCACCTTCGGGACTTCCTCCACGCAGGAAACACCGCATCAGGTAAATCACAGATTCCATGGTAGGCGTATTATTAGAGCAACGACTGTTAGCCGGAGCCGGCCACTCGTTGCCATGAGGGGCACGGGACGCTGCGGCTTGGCCGAACTGTGCTAGTCACAGCTACGGTCCGTGCCGAGCGTCCATGGCAGAGGTCGTCCCTCCGCACGCTCTCCTATCTCTAGCCAGCGCGCAGCTGCCCATTCGCTTGCACAAGAATTAAAGTGCTGCACTGCCACACGGCCCCTGTTGCATTGCGGTGACAGGTGTTCGCGAAATCCGAAAATGTCGAATTTTTACAATGCCTTCCGAAAGTTAAGCGGCCATGGGCGCCGCTCCTATCAACAGGGAGGCATATTGCCATGATCAAGTACTCGCTCGCCGCGCTCGCGCTCGTCGCCACTCCAGCCCTGGCCCAGGAAGGCCGCCCCTTCGGCGGATTCTACGCCGGCGCAAACGTCGGCTATGATCACGTGATCTTGTCGGGCTTTGGTACTTCGGGAGCAAAGGATGGCGTCGTGTTCAGCGCCGTTGGTGGTTACGATGCGAACCTTGGCAGCGCCATCGTCGGCGTAGAGGCCGAGCTTGGCGGATCGAGCGCCAAGGATCGCGAGGCCAACATCTACACCGCCGGTGACAGCGGAGAGGTGAAAGCTGCGCGCGACATCTACTTCGGGGCTCGCGCTGGCCTGCTCGCTACTCCGGAGACGCTGGTCTACGTCAAGGGCGGCTACGTGAATGGTCGCATCAACATCAACTACACCAGCCCGACGCCCGGTAACTCCTTCAGCGCGGGTTCGAGCGTTGACGGATTCCGCGTCGGTGCGGGCGTGGAGCAGGCGTTCGGGCCCTTCAAGGCTCGCTTCGAGTATCGGTATTCCGACTATGGCCAGTTCAGCTACGCCGGCACACCGCTCGGGATTGATATGAAGCGCCACCAGGTGGTGGCTGGCCTCTTCGCCAACTTCTGAAAACAGGCGAGGGGCGGGCCTTGGCTCGCCCCTCGCAGTCTGCCGTCTCTGTGCACTCGACGGCCCCTCACAAGTTCGTGCGCGATGCCACATCGCCTCATTATCGAAGTCCACGGCCAGCGAGATACGCTCGACCAGCCCATGAGCGAAGCCGATGCCCGCCAATGGCACATCGATCAGGCACCCGGCTGGCCCGTCGCGCCCATTGTAGGTTCGCGGACGGCGCAGGCGGACGGGGAGAGCCGGTAACATATTCTCAAGTCTTTCTCGATACTTGCACTCATCGGCTAACAAGGTCGCAGGCCGACAACCCTCTTCTGGCCCCGCCTGCTCTCCCCAAGCAGCAGGCGGGGCACTACCCCTTGGCCGCCATTGTCGCTCGACCCGCTCTCCCGCCAACCAGCGCTCTGCCTCCTCACACGAGGCGAACACCAGCTCTTGCCGCCGGCGCTCGCCAAGTGGTTACGTTTGATTGCATATTGGCAGCATCGATTGCAGCGCATAACGCTGGGATCGGGAGGGGCTGTTACGCCACCCGGGCAGTTCCTCCCACCCAGTTTACATTCATTGTTATGCGCGCTTAGGCACCTAGGCACGCGGCCGATCCGGTCCGTCTCTGTTGGGTGCTGCCTCGCAGAGCCTCGGGTCGCAGGCGGCCGGGTCACCTGGCTACCCAATGCCGGTGTCCTGATAGGTGTAGCGCGGTCCTTGGCTGGGCGTCTGTTGGAGCCGGTGTTGTAGCTGCCAGCCAAGCTCCGTACACAACTTAGAGAGCCTCCGCTTCACAGACATGACACGCCGATCAACGTGGGGATCAACCTTTCCGGACGTGAGCGACTGAAGGCGGCAGATGCAGTCCTCGATGTCCTGCTGAAGGCGCGAGCAAAGGGATCAATAGCCATAACCCTCCTGCTGCCCCGCCCCGGAGTATGCAGATAACATGGCTCAGCATAATGGCGCCGAGCGCGAGAGCGTGGCGCAAGCACCAAACACAAATGGAGAAGCATCACAGCATGCCCTTAGCTCGATGCTTGGGACTGTGCTGCTGACGCCATTATCGCCGCGCTGCACCTCGCTGCCGGGCGAATGAACGAGTGGCACGACCAGAACGTGCCAGCACCCGAGGGCGTCCCCCTATTAGCCGAGTGCCACGAGTGGATCTTGGTCGCCCTCTAAAGGTAAAAATTTGAATTGTGGAGATCGTATGGTGTATATCCCTGTGACGAAGCGCGTAAGATCATGGGGGTTAATATGACATCTGGACACGATTTTTCTAAATTGTTGGAAATATTGGAAAAGCTTGCTGTGGGAATGGTCGCCCAAAGGGCGGTTATGGCAGGCCTGCTAGCGGAACAGCCCGAATCGAAGGTCGCCGCCATTTTCCGAGTGGTTTCAGAGTTGGCCGACGAGGATGAGCCAGGAGCCGGAATGCGCGATGCGGCCCTGATGCGGTCCGCCTGGGATGAGCTGCTCGCCGAAACTCAGGCCTTCGCCGCGAAGTTAAGCGCGACGAAGGCTTAAACGGGGCTTCACACATGTGTTTGGGGGGAGGGCTGGGCAAGCCGAGGGCGGCCCCTCCGCCCGGCGCTCTAGGATGATAGATTCTAATTTCCTAGGCTGGCTCTCGCGCGATGTGATCAGCCTCAAGAAATGGAGACGGTTGCGGGCTGTTGATTGTCTGGTTGATGGCGCGGCCAGCCCTGAAATGCAAAACTCGGTGCGCTGTCGCCGTCTGAAAAGTGCCATCTCTTGGGTTGCGGACCTCACGTTCCGGACGTTCACGGGTAGAGAAGACGCCGAACCCGCGAAAGTCGGCTCGGCGACCGTGCGCGAGGGCGTCGGCAATCGCGTCGAAGACGGTATCGATTACCTGGCTGACTTGTCGTACGGTCAATCGCGGGTTCTCCCGTGCCACCGCAACGATCAGATCAGACTCCGCATATGGCCTCTTGGGCATGGCAACCGCACCGTTTCCGTCACGAGCAATGGCCCCGTGAACATAGATGTTCGCGTGCTCCATCGCGATCGCCCGAGGATCTAGGCCTTCGCCCAAATTCAGCAGACGCTCGGCGTAGAGGCCCGCCCAGTAGGTATGCAGGTTCTTCAGCTTAGGGCACCGCTCATTCACAGCTCTTGCCAACTCTTCGCGCAGTCTGCGGTCATAAAATGTCTTGTCGTCCATCGAGACCCCCATCTCAACTGGGCGTCATCGTGGCTGCGTTCACTGGCCGAGTCAATGGATTGCAATGACGCAATTCTGCCACTTTGTATGTGTGCCGGTCTAGGTCGATTCGGCCACATACAATTGCCTTTGGAATCAGTTGCTAAGCCATCTCTCGCATTTCCGGTGCATGCGATTGGGGCGGGCGACTGAGGCCAAGAAATAGCGAAACGGCTTGGTGGGGCGAGGCGCCCGGCGGTCATCCGTCGCCTTCGACTCGGACCAGTAGTAGCCCAGCATAGCTACCCAGCTCCACTCAACGCCAGTGGGGAACCGCCCGCGAGAAATCTGATTGAATCGGCAGCCGGGCGCCGCCCTTAAGCCCCCCGTCCAAGCAGCGGCGCACCTTGCATCCGATGACCTATAGAGGCGCGCCGCGCGTGAGTGGAAAACCCGGCGCGCCTCCACTTCACTATCTTGACCTATGTTATCGGCATCGGTCACTCCGCGTCTATGGAAGACTATCGTCAGTTCCTTCGACGCCGGATGCGCGAAGAGGTCCAACGTGCAGAGACCGAGGAGAGCGAGCGCCGACGCAAGCTGCATTGGGCGTGGGCTGGGCTCTACCGGGCGCGGCTCAAGTCGCTGGACGAGTCAGACCTCTCGATCGCTGCCTAGCCGCGAGCCGACGTCTTTGATGATCGAACGGCCGACAGCGGATGGACCAACGCGTGACCTCTCAGGGTGGGTCTCTGGAAACCCTATCGAAACCTAATTGCGCGATGCCAGCCCAGTTGGCTTTTCTCGCCGACTATTTGGACAGGCAGGCAGATCATGATGCGCAGACTGGCGCTATGTGTAACGATCCTGGCGGGGCTGCTTCCGGCCGTTGCCCAAGCTGACGATCCCCATGATCCGAAGATGCGGAGCGCGGCGGCAAGGGCCCGTGACCATGAAATCATCCGCCAGCTTAATCTCAGGGAAGCGGCGCGAGTCCGGGAGCGTGATGCGCGTTATGCCGAGAACTGGCGCGCGTACCGCGTCGCTCACACTGGTGGTGCAAATGCCGAGTACTCCGCCCAGGTGCGGGCTCATGAGCGAGACATGGCCGATTATGCGGACAGGCGGGCTCAGCACGAACGTGACATGGCAGCCTGGCGCCGCGCGGTCGCCGCTTGCCGCGCGGGTGATTACTCCGCCTGCGATAGATGAGATGCCGCTCTCGCAGGACGTGCTTGCTTGTCGAATAGGGCGTGCCTACGGTCCCTTTCACCGCAGGATCATGACAGGCTGCTAGCCGTTGAAGGTCTATGCCTCGCCGCCTTAAGGTGTACCGAACAATCGCCGGCTTCCACGACGCTTATGTCGCTGCGCCCAGCCGGAAAGCAGCCTTGGCGGCATGGGGGGCAAAAGGAGACCTGTTCGCCCGGGAAGCCGCCGAGGAGGTAACCGACGCCTCACTAATGGCGGAACCGCTCGCGCATCCCGGCGAGGTCATCCGTAAACCACGAGGCTCATTCGAAAGCGTGGCGGTCGCGACTGCCCCCAAGCCAAGCCGGAAGGAACCTAGCCGGGCCGCACTGGACAAGGCCGAGGCAGCGCTTGCCGATTTCGAAAAAAGAGCCGCAGCGGAATTGGCAAGCATGCGCGAACGAGTGGAGGCACTCGCTCGCGAGAGGGCCGATCTAGAGAAGCGTCAGCACGCCGAGCGTGAGAAGCTGGTGAAGCGACGGGACCGGAAACAAGAGAAGTATGCCCAGGCGGTGGCAACGACTGGCTAGCCGCGAGCGACAATCCACACCGCAGCGGCAAAGCACGCCAGCACTGACACCAGCGATGCCGGAAGAGCGTGCAACCGAAGCGCCCTGCCCAAAATGATCTCCACCGCGATTCGTCTCCTATGCCCGCGACGAGCATGGCAAACTTTGGTTGAGAAGTGATTATCGCTCCTTCTGAGACCAACCGGGAACCGATCGCGGCAAAGGGAGATTGAATGACCGGACACTCCGCGCAGCCTCCCTGGCCACCCCTCCCCGGTCAAAGAACGCGCGGGGCGTCTCTCCCCCGCCTTTTTTTCAGAGGATTACGCGAGCAATCAACCTGCAGCGCCGACTTTGTTGCGCGGGATTCAGGGTGTAGGGGGCAGTGCCCAATCCGCTTCAAACTGAGACAGTGCGCATGCGCAGGCCCGCTGCCATGGTGTAGCCTTGCTTGCTCATGTACCGTCAGTCATCTGACGAGAGTCGCACCGCACGGACATATCTCAATGGCTCGCAATCTCGCGTTCTTCGCCATGTTCTTCGCAGCGCTTTTGTTCTCGGCGCAGGCAAACGCCACGGTATATGACATCAATATCTTTGCGGATGTGACCGGCACCGATATGCGCTCGGCGTGTGGACCTGGCCAAGTGTTCCCGTTCTGCCCAGTGGAGACCGTTGCCTACCAGGATTCGATCGCGCGATACCTCGGGCCGATCGACCTGATCCAGGGCGACAATCCGTTCACTTATGGGGGCTATTACAGCAGCGGCTACATCACCGGGACCATCAACAACAACAATGGCCTGCTGACCGGACGCGACCTGACTTTCTCGTATGCCGCTTGTTCCGGGCCATGCCCAGGCGACCATATCTTCGCCACGGCTTCCTCGTTCCGCGTTACGGGAGGCGTTCCTGAGCCTGGAACGTGGGCAACCCTGCTGCTCGGCATTGGCGCTGTTGCTTGGGCCGCTCGGCGCGGTCGCATGGCGCGCTTACTGGTGGCCTGACCACACCTTGCCAGCTCATCGCTGGACATCGTTCGACCTGCGGGCAAGTCGAATGGGTGGCTGGCTGGGCGGGTGAAGCGGGTTCGCCGATTTTTGTGACATGTCTGATGTTCCGGGCGTCTGCAATGTTGGCGAAAACCGACCGGCTGAAATGGCAGCCAGATTGGGGACAGCGGACGGGAACTAATCTCTTCCCCAGGCGCCAATCCCGGCTTGATGAACGAAGGGCTGCTTGAGCCATGTCCTACTCGTAAGGAGACTTACCGGATTGTCCCACATCCTGGCCATTCACAGCCCCGGCAAATAAACGACGCCTTTGTTGGCGCTAGAGTGTAAGCGGGGCCGTGGCCCCACCTTGCGGGCCTGAAGCACAGCGCCGAGTCTCCGGGCCCTGATCGGGCGGAGGGCGCTGGTGCTATG
>Ga0207667_10005493_pt1 | contig 15455 bp, 11 predicted proteins | sample KBSCornC52_FD_184301 | JGI IMG/M metagenome (GOLD analysis project Ga0207667, IMG submission 184301) | Corn rhizosphere microbial communities from Kellogg Biological Station, Michigan, USA - KBS Corn C5-2 (SPAdes) (version 2) | ecosystem: Host-associated > Plants > Roots > Rhizosphere > Soil ... | reverse complement strand
GCGGCACGTCGATCGGTGACTCCGGCGTGAGCACCGCGGCGTCGATCGCCGCCGCCATCGTGATCACCTTGTTGGTACTGCCCGGTTCGAACACGTCAGACAGCGCGGCATTGCCGAGATCGGCTGACGGTGTGCCCGTCAGGTGGTTCGGATCGAATGTCGGACTCGACGCCATCGCCAAGATCTCGCCGGTCCGCGGCTTCATGACGATGACCGTGCCGCCGTCGGCGCCCGTCGAGGCGACCGCCGAGCTTAAGGCTTGCTGGGCCTTCCACTGGATGTTGGAGTCGAGGGTGAGTTCGATGCTTTGACCCGCAACCGGCGAGCTGCCCTTGTCGTGCCCATCGGGAATGACCGCGCCATTGTGGCCGACCTGCACCGTCTGCTTGCCATCCTTACCTGCTAGCACCTTCTGGTCTTTCAGCTCCAACCCGCCGAGACCGGTGCCGTCGGTGCCGACGAAACCCACCACGTTGGCGGCCAGGTCACCGTTGGGATACACCCGCTTCTTCGTCGTCACCGCGGCAACGCCCGGCAGGCCGAGTTTCATCACGGCATCGCCGACCGTCGGCGTAACTCCGCGAGCGAGGTAGACGAACTGACCTTTGCCAGTCAGATCGGTCGCGATCGTCGACCGATCGATGCCGAGCAACGGGGCCAGCTGGTACGCCATCGCGCCCGGGTTGGTTGTCGTTGAGGTTCGGGCGAGCAACGGGTCGGCGGTGATGTCGCGGGCGTCGACGGTTTCGGCCAGTGCGGCGCCGTTGCGGTCGACAATCGTGCCCCGATCAGCAGGCAGGACGACGGTGTGCGCGTACTGCTTGTTCGCCTGGCTCGCATAGACCGACGAGTCGACGCCCTGCAACTGGAAGAGCCGTCCGGTGAACACGATCATCACGAACGCGATCACGAGCAGGGCTGCATGGAGGCGGTGGGCGGGTCGACCGATCCGCCCGCCCAGCCGGCGGGAACGACGCGGACCGTGCGGACCGTGTGGACCGTGTGGATCTTGCGAACCGCGCGGACGACCCTGACCTCGTGGGCGCACCGGATTCGATTGGCGGATCGGTCGGGTCGACCTGACCGGCCGGCCAGTAGCCGTTCGCGGTGGGACGTTGCTCCGCGGTGCCGACGTGGCGGATCGTGCGACAGGTCGCGGCGGCGTCCGGCCCGGCGAAGCTCGACGCGCGGCCTTCGGTTCGATCACCGATGACCTCCGGACGCTGACGGGCTCGGCTTCACCGCGGTCGTCGGCTTCATCGCGGTCGTGGGCTTGGCCGAAGCCGTGGGCTTTGGCGAAACCGTGGGCTTGGCCGAAGTCGTGGGCTTTGCCGAGGTGTTGGCCTTAGCCGAGGCGCTCGGGTTCGGCGATGCCGTCGCTGACAGGCTCGCGGTCGGGCTCGGGGTTGGGTTCGGGGTTGGGCTCGCCGTCGGCGTTGGTGGCGGCGGAGGTGGTGCCGGCCGCACGCCGGGCTCGGCGACACCGACGACCTGGCCGTCGGGCTTTTTAAAAACCGGTGCCGGGGCAGCGACCATGCCCATCGCCGCCGCGCGCGCTGCGAGTGCTCCGGGGGCCGACTCAGCTTCGATCTTCTGCTGCAGCGCTTGGGTCTGCAGCCGAAGCGTACTTTGCTGTTGCTGGAGCTGGCGGAGAGTGAACGACCCCTGCGCAAGCCAGGTGTTGACGAGCAAAACAGTCACCAGGCCAGCGCCGAGCAACCCGGCCACGAGAAGCACGAATGGTGCGCGGGCGGGCGTCTTGGGTGCGCGCACGACCCGTAACGGCGGCGTCGGGCGTGGCGTGGCCGACCGGCCTGGTGCGCTCTGACTGGGACGGGTGCGCGACGGCGCGGCCTGCTCCGCGCGGGGAGCTGCGGCGGTTCGCGCAGGTGCGGCGCTCATGCTGCGGCCCTGATGCGCTCTACCGCGCGCAACTTGGCCGATGCGGCGCGCGGGTTTGCCGCGATCTCGGCTGCGTCGGGCTGTTCCGCACCGCGCGTGAGCAGCCGCAATCGTGGCGCGTGCTCCGCAAGCTCGACCGGCAAGTCGGCTGGAGAGGTGCTCGCCGCCCCAGCTGTGAAGACCCGCTTGACCAGCCGATCCTCGAGCGATTGGTACGACAAGACGGCGATTCGACCGCCAACCTCGATTGCCTCCAGAGCGGCAGGAACGGCGCGTTCAAGCACGGCCAGCTCGGCATTGACCTCAATACGCAGGGCCTGGAACGTGCGCTTGGCCGGATGACCGCCAGTGCGGCGGGTGGCTGCCGGAATCGCGTCACGGACCAGTTCGGCCAGCCTGGCCGTCGACGTGAGCGGACGACGCTGCCGCTCGCGCACGATCGAGTCGGCGATCCTGGACGCGAATCGTTCCTCGCCGTACTGCCTAAGCACGCGGGTGAGCTCGCTCGCCGAGTAGGTATTGACGACGTCCGCCGCGGTTAGTCCCGTCGCGCGGTGCATGCGCATGTCGAGCGGGGCGTCGTGGGCATAGGAGAACCCTCGGTCGATCTCGTCGAGCTGGAACGACGAGACGCCGAGATCGAACAAGATCGCATCGGCGAAAGCCAGGCCGAGCCCATCGAGGACAGCGGGTAGCTGGTCGTATACCGCGTGTACCAGCGTCGTGCGGTCGGCGAATGCTGCTAGCCGCGCTGCGGCCAACGCGAGCGCGTCGTGGTCACGGTCCAGCCCGACCAGCCGCGCTTGCGGATGGGCGGTCAGCACCGCCTCGGCGTGACCCGCCATCCCAAGAGTCGCATCGACGAAGACTGCGCCAGGCCCGCTAAGAGCGGGCGCTAGCAACTCGAGCACCCTGCCGACGAAGACCGGCACGTGTCGGTGCGCCGGCCCGCCCGCTGCGGGCTGCTCGTCGTCCATCTAGTTCTTCGACCCTTCGGATGCGACGTGTTGTTTGCGAGCGCTGGTGCCGGAGCTTGGGCTCGTGGCGGTGGTGGAACGTGGAGCGACCGTCGTGCGTCGGGGTCCCCTGCCGCTCTCGGTGGTCCACTCGGGTCGCCTGGCACCGGGGAAGGTGCGCCAGGAGAGCGAGCGCTGTAGAGCGAGCGGCCGGAGGCCTCGTCGCGCGTGGTCGGTTGCGAAAGGTGCGTCACAAGACGCCGGGCAGCACCTCCTCTCCGAGTTCGGAGAAGGCAGGTTCTTGCACCGTGAGATAGGTCTCCCAGGCCTGGGAATCCCAGATCTCGACGCGGGTATTCGCGCCGATCACGGCGCAGTCTCGAGTCAGGCCTGCGTAGTCGCGCAGCGGGGGCGGGATCGTGATCCGGCCTTGCTTGTCGGGCACCTCATCAGACGCGCTGGCGAAGAACACCCGTGAGTAGTCGCGAACGGCTTTCGCGGTAACTGGGGCGGTGCGCAAAGCCTCCGTCAACCGGCCGAACTCCGAGGTCGGAAAGACGTAGAGGCAGCGCTCCTGGCCTTTCGTGATCACGAGTCCCTCCGCCAGCTCGTCGCGAAACTTCGCCGGAAGAAACAGCCGGCCCTTCTCGTCGAGCCGCGGGGCATGCGTTCCGAGGAACACGACCCACCTCCTGGCTCCACGTAGCTGGCCGAACGAACGCTCCTGCGCCCTCGTCCTCCACTGCGCGCCACCATACTCCACTCTCCCCCACTTTCAAGCTCCTTCGCAACGATCCACACTCCAGACAGCTCCACGCGCCGAACCGGCGGCCCGGCCTACGCGTTGGGTGCTATGTGCGAGCCGGTACACAGCACTTGCTGCATAGGCGAAAAGCGGGTGGACTTGTGGCCAGCCGGAACTCGTCGAAAGCTCGTCGTCGAAGCCATGACCTGAGACACTCAGGCGAGACCACACGCAGGTACGCTGCATGACCCAACGAGAGACGCTCGCCGTTGTCGGTTCACCCCTGCGCCGAGGTCGCCGAGGACCCGACGGGCACGGCTCAGCCGCGATTAGGTAGGAGGACGGGTGGCAGCGTTTCCCGAGACCGAAGGGGCGGATCTCAAGGAGGTCGCCAAGACGGGCGGGCAGATCTGTGAGGCGATCGAACGGGTCATCGAAGGTAAGCCCGACGTGGTCCGGCTGGCCGTGACGGTCCTGTTCGCCGAGGGCCACCTACTGATCGAAGACGTCCCGGGCGTCGGCAAGACGATGCTCGCCAAAGCGCTGGCCAAGGCAATCGACTGCACCGTGCGGCGCATCCAGTTCACGCCCGACCTGTTGCCGAGCGACATCACGGGAGTCTCGGTATTCAGCCAGGAAAGCCGTGAGTTCGAGTTCAAGCCCGGCCCGGTGTTCGCCAACATCGTGGTCGGCGACGAGATCAACCGTGCCTCACCAAAGACCCAATCGGCGCTGCTCGAGAGTATGGAAGAGCGGCAAGCCACGGTCGACGGCCAGACGTACAAGCTGGCCCTGCCCTTCATGGTCGTCGCGACCCAGAACCCGATCGAAATGGAAGGCACGTACCCGCTGCCGGAAGCCCAGCGTGACCGCTTCACGGCACGGCTCTCCATGGGTTACCCCGCCGCCGCGGCCGAATACGAAATGCTCGATGCGCACACGACCCGCGATCCGCTCGACGACCTGGTGGCCGTTGCCGACGCCGTCGATGTCGCCCGGGCGATCGAGTTGGTCCGGACCGTTTACGTCGCTCCCGACGTTCGTCGATACACCGTCGAACTGATCGGTGCCACCCGCAGCTGCGGCGAGCTTCGGCTGGGCGCCTCCCCGCGCGCGTCGATACACCTGATGCGCTCGGCACGCGCAGCGGCCGCACTCGACGACCGCGACTACGTGCTGCCCGACGACATTCGAGCACTTACCCAGCCGGTGCTCGCGCACCGCTTGATCCCGACACCTGAAGCCCAGATCTCACGACGCACCTCGTACGACATACTCGCCGACATCGTGGCGCGCGTCCCCGTTCCGTCGCCAAGCGCGCGCCCCAGGAGTACGGGCATCTGATGCGGGCCGCCCTGTCGGGATTGACGACGCGGGGGCGGTCTTTCATGGCCGCCGGCCTAGCCGCGTGCGCCTGCGGGCTGCTGCTCGGCGAGGCCGATCTGTTGCGGGTCGGTGTCTTGCTGTGCGCGCTGCCGCTCGCCACCGCAGTAGTCGTGGCCCGCACGCGTTATCGCTTGTCGTGTAGCCGCCGCGTCGAGCCGCAACGCGTGGCGGTGGGCGAGAGCGCCGAGGTCGTCATCAAGCTTGAGAACCTGTCTCGGGTATCCACCGGCGTCCTACTGCTCGAAGATCGGTTGCCCTACAGCCTCGGCGGGCGTCCGCGGTTCGTCGTCGGGCGGATCGAATCGCTCGGCGTGCGGGAGGTGCGCTACCCGGTGCGAAGCGATGTGCGCGGCCGATACACGGTCGGCCCGCTGTCGCTTCGATTCGCCGACCTTTTCGGGCTCGTCGAGCTGACCCGGTCCTTCACCAGCACCGACGCCGTCATCGTCACGCCACCTGTCGTCGCCTTGCCGCCGGTGCATCTCGGCGGCGACTGGGCCGGCGGTGGTGACAGCCATTCGCGATCGATCTCGACCATGGGCGACGACGACGTCACCACCCGCGAATACCGCCACGGCGACGACCTGCGCCGGGTGCACTGGCGCTCGACCGCCCGCTACGGCGAGCTGATGGTCAGGCGTGAGGAGCAGCCGTGGCAAAACCGTGGCGTGCTCTTTCTCGACACGCGGATCGACGCCCATCGCGGCGACGGGCCTGCTTCGTCATTCGAGTGGGCTGTGTCGGCCACGGCGTCCGTCGGCTCTCATCTGGCGCGCGAGGGCTACGGCCTGCGGCTGGTCACCGACGTCGGCGAGGACGTGTCCGGCTACTCCTTCGACGCGATGACCGGCACCCCGTTCGAAGGGCTGCTGCTCGATCGGCTCGCGCTCGTCAACGCATCGGCCGGCCGCGATCTCACGTCTGGTTTCACCAGCATCAGACGCGGCGGTGGCGAAGGTCTGGTGATCGCCGTCCTCGGCAGCTTGACCGATGCCGACCTCGAAGCGTGCGCGCGGTTTCGCCATCACGCCTCGGCGTGCATCGCGATCCTGCTCGACACCGCGACGTGGAGTTCGACACCGACTACTGGGCGCAGCCATGCGGAATCCCACGCGCTGTTGGTGAGTTCGGGATGGCGGGTCATTCCAGCTGCTGCGCGCAGCGACCTGCGTTCGTTGTGGAGCGGCGCCTCGGCAACCTCGACGTTTGCGGCGAGCCGATGAACCCGCGTACCCGCATCACGGTCTTCGCCAGCCTCGCCACCCTGCTCGGCTCCTTCAGCCTGCTCCCGATCTACCAAACCTACGGCTGGATCCCGCGCGTCGTACTCATCATCGCGACCGTCGCAGCTATCTCGCTGCTCGCGAACCGGGTACGCGCTCTCGTCGTCGTCGCACCGGTGCTGATGGTCGCCGGTGTCACGATGATGATCACGCTGCTATATGCCCACCAGGTCGCGCCACTCGGGTTCTTGCCCGGGCCTGCCGCGCTGCGGCTGCTGCACCAGACGCTGTCGAACGGCTTCAGCGACACCACACAGCTGTCAGCACCGGTGGGCATCACGCGTGGCCTCAGCCTGATGACGACCGGTGGCATCGGGCTCATCGCCGTCGTCGTCGAAACGCTTGCCACGGGATTGCGCAGGCCCGCCGTCGCGGGCCTTCCGCTGCTGGCGATTTTTACCGTGCCCGCAGCGATATTGAGCAACGGCGTGGGCTGGCAGCCGTTTGTGTTCGGCGCCGCGGGATACCTGGCACTGCTGTTAGCCGAAGGCCGCGATCGGATCACCCGCTGGGGTCGCCCGGTGCGGGTGCAGCGCAACCCGGCAGCCGCGTCACCGTTCGCGCCGCCCGGCCGTCCTCGGCCCGCTGCCCCGGGGTCGAGCCCGGCAGCGTTCGGCGCATCCGGGCACACACCAAGCCGCGTTCCCGGCCGTCCCGTGATCGCGACCAACCAGTTGACTCAGGTGGGACGGCGGGTCGGCGCGGCAGCGATCGGCGTGGCCATCATCGTGCCCGCCATCATCCCGGGCCTGCATTCCGGCTGGTTTGGGACCCATCACACCAACGGCGCCGGTGGGCTTGGCGGCAACGGATCTGGCACGAGCATCAACCCGATCGTGTCAATGCGTCGTGACCTCAACGAGACGACGCCGCTGCCCTTGTTCAGTTACACGACCACCGGGACCCCTGAATACCTGCGGATGCTCACCCTCGACAAGTTCGACGGCACCCAATGGACGCCGGCGCCGACGACGTCGCCTGACGACCTTGACGCCGGCAAGCAAATTCCGGCACCCCCCGGGGTCACGGTCAAGCCCTCGAAACAGGTCACCACCGACGTCACGGTCGACCAACTCAAAGAGCCGTACCTACCGGTGCCGATGGTGCCAACCATGGTCAAGGCGCGCGGAGATTGGCTCTACAACCCGCTGACATCGGTCGTCTACTCCAAGCACAGCAGCACCGTGCGGCTGACGTATGAAGTGACGAACGACGTCTACGACCCGGCCGAATCGTTGCTGAATTCCATCGTGATCGACCCGAACAACCCGGCGACCGCTGCCTACCTCACAATTCCCGCGCATCTGCCTGCCGCGATCCAGGCGCAAGCCGACAACGTAGTCGCGCTCGCACACGCCACCACGCCGTACCAAAAAGCGGTCGCGCTGCAGAACTGGTTCCAGACCCGGTTCATCTACAACCTCAACGTGAAGTCGGGAAGCGACGCCAGTGCGTTGGTGTCGTTCCTGCAAGACCGCACCGGTTATTGCGAGCAGTTCGCCGCGACGATGGCGTTGATGGCTCGCATGGAAGGAATCCCGTCCCGCGTCGACGTCGGCTTCACTCCGGGCAGCAAAGTGCCGAGCACGAACACCTACGTCGTGACGACGGCCGACGCGCACGCATGGCCCGAACTGTATTTCACCGGCGTCGGGTGGCTGCGGTTCGAACCGACGCCGCGATCCGACGGCCAGACGACCGAGCCGACCTACAGCACGACGACAGGGCTTCCGACCTCCACAGGCCCGAGCCCGACTGCACAGTCGACGCTTCGGCCGGGTGGTCCGGTTGCTTCGCCGGCTCTCGGAGGGGGCCACATTCCGGTCGGCCCGACGAGCAGCAGCTCGGGTTCGTCCGGCACGCAGTTGCCGATCGGGTGGTTCGTCGTCCTCTTCTTGCTGTTACTGGCCAGCTTGAGTTCGCCCGCCGTGCGATCGATCGCGCGACGGCGCCGATGGGCGGCTGCCGCTAGCCCGGCAAGCCTCGCTCATGCTGCATGGGATGAGCTGGCCGACGATCTGCGCGACCTCAATCTTGAGTGGCACGGCGCCACCGACACTCCGCGGCGCGCGACAGCGGCGTTGATCGCCACCCGCAGGTTGAACTACGACGCTGCCGCGCAGCAGGCATTGCTTCGGCTCGCTCGCGCCGAGGAACTCGCCCGCTACGCGAGCCCGGCGGCGGGTCGCCTGGTAGGCGGCCTCGGTGCGTTCGATCCACGGGCAGACGAGCTGGTCGTCCGGCGCGCGCTGTTCGATTCGGTGCCGCGGTCGCGTCGGATTCGTGCCCGAGTAGCCCCGCCGTCGACTGGCCGCTTCTTCGCAGCTGTCGCGAACGACATTGTCGACAAGACGCGGAGCGCGTTGCGCAGGGCAAGCGACGCGGCCCTAGCGAAGCTGCCGGCACGCTAGGCGATTCTTCACAGCAGACGGACGGATCGCAGACCGGATCGCGGCGGACGGATCGCGGCGGATAGCTCGCGATCGACGGATCGGCAGGCTGATAGTGACGACTCGCACTACTCGCGCGCCGCTGCTTGCTCGCCGATTACTGGCCACGGCGATCGATGCCGTTTAGTTGCGCGTTGTTGCTCGCGTCAGTTGCTGGTTATTGCTCGCGGCGACGGTTCCAGCGATCCTCGAATCGCTGGATCAACGGGCGCTTCGGCTCGGTGCCATGCGCCGGATGAGCCGGACGAAATCGCATCCGGCCGCCCGAATGTGCGGCTACGGCAGTCGTTGCCTGATCGGGCCGCTCAGCACCCCGGCGCCACGTTGCGACCCCGTAGACAACCGCGAGCAACGAGATCAGGAACCCCGCGAACGTGATTTGGATGTACCCGACCGCGATGCCAACCGGCAAGAGCGCAAGGCCGAGGACGAAGCAGACGACCGCCCGCGCGTAGCGCCGCCGCTGACGAGTGCGGGGATCAATGCCCCTGACGGTCGCTGCGAACTTCGGGTCATCGGCATAGAGGGATCGCTCGATCTGCTCGAGCACACGCTGCTCGTGCTCCGAGAGCGGCACCATGCCCTCCCAACGACATCCCCGTCACGCGCCTGCTGCGATGCGCATGACCGGTGTTACCGACCAACAACCAAACCCAACGACCCAACTGTGTTACTGCGCTTCGACGAGCCGTGCAAGTCGTGCGAGCTCCTGCGAATCGCCGGATGGATCGATGGTTGCACTTTCAGGATACGAGCCAGCACGTGACGGCGGAAGCTGCCCGGAAAACTGCTCCACCATGCCGGTCGCCAACTGATGCAAAACCATCTCCAACGGATCGTCGCAAGCCCTAACTCTCTATCGGCTACCCGGTTGCGTTCTGGAGAATCCACCGAAACTCATGCCGGCCGGGTCGGACACGTCAAGGCTGGCGGGGTCGGACACGTCAAGGCTGCCGGGCGAGCACATGAAGCTGGGTCGCGATCTCGCGCAACGCCGGTACTTCGGCTGCTTCGAGTTCGACTGCCATCAACGCATCGACCGACTGCGGGTCTGCGTCGAAGAGACTGCCGGGGACGACGTCGGCAAATACCCGCGAACCGTGCTTCCCGACCACGACAAGCCCAGCCGCCGCGACCAACATCTCGAGATCGTGCAATGAGAAACGGCGCGGCACCGGATCGTTGGCTCCGTAACGCCCGAGCGGATCGCGCAACGCGTGAAGTGCTTCGTCGAACCGCCCCGCCACTGCCCGATGCAAGACCGCAGCGACCCGGTTGGCGGCGACAAGGCTCAAGACGCCACCCGAACGCAGGCAGCCCGCCACGGCTCGCAGAACGGCGCTCGCGTCGTCGACCATTTCAATGACGCTATGGCAAATCACCATGTCGAAGATTTCTGAACCGACGGCATCGGTGAGCCGGGCGGCGTCACCTTGAACCCCGCGGACGACGTCGGTGACGCCGGAGTCAGTCGCCCGGCGCTCGAGTGCAGCAAGCGAATCGGGACTGGAATCGACGACGGTGACGCGGTGGCCCAGCACGGCGGTCGGAACCGCGAACCCGCCGGTACCGCCGCCGACGTCGAGGACATCGAGCTGACTGCGACCGGTGTCAGTGCTGAGCTCGTTCAAGGTCTGTCGGACGCTGTGCCAGACCACGGCACTTCGCACGGAGCCGCGCACGCGCAACCGATCAGCCATCGTTATTGCCCCGCCTCGCAGATCGAGGTGCCTCGTCGATCGATGAGCCGAACACTACCCGGCAACGAAGATCACAAGGCGCTCGATGAGAATCCCGACAGCAGCCAGCGTTAACGGGTTCCGCTCCGGGGCGACCGGGCCGAACGAACGTCAGCTAGCCCGAACGTGTAATGCGAGAGCGGATTGATGGGCAACCCCGAGTGTCGTCTCGACCAAAGCCAGGAAGATCTCGACGTCGCGTAGCAGATCGTCGGCATCGCGGGCGCTGACCGCACCCTCGATACCGGCTTCGGCGGCGGCGCGTTTGGTTGCGCCAGCCGAGAAAAAAGCGGCCCATTCAGCGAGTTCGGGCGCTACATCGGCGAGCAGCGCCCACGCGTTGCGTGGGCGGCGTCGGCGCGCGGTCGATAGCTCGGGCCGAGTCTTCGCTGCGAGGACCGCAGCCGCACACCGCAAAGCGGCGAGATGCGCACTGGCATATCGTTCGGCGGGCCGCGAGCTGATGGCCGCCTCGTTTAACCCACGCCGAGCGATCGTGAGCAGATTGGATGCCGGACCGGGCGTGTTCGACGCCGGACCAGGCACCGCGGCTGGACGCATTCTCGTGATCGCCATCACGTACCTCTTTCGTCTGGCGTTGCTTCCACCTAGCTAGTTCGACGCGCCTGGCTGCTTCGACGGTCGAGATCGGCGCCTGGGCCTCGGTGGGTCGAGGACCTCGGCCCAGGCAGCCGATGACGTTTCCGAGATCGAAGACCCCACTTCGATGCGTCGGACCATCTCCCCCGTTCGAACGTATGTTCGAACACTGCCGAGGCTAGGCCGTCTTCGACCCGGGCGTCAAGCCTGTTTTACCTGAAGTCGCGAGATGTCTTCTGCACCGCCAACGGCAGCCGTTCGAGCCGGTCGGCGATCACATTGACCACCCCTTGCTCGCGCTCGAGCCGACCGCGCACAAGCAGCGCAGCCGCTGCGCGCGCCGTACGCCGATACCGGGTCCAGAGCCCTTTTGAGCACACGACGTTGACCATGCCCGTCTCGTCTTCGAGGTTGAGAAAGGTGATCCCGCTGGCGGTCGCCGGCCGCTGCCAGTGCGTAACAACGCCGCCGACCAGCACCCGTCGTCCGGCTTCTGCGGTTTTCAACGCGGCTGCTGGCAGCACGCCCAGTGCGTCGAGACGCGGACGCACGTGACGGGTCGGATATCCATCGGTGGTGACGGCGGTTGCCCACAGGTCGGCGGTGGTGAGTTCGACGTCGTCCATGACGGGCAGCGTGGGCGCGTGCGCACCGAGCACGGCGCCCTCGAGCCGGTCGGGAGTTGCCTGCGCAGCAGCACCCGCGGCCCACAGCGCCTCACGTCGCGACAACCCGAAGCAGTCGAACGCGCCCGCAGTGGCAAGGGCTTCGACCTGTGCTGCGGAGATACCGGTGCGGTGCACGAGGTCGGCCATGCTCTCGTAAGGACGGCCGGCCGCGATCTGCTCGGCCAGTGCGTCACCTATCGTGCGCACCGACGAAAGCCCAAGCCGCACAGTCTGCTCCCCCACCCCACTGCTTCCGCCCAACTCCCGTTGATCATCGGCAAAACGTGGTTCTGCAGACGGATTTGACGACACTTTGCCCATGATCAACGGGAGCGGGGGGTGCGGCTGAGATGTCACCGACTGGTGGGTCGCTGGTTGCAGCGTCGCTTTCGCCGAACTCGCGTTGATATCGGGACGACGAACCTCCACCCCATGGCGGCGCGCGTCAGCGACCAGGGACTGCGGCGAGTAGAAACCCATCGGCTGAGCGTTCAGCAGTGCGGCACAAAAGGCCGCCGGATAATGGAGTTTCAGCCACGAGCTCGCGTAGACCAGGTAGGCGAAACTGATCGAGTGGCTTTCGGGGAAGCCGAAATGCGCGAAAGCGGTGAGCTTTTCGTAGATCTCGTCAGCGACCGCTCCAGTGATGCCGTTGCTCGCCATGCCTTCGTAGAGCTTGCCGCGCAGGCGCTGCATGCGCGCCGTCGAGCGTTTCGAGCTCATCGCCTGCCGCAGTTGATCGGCCTCGGACGGCGTCAACCCCGCGACGTCGATCGCCATCTGCATCACTTGCTCTTGGAACAGCGGCACGCCATAGGTGCGCTCGAGCGAATTCTTCAACAACGAATGGGCATAGGTAGCCGGCTCCAACCCGTTTCGCCGGCGGATGAACGGATGCACCGAGCCACCCTGAATCGGGCCCGGCCTGATGATGGCGACCTCGGTGACGAGGTCGTAGAACTTGCGCGGCTTCAACCTCGGCAAGGTGGCCATCTGGGCCCGGCTCTCGACCTGAAAGACGCCGACCGAATCGGCATTGCACAACATGTCATAGACCGCAGGGTCTTCGCGCGGGATCATGTCGAGGGTGAGATCGAGACCGTAGTGTTCGCGCAACAGATCGAAGCATCCGTGCAGCGCCGACAGCATGCCCAGGCCTAGCAGGTCGAACTTCACCAGGCCGGTGCGGGCACAATCGTCTTTGTCCCACTGCAAAACTGTGCGATTTTCCATGCGCGCCCACTCGACCGGGCAGACTTGAGTAACCGGACGGTCGCAGATCACCATGCCACCCGAATGAATGCCGAGATGCCGCGGGAATCTCAACACCTGCTCGGCCAGCTCAACCACGTCGGCCGGCACGTCATGGTCAGGCGCCGGGCGCTGGCCGGACGCCGAACCCTCAGCCACCACCGAACCCCAGCGATCGAGCTGCTTCGACCAGGCATCTTGCTGGCCCGCCGAATACCCGAGCGCCTTGGCCATATCGCGCACCGCGGATTTCGGTCGGTAACTGATGACGTTGGCCACTTGAGCGGTTCTCGTGCGGCCGTAATGCGCGTAGACGTGCTGGATCACTTCTTCTCGTCGTCCGCTTTCGATGTCGAGATCGATGTCGGGCGGACCATCGCGTTCGGGAGCGAGAAAGCGTTCGAACAGCAACTTGAAGAAAATCGGATCGGCCTTGGTGATGCCGATCGCGTAGCAGACCGCGGAGTTGGCCGCCGAACCTCGACCCTGGCACAAGATGTCGTTGGCCCGGCAGAACTCGACGATCTCCCAGACGATCAGAAAATAGCCTGGGAAATCGAGCTTTTCGATGATGTCGAGTTCGTGGCCGAGTTGCTTGTAGGCGCCGGGTTGACGCTCGGCATCGAGCGGGCCGTACTTCGCCAGCGCGCCTTTCATGGTGAGCTCACGCAAGTAACTCATCTCACTATGACCTTGTGGGACAGGGAAATCCGGCAATCGCGGAGCGACCAGCGCGAGATCGAACGCGCATTCACGGCCGATTTCGGCGGCCCTCTCGACCGCACCCGGGTAGCGCGCGAACCGCTGCGCCATCTCGACTCCTGACCGCAGGTGCGCCGTGGTGGCGGCCGGCAGCCATCCGTCGATGTCGTCAAGCCCCCGACGAGACCGGACGGCGGCCAGCGCCCCGGCAAGGTGGCCGCGATCGGGCGTAGCGTAATGCGCATTGGTAGTGGCCACGAACCCGACGTGGCGACGGGTGGCAAGGTCGAAGAGCGCGTCGTTGCGAGTGGAATCGAGCGGATTGCCATGGTCGGTGAGTTCGACGAGTACGTTGTCGCGGCCGAACATCTCGACCAGCCGATCGAGTTCGGCAGCAGCGGCTTCAATCCCTTGCGCAGCAAGGGCTTTCGGCACACTGCCCTTGCGGCAACCAGTGAGAACCAGCCAATGCCCGTCGTGAGCCCGGCTCAGCGCGTCGAGGTCGTAGATCGGCCGGCCTTTCTCCTTACCTGCCAACTGCGCGTCGCTGATCGACATCGACAGCCGCTGATAGCCTTCGAGATCGCGGGCAAGCACCAGCAGGTGCTCGCCTTCGGGGTCGGCGATGCCGTTTTGCGGCGTACGCAGCCCGAGCGACAACTCGGCGCCAAAGATGGTGCGCACGCCAAGTGCGGCCGCAGCTTCGGCGAAACGCACCACTCCATAAAAGCCGTCGTGGTCGGTGATCGCGAGCGCCTCGATACCGAGCCGCGCAGCTTCTTCGGCCAGTTCTTCGGGTTCGCTTGCGCCGTCGAGGAAGCTGAAGTTGGAGTGGCAGTGCAACTCGGCGTACGGCACGTGATCGGCGGCAGGGCCGACCGAGGCCGTGGGCCTGAACGGTTCGGCCGGTTCGCAAGGCGGTTCGTAATGCGGCCGCTTGCGCGACCACGCCGGACTGTCGCCACCATCGCCCTCGGCGATGCCAGTAGCACTGCCGCCCTCGGCGATGTATCTGCCTGGTTTCGCTCGCCCGGCCAGCCGCCGTTCGAGCTCTGACCACGGAATCGGCGGATTACCCCAGCCCATCGAGACTCGCACTCCAGACCGAATCGAGTGAAGAGTTTTGGTCGCCTAGTCGACCTTCGAACCGACCCAAACCCTTCATTCGATGAATGCACACCCGGCTTTTGAGCTGGCTGCTGTTGAGTAACCGGCTAGTCATAGACGGCCTCGATCAGCCAGCGGCCACTGTCGAAGGTGACCAGCCATCCGGCGCCGTCAACCGTCGTCAGCTGGAAACGGGCCCGACGGCGAGCAGCGACCCGATCCCACCAGTGGGTGTCGAGAGGCCAAGGGCCGGCCCAGCCGACGATCTCGATCGGCGCGCGCTGCTCGATGCGCAACCAGTGCAGCGGCGCACTGACCGCCAACCTGTCGCTGACCTCAACCGGCGATCCGTCGACGGCAGTCACCGTCACGGAGCGTGCTTCCGGGAGCACGGTGGCCGGAGATGGCGACGGCAACTGGCCGGGCCACGGGCACGTATCGCCGGGCAACATCTCGCGGGGCTCACCCCACGGAACAAGCCTTACCTGTTCGGCTAATTCGCGGCCACCGCCGACAACAGCGGTGACCACGGCCTCGGGACCGAGCAGCCCCTGCACGCGCGCAAGTGCCCGTTCGATCTGCTCGACATCAGCCCCGCGAGCCGAAAAATCGCTGCCCCACCCTGTTGTTGAATCCCACAAAGACAATTGCCGACCGGCATCAGCC
>Ga0207667_10005491_pt1 | contig 15458 bp, 38 predicted proteins | sample KBSCornC52_FD_184301 | JGI IMG/M metagenome (GOLD analysis project Ga0207667, IMG submission 184301) | Corn rhizosphere microbial communities from Kellogg Biological Station, Michigan, USA - KBS Corn C5-2 (SPAdes) (version 2) | ecosystem: Host-associated > Plants > Roots > Rhizosphere > Soil ... | reverse complement strand
TGTATTCAGAAACAAGATTAAGCAATATGCCGGTTCGTTGTCCCTAGATGGACAGAGAAAGGTCATCATCATAGATGAGGCTGACTATCTGAATCCGAATTCGACACAGCCAGCACTTCGTTCTGCAATCGAGGAATATTCTAAGAATTGCACGTTTATTTTTACATGCAATTACATTTCGAAGATCATTGAACCACTTCGTTCCAGATGTGCGACTATTGATTTCTTTCTTCCTCCAGAAGAAAGAAAAGCAATGGCAATGGGATTCTTCAATCGCGTCAGGGATATTTTAGTTCAGGAATCCATCGATGCAGACATGAAGGTTGTTGCGAAGTTGATTGAAAAGAATTTCCCGGACTATAGAAAGACATTGAATGAACTTCAACGTTATTCTGTAAATGGTAAGATCGATGAGGGAATTCTAGCATCCGTCAAGGAAACTGACGTAAAGGACCTGTTAGCAGCCCTGAAAGCGAAGAACTTCAAGGATGTTAGGAAGTGGGCTGTCATGGGCGCTCAGGATTCCGGTGCAGTTTATAGCAAGCTTTATTCTGCATTGTATGATGAACTACAACCGCAATTCATTCCGATTGCAATCATCAAGCTTGCAGACTATCAATACAAGTCTGCATTCGTAGCAGATCAAGAATTAAACCTAACAGCATGTCTATCTGAAATCCTATTGGAGTGTGAATTCAAATGAGAGGCAAAACAGCAAAGAGATTGAGAAAAGCAGCAGAACTAAATTCTGCTGCATCTAGTGATCCTAGAGCCGCAAGAACAGAATACAAACGTCTAAAGAGAGAATGGAAGGATAGGAACAAAAATGATTGCACCTATTAATGGCGGTATATCAAAACATTGTTTGGTTTGGTGCGGTAGACTTGGTTGTGAATGCAGTAGACGGGGCCCGTGGACGCCTGCGCCAAATTTGGATTTAGAGGGAACAACCACACCGTCCTATGAAAATTTAGACCAAGATGGCAAAATTCATTTCATTCGTGAACTAGACAAATTCGATGTTTATGATTTGGAAAAATTGATTGGAATTATAGAAACAGAGCCTAATGATCTAGTAAGAGCAATTGCTAGAGCTACATTGGAAGGACTGGCGGTTGATATTGTTAAACATTTCATACAACGAGAACTAAATCAACCTAGTGGTTTTGAAAGAGATATTTCAGAATGAATCCATTTGATTATGTGAAGGCTATCAATGAAACCAAGGAAGATTTGATGGTTGATGAAATCACGGAGAAAGCATATGCCCCGTTCATGGTCAACCGATCCCTTTCTTATTTCATGGATACTGTCTTCCTAGCGAACGAAATGAATTCTAGACCACATCTAGACAAAAAAACACAATTTAACTTCTTGATAAATACAGTCAGACCGAGAAAGAGGTTTTCTGGTAAATGGCATAAGATTGAGAACGGCGAGACAATAGAATTGATCATGAAGTATTATGGATACTCAGCCGAAAAGGCTCGCCAAGTTGTTCCAATCCTGAAGGAATCAGACATTAAACAGATAAAGAAAAGCCTCGATCCGGGAGGTGTTAAAGGATAAAACAACAAAAAGAAACAGGAGCGATTGTTACCATGAGTGAAGATATTTTAAATGGACTTGGGATTGAAGTAATCCTACCAAATGCAGACGCATTTCTAAAGGTCAAGGAAACGTTGACCCGAATTGGCGTGTCATCTACTAAAAGCAAAACGCTCTATCAGTCGTGCCACATCCTCCACAAAAGAGGACGCTATTTCATCATTCATTTCAAAGAAATGTTCAAACTAGACGGTAAGGCTTCATCGATTGATGATGCTGATATCGCTCGTCGAAATACGATTGCAAATCTTCTAGAAGAATGGGGACTATTGACATTAGCTGATAAGGAAAAGTCAAAGCACCCCGTCGCTCCAATCAGCCAGATCAAGATCATTTCCTTTAAGGAAAAGGAAGAATGGAGTCTTGTCCAGAAGTACACAATCGGCACACATTCATCAAGCCAGAAGAAGTAACTTTGCCAGATTTCTGGTATCACCTGTAGTATAATGCTTCCTTTCTAGGAGTCTTTATACTATGCCGTATATTAAGCAATCCGATAGAGTTGGAATAGATAGCAGAACCCGTCTTCCCCAAACCGCAGGAGAATTGAACTACGCGATCACAAGATTGATTCTGACATATGCAGATCAACCTTCTAACGGACCATTTAACTACCAAAAAATAAATGACATTATTGGTGCACTGGAAGGTGCGAAGCAAGAGTTTTACAGAAGGCGTGTCGGTCCGTATGAGGACAAGAAAATAATTGAGAATGGAGATGTTTATGAGTGATTTGTTTTCAGACAAAAAAGATAGAGAAATCACAGTCAGGCAAGAAGGTGGTATCGGATTTTGTGGTTTGCTTGGATTGATCTTTATATGTGCAAAGATATTTGGACTACAACCGATCGCATCTTGGTCGTGGCTTTGGGTCCTTGCGCCATTCTGGGTGCCGTTTGTTGGTGTTGTTATAATCCTATTGATCTTACTTGCAATTGCATTGGTGACAGTAAAATGAGAATTTACCTGGCTAGTTTCTTTGAAACCCGCGAACGTCTTCAGGAGCCTAAGAATGCTCTCTGGAAGATGGGTCACGAAATAACTTCCTCTTGGTTAGATGAAGCCCCAATGGCTGAGTTTCTACCGACAAAGGAAATCTTTTGGAAGAAACTAGCAATGAAGGATTTAGCTGAATTAAATGCTGCGGATTCCATCATTCTAGACACACTTGATATTAATCCTCGCGGCGGTCGTGAAGTTGAATTCGGCTTTGCTCTTGCTTGCTGGCAGACTAAGTTGGTCTCGATTGTCGGACCGTATAGAAATGTTTTCCATACGTTGGCTGATAAACAATTTGACAATTGGGACCTATGCCTAGAATGGTACAAAAATCCCCATGCAGATTCACTAAATAAGTCTCGCATTGATGATCCAGTCAAAGCAAAGAGCCTGGAAATAACAGGAACTCCATTTAAGAAGTCGATTAAAGAATATGAAAAACAGAACTAATAACAACAAAAAAAAGTACACCACACCACATTTCGTCCGTAACCTAATTACGGGTGAAGTTTATTCTGCAACTGGCTTAAAGAAAGTCATTGATGGCGTAACCTTCACCGAAATTCTGACGGACAAGGGAACGAGACAGTTCCTAAAGGCTGACGTTCTTAAGGAATATTGGACTGGTGTACGAGAGCCAGAGAAAAAACCAGCGTAAGTTATTGATTTACCAGTATTTTCTACTACTTGACAAGCCTGCCAGATTCCTGTAGAATGCTCATATCATGTGGCACTCCCTAGACTTCGTTGCTCAAGAAAGAAATCTCCCCAAAAGCGATTTCATTGGATTTGCAATTGCGAATCAGCATAAATACGGTCTCGTAAACGAGTTTGGATACTATGAATGCAACACATGGCATGTTGATGCGCTCGTAGAAGATTTCAAGAAAGAACAAGCTAAATAGCAGAAGTAATGCGATGCCCCGGTAACCGATGCGAGCTTCTACCTCGTTAACCGTAAATGGAGTTGCAAATGCGGGTTCGAGTCCTGCCCGGGGTGCCAGAATTCTTTGATGGATGATAGGAAAATCATGAAACGCTATTCCGTTGGAATCACGACTAGCAAAAAACCGTTCTATCACACGGATGAAGTTGTCCTTGCAGTTGACATGCTTGACATTCTGAGCCGCTTGGGGTATGATCGTGCATACATGCTTCCTAACGATGGACGTTTAGTTCCGTTCTTCGTTGAAGATGATTATAAGCAATATGCTCATGATCAGAAGTATGGTGATCTTTTAGCTGCATTTGGAAGCTGTTAAGCCCAATGAAGCGTGATAGAACACTCTGGACTAACGAACAGGTAGAAGATTTTAGACGGTGGCACAGTCAACGTCTACAAAATTTTCCGTATTCAAAAGCACTTGTTGATGAACTAACGCAAGCGCGAGAACAGTGGCTTGCAGGAGTCAAGAAGAAATGATGATCGCCAGAATTATGGATAACTGTGAAGATTGGATGATTCGTTGGAATCGAACTTCGTTCACAGTTAAATTTGGAACACATTACGGATTTGCAATCTATTTTAATAGAAGAAAGAAGAAATGAAGGCGTTGTATAGGAAACTCGAATCAAAAAGAGCCGGAAAGATTTCGTTCGGAGTGGCAAAGAATGCTAAGAGGCGTTCTGGATTAAAGAAGTACCTCGTTAAACAAAAGATTAGGTAGGGAATTAAAATGAAAGACATTACTCGACAGGAAAACGATACCCGTCTGATGGGGTATCGCCTAGTGGTCCAAGGCTGCCGCCTTTGAAGCGGCCATCGTAGGTTCGAATCCTACTGCCCCTGCCATATTTTAGGAAGAAGTTGATTATGAAATTTGATAAGTCGAAATTGCAGTTAGTTATTGAAGAAGAATATGAATATGAAACAACCATCTTCAGGGCTATTGTTCTGTATGATGGAGAAGAAGTAGCATCCGATTCAAGAACGTCGCATGACTCTATGCACTGGTGTCCCCATTGCGATAGAGAAGTTTAATTCTAAGGTAAAGCTAGTGTAGTGGTAGCAAGCTTGTCTGTGAAACAAGAGGCACAGGTTCGATTCCTGTCTTTACCCCACCAGAGAATTTAATATATCAGAGTGTCGCATAGCCTGGTCGATTGCGCCACGTTTGGGGCGTGGAAATGCCGTAGGTTCGAATCCTACCACTCTGACCAATTTATGGGTACATAAACCGTTAAGGACGCGGGGCAGTCTGTAAAACTGTTGCTACGGCTGGCTAGGATCGTTACCTAGGGTGCCCACCAAGGATTTAGACATAATATGATTGGAAAGTTTTATCCTTACAATATCAAACAAGAAACTAATTCTACTCTTAGAATGAAAGTTAGAATTAGTGAACATTTTTGGAAAACTAGATTGTTATCCGAAATGTGTTTGGAATTAGATAAAGTCATTAGGAATTATGGTTATACTTGCAGTTGGGATGCAGGTGGAAATAGACCGATAAAATCGAATGGGAATGATTGCTCTGGTTGCACTTTTGGTTTTAATGGCGATGATAATCTAAGTGAAGATTTGTGGTTTGTTGTTGAAGAACTAAAATGAAAAAGAAAACGTTAAAACAACTAAAATCAGAATTGAAAAAAGGTCCGTCATGGCAGATGCCAGATGACGAAGCTATTGAACACGAATATAAGTACGAGTACAAGAACCATCATTCGCAGTACGGATTTAAAGATTTGGATCACTTCAGGAAATCAGTTCATAATGCAAAGATATTGCATGTGACTCCTGAAGTGGACAAAAAGATTGGATACAGATCACACACATCGTCCTTTGATGACTTGCATAATTTGATCAAGGGATATGCATCGTATCCGAAGTTTAGAAACGAAAAGACTCTGAGAGAATTGTCTGATAGAATTAAGGAAGGAAAGCCTACTAATTATCCGATGTTGCTGAAGTGGCCTGATGGCAGATTGACGATCATGGGCGGAAACACTCGCGCTGATCTTTCGATGCAGCACCACGGACATTATGATGCATTGATCTTGGAGAAATAAATGAGTAAGCCCAGAAATACTGAAAATGCAATCTCCAAAAGAAAACAACAAGTATCTGATTGGAAAAACGGCAAAATTTTAGGTAGGATGAATGATAAACAACTACGCGTAAAGATGTTTGTTAGAGAATATCTATTTGAAAAATACAATTCTTCGTGTGGAAGATGTGGTTGGAAAGAAATTAATCCAGTCAGTAAACAATGTCCCTTGCAAGTAGAACATATTGACGGAAATGCAATGAATGATAGGGAAGAAAATTTAATTCTGTTGTGCCCTAATTGTCATTCGTTAACACCTACATATATGGCACTAAATAAAGGAAAATGTACTAGAGATAGGTACAAATAAACACAATGCGGCTGTAACCGGCTTGGCTACGAACCAAGACTAAGGTAATGGATGAAAATGCAGGTTCGACCCCTGTCAGCCGTGCCAAATTTGAAATAGATAATGATGAGCAAGATATATCCAAATGACTTTTTCGACCTGGGTAGTTACTGTTGGGTTCGTATTATCTTTGGGGAAAAAATTGCAACGATAGCAGATTTGCAAGCTAAAGTAGACCCAATCTTAGTACCTCACAAACTCAAGATTAGTTCGACAGTTAAGGATATAAGAACCTACACTATGAATCGTGATTCGCAAGGAAAACCAGTTGGGATTAAAACCGGTGCAGGTGCTAAACAACTAAATCATATGGATGAAATAGAATTAGGAAAAGAATACTGGATTTGTTGTTATCACCTATAACATATGCTCCTATAGCTCAATTGCGTAGAGCGGGTATCTCTAAAATACAAGGCTGCGGGTTCGAGTCCTGCTAGGAGCGCCAGATTATATCATGAGTAAAGTATATCCTAGTGATAATGAGATTTTTTGCAGTAATATTTTAAGGCAAAAGAGTTTGTGCTGGATCAGATTTAATTTGATCATTGTGCCGTCAGAATTTTTGGATTTCAAGACTAGAATCAACAATGCATTGTCTGCCTTTGGTTATGAATTCTATGCTGAGGGTCCCCACGAAAAAGTCTTTATTACGCTTGGTTCCGTTAGTAGAAATACGACGGGCAAAATAGAACATGTTAGTCTTGCTAACTATTTTACCTATGCTGATTTAACAGCAGGAATAGATTACTGGGCATTGTGCAAGATCATAAAGAAATGAACAAAGTATATCCTGAATATCCTGTTGGTGGAAATGCAGATAATTACTATACGCCAGGCACGTATACATGGATTAGATTTAACTTGACGGAAATTCCGTCAATAGAAGAAGAATTTCACGAACGAATCAGCAAAGCAATAGAGAATTACCCATTCAGACTAAAACAAAAAATCGATTGGATGAATGTTCGAATTTTTGCGTCAATAAAAAATACTGATGATAAAATAATTGGATTTTCTTCTGTAATTGAAGAAGTATTATCATATACGAACTTAAGATGTAATGAAGATTACTGGATTCTAGTTTACTACAAATAATAGAGCGAGAGAGAGAAAGGAATGAACATGCTGTAGATTCATAATAACGGACCTCCATAATAAGCTGTTTGCTTAAGTAATATACACACAAACAAACACATATATGGAGAGAATCACAAATGAATTACATTATCGATAAAGAGCAGTACCTGAAACTCAAAGCAGCATGGAAGAAACAAGAAACACATTCTTCGTCCGAAATCGTGGCTTACAATATCCTTCGTGGATTTGATGCGAAGCGAGGATTTACGGAGAAGACAAACAAGATCAAGCTTGCAAATGGCGCAACACCTTGGCAAGCATTTGAATCTGCAAGAAATGGATTGAATTACTATCTCAAGTATTCGCGTGAAAAGACGTATTTTAAGAAATGGGATTTGGACAATTCGGAAGAATTGACAACTAAGATGTTGGAGGCGCTGAAATAACATGGAAGCCTCCTACACATATCTTTTCATTCGACAAGACTTGTGTTTGGAACAGCAAATAATTCAGACCGCTCATGCAATTCACATGGTCGGTCTGAATCAAGAAGATAGAAAGCTGATTCCGAATGCGGTTCTTATCGGAGCCAAGGATAGCAAAGAACTAGTTGACATTTGCCAATATTTGGAGTATAATAGGATTCCTTTTGAGATGTTTTGGGAACCCGACATTAACGAATATACTGCAATTGCTACACATCCGTTAAAGGGGAAGATTAGGAACAAGCTTAAGCATTACAAACTTTTGAAATATGGAAAAAATGAAGATCACACTTAAAGAACGAAAACCTAGAAATCACCTTGTGGGCTTAATGGCTCTTAGGAATGGCTCTGGTCGCCATGAGAAATCTCATAAAGCCAAACGCCGCTCTGACAAGGTGAAACTTCTACGGGAGTGTGGTGTTTAACGGCCTAGCACAGCGAACTTTTAATTCGACAGGTATCGGTTCAAATCCGGTCACTCCCACCAGTTAAGGGGAGTATCGTATAGCGGTTATTATACCCGGCTCTTACCCGGAGAGACTAAGGTTCGAATCCTTATATTCCTACCAGTTTTATTTAACAGAAAGATACATCATGGATCAACTTGTTCTGAACAAGAAGTCTTGGCACTATGCAGAAGATTCTTTCATTGTCGAATCTTTCAAGTCTTGGAAGGGGAAGTTTTGCCGGAAAGTGACGTTCAAATAGTGTTATAATAGTAGTCTAAATTGCCATTTTAAAGGATAAATAATGTTTCGATGTGAGAAGTGCCAGAAAGTATCTGAACCGCGTGAAGTGTCTCATAAAGTAGTCACGGAAACTAGGGAAGTAGAGTATCCCTATCGTGAGTATGCAAACAAGAAAGATGTTCTGTTTGATCCGCGAGGAACTGATGATCCGGGTGGAGTTGGTCATGAGACAGTGAAAGAAATCACTGTCTGCGGTGAATGTGCAGAAAAGATGGTGTAATACAAAGTCTCGGTCGTCTAATTGGTCTAGGACCACAGCCCTTCAAGCTGTACAATACGGGTTCGAATCCCGTTCGGGACTCCAAGAATTGCTGAATGACGATTCAGAAAGAAAACTCTTTGCGGCCTTGTAGGGAACGGGGGGGGGGTTGGTTAAAGCAGAGGGGTAAAAGTCCATACGTTCCCACCAAATTTTTATATATAATAGATGTACACGCTACGGTGGCTCAGCGGCGACAGCACCACTCTTGTAAAGTGGCAAACAAACAACGTAGGTTCGATTCCTACCCGTAGCACCAAAGAATTATTGCCCAATAGTGTAACGGCAGCATGACAATCTCCAAAATTGTTGGTGGGAGTTCAAATCTCTCTTGGGTAGCCAAAATTGTCATTTGATAAATACTCCAAATACCTAAATGTTATTTGGAGACTATAAATGTCAAGTGAACAGTGGAAAATTGATAATGCCGATAAAATGCGGCAGTATAGGCGTGAGTGGTATCACAAAAATAAAGTTCATGCCAAAAAAGAAATAGCGCGTCGTAGAGAAGAATTGAAAGCTTGGATGAGAGAGTTCAAAGCTGGATTGAGTTGTAAAAAGTGTGGAGAAAATCATCCCGCTGCATTACAATTTCATCATCTTAACCCTGGTGAAAAAGATATGAATATTTCCGAAACTATTCACAATGGATGGTCCAAGAAAAAAATTCAGAAAGAAATGGCAAAGTGTATTGTATTATGTGCAAATTGTCACGCAAAAATTCACTACGAAAAAGATTAGGGTTCGATTCCTTGTCTTCCCGCCATAGAATTAAGGTTCCATAGTTTAGTTTGGCCGAGAATAAGCCCCTGTCACGGGTTAGACCCGGGTTCGAATCCCGGTGGGACCGCCAGAACAAGTCAAGCGCATCCGAAAGGATGGAGTCTGTAATGGGCTTTCGGCGTGATTTCCGACAAGACGGTTGCATTAAGGGTGTAGATAGAGAAATGGAATCCTTGAACAAGACTAATGCATAGGAATGTGCACCAAAGTAACATGCTACACCAAATAAACGGATGTATAAACTACTATGATAACTGATGAACAATTTGTGCTGATGATCGAGTCTCTGCTAAGAGTAAAGACAGTAGAGCAATTAGCAACAGATTTAAGAGTCTCCAAACCAACCATCGAAAGATGGAGTGTTGGAGAAAGCGTGCCAGTATCAGCAGGTAGGGATTCCGTTTATCTATATTTTGAAGAAGAATTACAGAAGTGTTTGTTGAAGTTTAAAGCTGCAAGTGCAAATAACAAAAACGTGAACATTGGAGAGTGATGCAGTCGGATTGGTCCGGCGACTGGCCTTGAAAACCAGGTTCTTGTGACGAACAGGATGGGGTTCGATTCCTCCTCTCTCCTCCAGAATTTAAATGTCAATATCATATAAGAATCTTATTGGAAAGATCATAAAAGCAAAGGAATTTGAGATTCCGTCTGCAAGGACTTTTACTTCCTCAGAAAAGCTTCCTAGATATCGACACACACCATTTAGTGATGAAGAAACAGCATTGAGAGCAGCAAACAAAGCAAAACAATCGAAGCGCGCGTCTGCGACTATCAAGAAATTGAATGCAGACCCAGAATTTGCAAAGAAAAATTCCGCGCGTAGGACAAAGATGAACCTTGATCCTGAATTTGCCAAAGCTAGCTCAGAGAGAATGCGTAAATTACATGCAGACCCAGAATTTGCTAAAGCGCACAAAGAAAGACTAGCAAAACTGAATTCTGATCCAGAGTTTAAGAAACAAAATGCAGAGCGAATCAGAAAGCTGAATGCTGATCCAGAATTTATACGCAAAAATAGAGAAGCAATTAGTGTTGCTCAGAAGAAACGATGGGCTCAATTTCGAGCAAACAAATCTAACGAGCCTTAATAAGCTAGTGGAAAACTGCATCTTTGGTAAAGATGTTTCCGTGGTTCGATTCCACGTTTAGGCACCAAATAACAGATAGGACACATATACATTATGAGCAAAAATAAAGCATTGGGAATATTCTATGCATTCTGTTTTACAATTGGCGTATTTGCAGTTCCAACGGTCGTAGTTATTCTTATTGCTACACTATTTAAGTATTTTGGTGGATTGGGACTTGTCGTAGCAGGAATTTCTATTATCTTTTGTGTGTTTTGGCATGGCATCTATGAGGAACATTTCAGTGAATAAACGTGCTATTATTTACGCAACGTTGGCTTGGTTGTATATCGTCATCATGATTATTTGTCACTATTTAAATCCTATCGTAACAGTTATTATGTTGATAGCCCTACTTGCTGTTGTTGTGTGGGCATTTCTGTACAATTGCATCAGATTGTTTCAATAAACAAAATGGAAGCTTGTCAGAGTGGTCTATTGTAGAAGTTTGCTAAACTTCCGACTGACGAAAGTTGGTCCAGAGGTTCGAATCCTCTAGCTTCCGCACAAAGTAGAAATCCATAAATAGAGTGTATGAAATACAAATACCTCTATCAAATCACAAACCTCGTGAATGGAAAAATCTACGTTGGAGTTCATGTAACTTGCAACTTACAAGATGGTTATATGGGCTCTGGAAAAGTTATCAAAAATGCAATTGCAAAGCATGGAATTGATAACTTTAAAAAAGACATACTAGAATTCTTCGATAATGAAGAAGATATGTATGCAAGAGAGAAAGAGGTTGTAACAGAAGAATTTCTCTCTCGAAAAGATGTTTATAATTTGCGCCGTGGTGGAAATGGAGGATTTGATTTCATCAATAATAACGGCTTAACAAATTCAAAAGATAACTTCAAACTAGCAGAAAAGGTTCGTACTGCAAAATATTCTGGAGACAAATGGTCTAAACATCTTAGAGAAAAAAGAAATCAACCAGTAAAGATTATTACATGTCCGGAGTGTTTAATTAAATTTGAATGGAAACATAATGGTGTCAAGAAATTTTGTTCGAAGCATTGTTCTGTTGCATTCAATAATAAATTGAGAACCAAGCAAACTACTATATGAACAAATATCTAAAAGCACTCATTTCATTTCTTGTCACTTGTTCGATACCCTTATTGCTTTGGCTAATTACAATCTATCCTGAAATAGCAAAGAATGTAGGAATCGGCATGTTTTACGTTTTCTCTTTCTCATTTGTTTGGGGCATGATTCATGTTATAATGTTCGAACACATTAATAGAAGATAGTATGAAATACGCTCTAACATCACCACTAGAACACGAAGGCATTCAGGCAGCCTTCGCTTTTGTTGAAGATCATTTCTATGACAAAAAGCTTTGGGTAAACAACCAACCAGATTGGAATTTATTGAATACAGTGTTCAATATGGCAGTAACAAACCCGAACGTTCTACCAGTCACAAAATTAGCTATGGTTAGAATTGCTCATGGTGCAGCACACGTTAAACAATTTCCTGCATGGGCAAAATTACGCGATCAATGTATCGTTGAGTTAGGAGAAAAAGTTTGTGCTGGCTTGCAAGGATTAGAACACAAAGGAAATCAAAATGTCATTTGATTTTATTGAAAACTCAGAAGAACTCCCAAATCTAACTGAGATTGTAAACGATGTAATATCACATCTGAATGTCAAGGACAGACAGATTCTTGAAATCACCGCTCGTTCTGAGCTACAGTTAAAATTCCCCGAATGGGCAAATCACATCAAGAATTTCTACATGCTCTGGAGACTAGATAATCCAGTAACACTAGGAATCGGTGTCGATGCAGTTGTATTACAGATTATGGAAGCAGTTTGGGCCGCAGTGCATTCGTATAAACCAACAACGGAGTATGCATAATGGAAAAGAAGGAAGTGAAGGATAAAGCTGAATTCATCGGAGCAAGGAAGAATTCACATTTCAAGATGGATAAGCAAACCAAGCGCCTTATGGCATCACTTGGTAAGTTCCCAAACACTGTCAAACTAAGTGACAAGGAACAGAAAGAGGCCGAAATCAAGCTTGAAAATCTCACACCAAATTCCCTGAAGAATTTGATGATCGATGCTCAGTTGTCCTCAATGTCCGCTTCTGCAAGTGGAATGCGCGATCCTCTTTGGAAACCTAAGAAAGACAAACCTTCGGAAGAAGAAGGCGATGCAGTTAGCGCCAATGGCAAACTAAGAAAAGGAAAACGCTCGATCAAGATGAGGAAAGAATCAGAGTCCGCACCGGTAGTCACGGAATAATACTTCCTCCAAGGACGACGAAATAAGTATTATTTTAATGCTGGTGCGGATTTACAAATATAATAGGGAGAATTGATAAACATGGAATTAAAACGCAATCAAGAATGGTGGGATGTATTTTATTTGGGACTAGCTGAGTTTATGTCTACTGCATCAAAGGACCCGTCAACAAAGGTTGGTGCTGTCGTGGTAGATAAATATAATGCAGCTATTGGATTGGGATATAATGGATTCGCTCCCGGAGTTGCTGATACAGAAGAACGCTTGAACAACCGTGAACTGAAATACAAATTGGTAGTTCATGGAGAAATTAATGCAATGAACTTTGCACAGAGAGATTTGCATGGTTGCACACTGTACACATGGCCATTTATGCCTTGCTCTGTCTGTGCAGCACAAATTATCGCTCGCGGTATTACTAGAGTTGTAGCACCATTTTCAGACAATCCAAGATGGTTAGAATCATTTGAATTGACTAGGATGGAATTTAGGGAAGCTAACGTCGAATTGGTTGAATTTGGTGGACCTCTGAAGCCTGTATTCGTAACTGGCTTGTCTATAGCTGCTGCACCGCAACCAGAGAAACCAAAACCAGTTGACCCACTAGCAGGATTTGATCTTAGAACACCCAAGGATATAATGTAATCATGAAACAAGAAATCGTACAAAAGTTTTTGACAAATACGGATGAAACCGGTAGGTTCATAGTTTCGTCACCCAGAACAGGCAGAACATATTTTATCGAGCCTATTGGCGATCCTCATATTGCGTGGGGTTCTATTGATCCAGCCACCAAGAAATTGATGAACAAAAAGGGTGCGGGAAAATACACCGGTTCGATTGAAGAAAAAGATTCTATGATCACAGAAGAAAATGGATTCAAGAATATTCGAATGCTCCCTCCGGGAACATCCCCATTGGCTGCAATCGAATTTGTTGATGCTCAATATCCAGATAAGGGAGAGAACAAAAATGGGAATTAAAGTAAAGAAAGAAGAAGACGTTGAAGTAACTGAATCAGAACTAAACAAATTCAGTCACGAATACAACGAATCTATGAAGTACCGTGTTGGTCCCGGACCGACGTTAGAAGAATTCATTCGAAGAAAGAAATCTGGTGAATTGAAAGAAGACCGCAAGCTTTTGAAAGAATAAATGCCTCTTAAGCATTGTAGGTGATGCAGCGGTTTCGTAAACCGCAGAATCGGGCTCGAATCCTGAAAGAGGCTCCATTATACATATTTCCATACAATAACAATATTGGAGTATGAAAATGGAACTCATGGTCATTAGAAGTTTTTTTGGTAAGACATGTACGATTGGCTCGTTGTTCATCAACGATCAATTTGAATGCTATACATTAGAAGATGTAGTTAGGGAAGTAGTAGGTCAACCAGTTTCGCAATGGAAAAAATTTGGTCAAACAGCAATCCCAAGAGGTCGCTACGAAGTAATAGTAACCAGATCACCACGATTTGGTTTCGATACTCCAGAAATTCTGAATGTTCCGGGCTTTTCTGATATCAGAATGCATAAAGGGAATACAGATAAAGACACTGAGGGTTGCATTCTATTAGGTGCTGCAAAGGACGAAAACAACGAAGATATTCTAGAGTCAAAAGTAGCCTTCGAAGCATTTCTGCCAAAAGTACAAGCTGCAATTGGCAAAGGTGAAAAGGTCTATATCACAATAGGATAGTTCTGTGTTATAATGCGTGTCTATATCATGTACGGCAAACTCTATCCAAAAGAAGTTGCATCAATAATTTTTCCTGCCGGTGTTCCGGGAGCCGGTGATACTGTTATCGTGATGCCCGCTAGATTTACTAAGTTGTTTATGGACGATGTTTATGTCAATATTAAAAATTTCGAAATAGCTAGAATGGCTCTGGATTCAGCGATAGAATCATTTGGATATCAGCGTAGATATGCATCATGGAGAAATGAAAAAACATTGGAGGAATTTCATTACCTAGATATTAATTATCTAGATGATAGTTTCTCTGAGAGAATCCTCATCCAAGTAATACCTGTACTAAAATAAAATCATGCATTTAGGCAAATACTATCCAGAAACTTGTCAATTTGAATTCTTTGAATCTGATGGAGGTCAACCAGTATATGCAATAATAGTCAGATTGAGTATACACGGTATTTCTACACCTAGTGGCAATTGGGAAAAGACTCTCAAAGCCGAATTGTGTAGCAAAGTTCATAAAGGACTGCCTCTAATGTTAGCAGAACAGAATATCTTCAGATTGGGTGAAGGTATATTGCTCTGCAAAGAGGATGGAAATCTTGTTCTTAGTGGCGATGAGTTTATGTTGGGCCCTGATGGATATACAGTGAATCGTTTTAAGGTATTTTTTAAATGAGCTACGGTAAATATTATCCGGCATCTCTTGATTATGATGGTAAAGTAGATGCATTTTATATAAAACTTCGATTGACTGATTTAGGCAGCAGTAAAATAGGCTACGGTGATCTAAAAAAGAAATTAAAAGAAGCTCTGGTTGCGCGAAATGACGGGATTATGCTGCCGGACCAGAACTTTTTAGATGACTCCCTAAGAGCAGAAAATGGCAGAGAGGTAACGGATAGAACTTTTTATCTCGATCAAGATGGCTTTACGAAACTAATGAGGATATATTTTAAATGATTAACGAGAACGGAAGCATTGACACTGTTGCAGTTGCAAAGCGTTATTTTGGTC
>Ga0207667_10005490_pt1 | contig 15460 bp, 18 predicted proteins | sample KBSCornC52_FD_184301 | JGI IMG/M metagenome (GOLD analysis project Ga0207667, IMG submission 184301) | Corn rhizosphere microbial communities from Kellogg Biological Station, Michigan, USA - KBS Corn C5-2 (SPAdes) (version 2) | ecosystem: Host-associated > Plants > Roots > Rhizosphere > Soil ... | reverse complement strand
GGAGGCGTACGCGTCACGCAGAGCGGCCACCTGCAGAGGAACGGCGCGGGGCCCTTCACCCAGCAACTCATTGTTGACGATCTTCGGCCCGGCGGAGGATATCCAGTCCAGCGTCGCATCGCCGCTGAGGTTTTCAAAGGGCAGCAGCGCCACGCGTTCCACGACGACGTTACGGGAACGGGAACAGGCGGCGCATCCAGCAGCCGCCGCCAGCATCAGCAAAAGACGAAATCGGGGCTTCAGAGGACCTTGTACTCCGCGGCCAGAATCTCTTGAAACTCCAGGTTGTCCTGCAAGCCGGAGAATTCCGGCTCGGCCTTGAACTTATCCCGGTCTTTGAACCCGTTCTCCAGAGCCTTGCGCATGTATTGCAGGGTACGGTCGGTCATACCGGCCTTGGCGCAGGTCTTGGCGAGGATGTAAAAGTAGCCGGCCCGTTCCTCTACCGTGCGCTCCTGCACCAGCACGCCCTGGCTGCTGTGCTGGTCAAAGATTTCGGGGTCGATTGCAACCGCTTGGGCGTAAGCATTCATCGCGTCCTGATACTGTTTGCGGGCGAAATACGCAGTCCCGAGATTGCTGAACATCGAAGCGGAATCGGGCCGCAGGCGCAAACCTTTCTTGTACTGACTGACCGCGCGCCGGTAGGATTTCTTCGCATAGTACACGGTACCAAGGTTGTTGATGGCCTCCGGATATTTGGGATTCAATTTGATGGCGCGGCGATAATATTTCTCGGCGTTATCCAGATCCTGCAACTGGTGATACGCGATTCCGGTTTTGTTGGCTAGAACCGCGCTTTTCTCGGCCCCGGGCCGATAGAAATCGATCGCCTCGCGGTACATCTTGCGGGCCATCATGATATCGCCGCGCAGCTCGGGTGTCAGCGCCGGGTCAGGCGTCGGCCTCGGATTCGTTGGAGTGGCGCGAAATCCGTCCGAAGTCGGCACCGTGGGCGGAGCCTGAAACGCCAAGCCGGTACTCAAAACCAGCAAGGAGACAAAATACATAATGGCCTCCTCCGTTACCTTTAACTGTATCATCGGCGGTGCGTCCGTGCGACTGGAGGCCTGCCCCGGAAGTGCCGCTATTTGAAAATGTCTTTAAGCCGTCCGAAGAACCCTTTTTTCTTCGGCTCCGGCGCCGGTTCCGATGGCTGGGGAGTAATGGGGATGCTGCGGGGAGCCGCGCGGGGGGCAGGCTGCCCGGGTTGAGAATTCTGGGCCGCTGCCACCGCGGTACCGCGCTCCAACTCCGACGTCGGCCCGCCGGCGGGCGTGTTCTGCTGCTGGACCGGATCCCAGCTGGAGACTAAAGTCCGGCCGTTCCCGTGCAGGTGACAGATCTGCAGCGGCTGGCTCCCGGCGATGAACACTTCGCTGCGGACCTTATCCGTCGGACAATTGGGCGCGGCCAGCTCACCAGTACCCTCGTCGATATCCACCGTGACGATGCCGTCCGGCGGCTGGAAGGAATGCACGTTCTTATATTCCGCGTGCTGATGCGCGCGCTTCATGAACTCCACCCAGATGGGCAGCGCACTGTGCGCGCCTTCCAGCTTGAAGTCGCGATTGTCGTCGAAACCCACCCACACCACGCAGATGATCTTGGACGTGAATCCCGCGAACCAGCCATCGCGCGAGGTGCCGGTTTTCCCGGCGGCGGGAAGGAGGAAACCCATGGAGCGCGCCCGTGCGCCAGTGCCGGTTCCGCGCAGCACATCCTCCATCATACTTTCGACGAGATATGCCACGCGCGGATCGATAGCCTGAGTACGCTCGGGCTTGGCCTCGAATGCACTAGATCCATTTCCGTTGCGGATGGCCTTGATGAAGCCTGCTTTCAGAAGGTCGCCGCCGTTGGGAAAGACGGTGTAGGCGCTGGCGATTTCAAGCGGCGTTACTTCATATGAGCCTAAAGCGATGGAGGGGGTCGGCAGGATATTGTGATTCAGTCCCACCGCGCGCGCCACCTCCGCGACCTTGTCGTATCCCACTATCTCGGCCACCTTCACGGCCGGAACATTCTTTGAATGCGCCAGGGCATAGCGCAGCGTCATGGGACCCTCGAACTTGTCGCCAAAGTTATTGGGCGTATAGGTCCGGGTGTCGTGTTCGTACCAGAACGTGGTTTCCTCATCCACCACAGTGGTGGCCGGAGTCAAAACCGTCTGGCTGGATGGGTCGAGCGCGCTCATCATCCCGGCCGCATACACGAACGGCTTGAAGGACGATCCCGGCTGCCGCATGGCGCTGGCGTGATTCAACTGGCTGCTGCCGTAACTGCGTCCGCCGGCGATCGCCAGAGGCTCGCCGGTTTCGGCCGAAAGCGCCACCAGGGCGACCTGAGCGGCCGGGAATTCACTGGTGCCGTATTTCTTGTTGCGGCGCTTCCACTGCGCGTCCGTCTCGGCGATGCCCGCGCGAACAGCTTCCACGGCGTCGTGCTGCAGCTCCAGATCGAGCGTCGTATACACGCGGTTGGAGCTGTTGTAAAAGTCGCGATTCTGAAAACGGCTTTGCAGCTCGTCGTTGACCAGATCCACGAAATACGGCGCGTCACTCGATTCCACTTCGCCGTGATTCACCTGCAGCGGACTCGCCACGGCCGCCTGGTATTGGCTTTCGGTGATGAATTCATTCTCCAGCATTTGCTTCAGTACGATGTTGCGGCGGGCTTGCGCCCGGTCCGGATGGGTGAAGGGATTGCGCGATCCCGGACTCTGGATCAGGCCGGCCAGCATGGCCGCTTCCGGCAGAGTGATCTTGCCCAGATCCTTGCCCAGATACACCTGCGAGCCTTCGCCGAAGCCATGAATGCTGAAGCTGCCCTGGTTTCCCAGGTAGATCGAATTCGCGTAGTAATAGAAAATCTGCTGCTTGCTGAGCTTCTGCTCCAGCTGCATGGTGATCAGCGTCTCGGGGATCTTACGCCGCCACCCGCGCTCGGTACCCAGCAACAATGTGCGCGCCAGCTGCTGGCTGAGTGTCGAAGCGCCTTCCAGACGCTTGTCGTCTTTCAGGTCGCGCCAGGCCGCGCGCATGATCCCTACCGGATCGAAGCCGGCGTGCTGGAAGAAATGCTTATCTTCGGCCGCCAGCAGCGCGTTCACCATTACTTTCGGAATGTCGTCGAACGCCACAATGCGGCGCTTCTCGCGCTTCTTGTCGTAGAGATTGCTGATGAGCTCGGGTTCCAGCAGATACTGGGTGCGCTCGGTGTGATCGCGCAGGGAAATGATTTGCGCCACGTGGCCGTTCGCGATCTTGATCACAGCGCCTTCCGGATCGTAGGCGTCGGGTCCGGGATTGACCTCTACCCCATCGGGACGAATCAGATACCAGCCCATCCGGTTGGTGTTGCTGGATGAATAACCACATCGCCGCAAGTACGCCGCGATGTCATCCTGCGAAATATCCTCGCCCACCAGCACCGGCCGGGGCGCCGCATAGAGCAGCGTCGCGTTGGAGAAAACCCCTGCCCGCAGTTCCCCCTCCACCAAGCGGGAGTAATAGAAATAGTAATAAGAAAAGACGCCTGCGGCCGTGGTGCCGATTAACAGGAACGCCACCAGCACAGCCCGGCCCCACGGATTCTTCAGGATCCGGAACAGAGTCGAGTTCTTTGAGATACGCAGTTTAACCGCCATTTTCGAGCTATGACTCCGCCTTTAAGCGCCGTTCTTTATGCTGGGCCGTCACTTCTTGGAATCGTCCAGCGAAACCAGCTCTTTCCACATGTCTTCGTGCGGCTCCCAGTCCGGCGCCTGATGACCGGTGATCTGCACTTCGTCGACTTTGAGCGTGCCGTGGCCGAAGGGGCAAATGTATTCGGTGCGAGGACGTCCTAATAGGATATGCGTCCAGTCGCCGGTCAGGATCGGCATACGCAGACGGCGCAGGCAAGTACGGCATCGATAGCGCTGGTCCCATATGGCCACCCAGATCGTTCCAGCCGCCACCAGAGAGTACAGGAACATGACTAGGGTGTAGCCCAGATCGAAACCGAACGGCTCGGTCACTGAGAATAGCGGTTTAGGAGGTGGAATCAGGTAGACAAGCATCCGGCGGAAGCCGTACAGGAACACGCCCGCCACCACCAGCTTGGCGACCAAGTAAGCCCAGTACTTCATATACTCCTGGACACCCGCCCTCGCTCTTAGTGTCCCACACTTCGTAACATTACACGAGATCCTCGCGGTCCTAAGCGTTTCGCGAAATGTTTCAGTCCGTGACGATTCCCCCGTATACTTGCTTTTCGAAAACGAAGCCCAGATCTTCGTCTTCCCCCTTGCCCGCTTGGTCCCTGGCCCAATGAGTTAGCTCGTGAAGCAACTGCACGCCGACCACGTGCACCAGATGACTGTTGGCGGTCTTCCGCAGATCGTTCCCCTGTTCGTAGGCCACCACATCCTGCTGACGCATGACGATGGTGTTGGTGTGCAGAGTATACCCGGCTCTTGGACTGATCACCTTATTCCCGACCTGCTTGTCGATCAGGATCTTAATTTCGAGCATGGGACCTTGGCCCCACGCAAGAGCCCGTTTGATAGCCTCCGGGTCGCCGAGCTCGGAGATGCTGTCGATGGCCGAAATAATCGAGCTCACTCTTGCTACATTCGGGAGTTCGGTGCTGACGTACCTCGTAAACTTGGGGAAGGTCTGGGTGTCTTTCATCCGCATGACGGTCTCCTCTGTTGCCCTCTAGATTACGCTGCCTTTAGATTACATTGCACTCTAGATTACTCCAACTGATTCATTGCCAGCAGGTTGGTGGTTTTCAGCCATGTGGAAAAGGTCGGCCTTGCGTTCAAGTTCCATGAATTCAGCGTGTTAGCATTTGGCCCACCACTTGCCAATACAGTGGCGAGGCGATGGCCATGACCCGAACACTGACGCAGACCATATTCACGGTATTGCTGGCAGGCGCGGTCTCGGTTTGGGCGCAACAGTTCCCGCAGCAACAGCAGCAGCCCCAACAGGTGGACGATGACGGTTACGCTCCCGAACACGGCGTGGCGCGCATCAGCGTGGTCGACGGCGACGTCTCGGTACAGCGCGGCGATTCGGGCGAATTCACCGCGGCCGCTTTGAACGGGCCGCTGGTGGCCAACGATCATCTGGCCACGGGCCAGAATGGACGCTCCGAAATCCAGTTCGACTTTGGCAACATGCTGCGCCTGGGACCGTCTTCGGAAGTTCGCATGGGTGAACTCGAAGATCGCCATTATCTGGTGCAGATCGCCGTGGGTACCACCACCTTCCGCGTGCTGCGCGACAGCGGGGCCGACGTCGAAATCAGCACACCCACGGTCTCCGTACGGCCCGCCGAGGAGGGAAGCTACCGCGTGACGGTCTTTCCCGATGGGACTACTGAAATCACCGTGCGCGCCGGCCGCGCCGAAATTTTCTCGCCGCGCGGCACGGAAACACTCAGCCCAGGCCGAACGATGGAAGCGCGTGGGACGCCCGACGATCCCGAGTACATGATCAACGCCGCCATTCCGCAGGACGAATGGGACCGCTGGAACGTCGATCGCGATAGCCTCCTGGAGCGCAGCTCGAGTTATCAATATGTGAGTCCGGATGTCGCCGGCGCCGAGGATCTGGACGCCTATGGCCGCTGGAACAACGACCCTGAGTATGGGAACGTGTGGGTGCCCAATGTCGATCCCGGCTGGGCGCCGTACCGCGTGGGCCGTTGGGTGGATGAAGACTATTATGGATGGACCTGGGTCAGCGGCGATCCCTGGGGATGGGCTCCCTATCACTACGGCAACTGGTACATGAGCAGCTTCGGATGGGCCTGGTATCCCGGTTCCAGGTACGGACGCCATTACTGGAGACCGGCGCTGGTCGGTTTCGTCGGATGGGGCGGCGGCGGAGGACTGGGATTCGGTTTCGGCAACGTGGGCTGGGTTCCACTGGCTCCGCACGAACGATTCCGTCCGTGGTATGGACGCGGGTTTAACAACGGATTTAACGTCGTCAACGGGAGGGTGGACAGCAATTTCCGCAACGCGCGGTTCGTCAACGGCCGCAGTGGATTGACCAGCGTTAATGCGGGCGATTTCGGCCGCGGCCGCTCCGTCAATACGAATAACTTCGTGCGCGCCTCGAGCACTGACCTGACGCGGGCAGGCTCGTTGCAGGGCAGGCTGCCCTTCAGCCCAACGGCAGAATCCCGGCGCATGTCGGACGCCCGGGTGAATACACGCTCGCTGCCGCGCGTAAACAATAACGTGCGCTTCGCACAGAGCGGAGTGCAGGGGAATCGCGGCCAGGGAAATCGCGGACCGGCACAGGGGCAACCGAATCAAGGCCAGACGGCACGGGCGGTGCGACCGGCGCAGTCCTTCGGGCAATCCTCCGGACAATCCTCCGGCTGGAGGCGTTTGGATAACGGCGCTACGCCCAACGCGGCCCCGCGTAACGGAGCTTTTTCCAGCGGCCCAGCCGCCAACGGAGTGGTAAACAACAATCCGAACGACGGCAGAGGCCGGACGTTTAATGGCAATACCGGACGGCCAAACAACGCGCCCGCCGTGATCGGTGGACGGAACAACCAGCGTCCGGCGCCAGCGCCGCAGGCCAGTCCAGCGCCGCGGGAATACATACAGCGGCAAGACGCACCGCAACGGTCGGTTCGCATCAGCCCGCCGATCGTTCGGGAACGCGCGCCATCACCGCAGGTCAGCCGTCCCGAGCCGTTCCGCGGAGGATTCGGCACGCCGCGTCCACAAAACAACGGCGGAGGTGGCGGAGCTCGTCCAAGTAACGGCGGGGGCGGCGGTGGTGGTGGCGGCAACCGAGGCGGTGGTGGTGGCGGCAACCGAGGTGGCGGTGGGGCTGGCAACCACGGCGGCGGCCGCAACCGGTAATCAGATTTCCAGATTTTTTCTTCCCTCAAGAAAGGCCCGGTGGTGAATTGAATCAAGCCACCGGGCCACTTTTTTATGGCTCTTTAGAACGACCTGATCAAATTTCGTCAGTTCTTGTGGACCCGCACAATAAGCGCAACATCGTCCTCGGAACAATTCAGACATTCATCCCCGCGACTGCGAAACCAGAGCCCCATCTCATGCCGATCCAGGGAATTGACCGCATCGGCGTCCGGGCCCCAGTAGATCTTGTAGTTAGGATTCAAGCGAAGGTAGTGTAGTCGTGTGGGTCCGCCCGACCAATGCCATGCGGTCTCGCGCACGGGATAGATCACCCTGCGGGCGAGCACAAACCCAAACAGTCGCGCCGGAATCAGGAACTTGACGAACTTCCCATGAATGCCAAAATCGCTGTAAGGGCGCACGTTGTAACCATCGGAAAGATACGGCTGAGAGTCCCAGGCCGGCCGCAAGTACAGCAAGCTGCCGTCCTTGGCCACGCGGCGGACTTCTTCCAGCGCCTGCTCGGGATTGGGAACATGCTCCAGCACCCAAATCGACCAGATTACATCGAAGGTGTTGGCCTCGAAGGGCATAGCCGTGGCCGATCCGAGAACAAACTTTTTATGATAGAAGCGCGCAGCGGTGGTGGAGATGTCCAGGCCGGTATAATCGTCAACCATATCCTGCAGATATCCGCGGCCGGATCCGACGTCAAGGGTTTTCTTGGATATTAAATCGTAACGGGTGACAAAAGCCCGAACGCGATCTTCGACGTGCAGTCCCTCCGCTTCGACGCGGCCGATTTTCACATAGCGCTCTTCCTCGGCTGACTCGCCCGGGTTAAGCTCGCGGTCGCCCGCACCAAATGCTTTGGCGTAATAATCCCTTTCTTTAGCCATTTCCTGGCCTGACAGGGGAGCATCGGTGTCATAGGGAAAAAACCAAATCAGGAGCACCAGCGCCATCGCGAGCGTAAGGAGGGCAACTCGGCCGAGCCCGCCCAGTACATCCTTCACGGTAGTAGACAACACTCAGGACTCCTTCTGACGGGACACAACCTGATAGTGTACAGAAGCAGGCGGCGGGGGCAATAGGTCTTTTGGGGCCGAGATACCAGGTGAGGTTCTAAACCCTCGGGCCCACGACGCCGTCTTGACACGGAAAGCCCGGTGGGAACGCGGTAAGATCCGGAGGGGATGCAGAAGATCGCGGTTCCGTTGCGACCCGACGGTTGTTTGGAATGCTGGTACTCCTGGCGGCTGGATTCATCGCACAAGAAAGCACTCCGTGAGTGACAGTCTTGTATTAATAGCGGACGACAATCCCGATTTCATTGCTGAACTCACCAAAATCCTCGTGGACTTGATCAAAATGCTCGCATCGAACAAGGGTGATCTGAAGATTATCGCGGTTTCAGAGGGACGGCAGAAAGTTCTTGACGCCGCCATGTCACTCGGCGCGGATGCCGGGATAAAAAAGCCCCCGCCAAACACGCCGCTTGACGCCAAGCTATGGCTCGATGAGGTCTTCCTGCAAATAGGATTAGGGTAACAATTTACTTGACTCACGCGGGATCTTTCGGTTCGGGTTTGCGTTACATTAAGCGTGGAACCTCCGACCTCGTAAGGAGAAGCAATGGGAGCCAGACTGCCAATTGGGATGGTCGCAGGCGCAGCGTGCGGCATGATTTTGGCTGTGCTGTTTGGATTCGGAGTGATGATCGGTCTAATCTACGGGGCTGGAATGGGCATTTTGGCGAGCCTTCTAATTCCTGACCGCAAGCCTAGTTCAAACTGACCCACTACCCTATAATAGGTAGTGGTTCAGTTTGAATCTCGATGCTCACGGTCTTCGTGGGCGTCAGAAACCCTATACGATTCCCTCAGGCGTCCGATCAAGCGCCTAAATTCCTTTTGCTTTTCGCTGTAGCCAGCATCCTTCTTTCGCATCAACGCTAGTTCATCTTTCCGCCATTGATACTCTGAAAATAGAGCGCGAGTATTTAATCGCAGTTTTTTGCATTCCTCGCATTCCTCTTTCGAGGTCATGCTAGAATCCTACCATGCCTTCCCGAGCAAGCAAGCCCAAGCGCCCGCGCGATCCTAACCTGCTGGCGCGGTCGGTCGTGGAGGATTTGATCGGCGAGAAGATGGACGGGTCCCCGCTCCAGAAGGTGCCAGACACGCGCAATCAGGCAGCCGTGGCACTGTCGAAGCTCGGAGCATCCAAGGGAGGTAAGGCCAGGGCGAAGTCTCTATCTGCGCGGAAACGGAAAATGATCGCTAAGAAGGCGGCTCAGACTCGGTGGAAAGGCTAGCTTCCACGACCTTGAATTTGGTTTGCTTTTGCATCTCAGTCATCGCCTGAGATTCCGACCTCAAGACGAGACCGGGTATATCCGCAAAATGCTTCGCGTTATTCGACACGAGCGGAATGCTGTGCCTGACCGCACAAGCGGCGATCCAAAGGTCGTTGTCTGCAACAGTTTTGCCCTTGGATTGTATTGCAGACTTTATCTCGGCGTAAGTTCTGCAAACTGCTTCATCGTACGGGACGATGGTAACCGACCTCAGCCTGTCTTTTAGGTCCTCGATCCGTTCGGGGGACCAATTTTTCCGATAGGCTCCGTAGTACAACTCTCCAATCGTGACAAAAGATACCGCTATCAGCTTGCCTTGAACATGCGGTTTATAGAGCGCAGCATAGGTGCTGCCATTCATCAGATAAGAATAAACGTCCGTGTCCACCAGGACGGCTTCAACCGAAGGCGTGCTCATGCCCGCCCTCTAGAATCGTAGATCTCCGCAACAAATTCGTCGACCTCATCGTCAGCCAGAAATCCGCCCAGGGTGTTGATATCCTGCAATGGCTTTGTTCCCTGAGCGGCGGCAAGCTGTTCAATGCTTGAGGAGAGAACGAAATTACCCTCACCCAGGGCTAGCGATGGTAAAGGTTCAATGGTCTGAATTTCGAGGGATTCCACCCGATCAGACTGAGGCAGGATTTTGCCAATTCCAACCGCCCTGACTGGATGGCGCATCAGTCCTTGGATGAGATTCTCATGGTCCGGCCCAAACGTGCACGTGACTGGAGACCCTATCGCTGGATCGATCCGACACTTACGTTCTCGGCGAGAAAAGTCCGCCATGTCTAGAATGCCGTCGATCTGAACAACCTTGAATGTCGGACCACTCAGTCGGGTAGCAGCTCGCTCACGAACCTTTTTGTTAACTAATCCCTTAACTTGCTTGCGACCACCCTTGGGAGCAATCCAGGTCAGTTCACTTATTCGACCCGCCCCTACGATGGAGCCTAACCCATAAATGCTTTGGAGCACTCCAGGGTCAAGGTTTTGCTTTTTGTTGCCATTGCCTAAGGATTTGATGGTGTCTGCTAGTTCCTCCACTACCTCGGCCCCAAAGATACGCATTTCATCAAAGGGTAGCGCCATCTGAGCTTTCGCTAGTCCGAATTCAAGGGTGGTGCTCCCCTTTCGGATAGCGAACAATTCTAACGTGCACTCATGCCGAATCTGATTTGTGGTAGGGCCGGGGTGAATCGTTTTCCTGCCCTCTAACGCCTCAGCCTGACGAGTAACCGCCGTTTGAGCATCTTGACAAATTTTGATAAGATCAGGAACGGAAATCCTTCCACTTCTAATTCCTGGGCCACGCACTGTAAGCTTCAGAACCGGAGAGTCCGCCTTGGTAGTTGGCGGCTTTTTGGCGACCTTCCTAGCCTTGCTCTGCGTTGCCATCAGACCCTAGAGTAACCCAACAATCAAAGGCAGAAAAGACAATTCAAACACCCCCTAAAAGCGAAGCAATCAAAGAAGATTCAGATGTTGACTATTCCTGCACGAGCAAGCATAATGGTCAGTATGAACCGAATGGATACCGCCCGTCGTGCAGCCGTAATTCGGTGCCTGATCGAAGGCAATTCGATCAACTCCACGGTTCGTATGACCGGTGCGGCCAAGAACACGGTTCTAAAGTTGTTGGTAGAGATTGGCGCGTCGTGCTCGGCCTACATGGACCGCTCAATGCGGAATCTTACCTGTGAGCGGATTCAGGCCGATGAAGCGTGGTCGTTCTGCTACGCCAAGGCCAAGAACGTAACCGAGGAGATCGCGCGCGAGAACGAAGGGGCAGGCGACGTGTGGACCTGGGTAGCCATCGACGCCGACACGAAGCTGATTCCTACGTGGATCGTCGGCAACCGAGACGCGCACACCGCCAGGGCATTCGTAAAGGATCTCAAGAGCCGTCTAGCAAATCGCATCCAGCTAACGACCGATGGCCTGAAATTCTATTTCCACGCCGTTTCTGAATATTTCGACGATGAAGTGGACTACGCGCAGCTTCACAAGATTTACGGCGGGACCGTGAATGAAGGCGGGGCAGGCGTCCGGTACAGTCCGGCTCAGTGCCTTGGTTGCGAGAAGAAACCAAAGATCGGCAACCCCGACGAAAAACACATCTCGACCAGCTTTATCGAACGCCAGAACTTGACCATGAGGATGTCGATGCGGCGGTTTACCAGGCTGAATCATGTCGCTAGTGTGGCTTTGTACATGATGTACTACAACTATGGCCGCAAGCATACGACGCTCGGTACGACGCCAGCGGTCACGGCGGGGATCACGGATCACATCTGGAGCGTTGAGGAAATCGTGGGAGTCCTTGAAGCAAACGAACCGAAGGCAACCCGGCCAGCGCGGGCGGCAAGTTCAAACTGACCCACTACCCCAATACAATACATAATACCTGTTATCGGAAGTTAGCCAAGCCCATCAAGTAGCCTTCAACTCTGGGCTTCGGCGTGCTCCTGACCAAACCGAGGTTCCGAGAAGATGGGCAAACTTACACTCCTTCTTCGTCTCGGCATCGCAACTTTGAGTGGCGGCACGATTGACAGCGGTCAGGTATTCACGCGCCCTTATTTCGTGTCCGATAGCACAACGGTGGTCATAAACTTCTCCTCCACAGAGACGGCAACTTCTCCCTTTTTAATAATTCAGGTCTGCTGGGGGGAACAAATATGAATTGCATCCACAAGTTCATAGATTGCGCCTTCGGCACTTATTCCATACAGGTCGGCGGAATCCCGGTGGGAACCGTATTGCTGGGCTGTCCCAACCCTGCGTGCCCAGACCCAATCCTGCTCCTTACGGCGCAGCCCGTCGATATATCGCGACCCGGTTACTACGAGGTAGCCTTCTCTGCGACTGGCCAAATTCAGGCCTCCCAAAGTCTTAGCGACCCCTTACTCCTGGACCAAACCATTTCCGGGATTGGATTGCTTGACTTTGCCGTAAGCACATCCTCCCCTGGCCGCTTTCAATTCGTTGATTTCGGCTCGCGCGAACTTCAATGGCGTTTCCAGCCGGTCCCCGAACCTTCGATGTTGCTGCCGGGCCTGTTAGGGTTGGCCGCAATTGCTTGGCGGCGCCAGCGCAAAAACCTGACTTAGTCCGCTCGCAGACGCTCCCGAACTTCCCTGCCGACATTCTCCACCGCGCTTACCCGCAGCACCTCAAACCCGGCGGCCAGCCCCGAGGCCACTCCGGCATCCGAATCCTCGATCACCAGCGGATTCTTCGCTCCCAGGCGCGCCGCGGCTAACAAATACGGCTCCGGCGAAGGCTTAAAGTTCTGGACGTCTTCACCGGTGATAAGCAGTTGGAAGAACACGCGTATCCCTCCGCTCACCAGGGGCGGTTCTACTTCCGATCTATAACTTGATGAAACTACCGCTAATGTGTAGACATTATGCAGGTCTTCCAGCAGACGAAGGGTATACGGGGAGAACAGTCGAGACCCCGCCAAGCCCTCCCGGAACAGGGCCTGCTTGCGGGCCACTAAACCATCCCGGTCGCTCAGATGAAGCCGTTCGCGCAGAGCCACTTCGTCGGCAACTCCCACGAAATTCTTTTGGTAAGCGGGCCAATCGAGTTGAATCCCCAGAGGTTCCAGGGTTTGGTTCCAGGCGCGATGATGAATACGCTCGGTGTCCGCCAGCACGCCATCGAAATCGAATAGCAGCGCGTCATACTTCATATGGTTGGCTTCAGGTCGTATTCGCGAGGGGTATTTAAAGAGGTGATCAGGCTATAATCATCTCATGATAAAAGCCACGGAGAAGATCTGGCACAACGGCAAATTTATCGCTTGGGATGAAGCCAAGATCCACGTCCTGGCGCACGTGACCAGCTATGGAAGCTCGGTCTTCGAGGGGATTCGCTGCTACGCTACTGCCTCCGGCCCGGCCATTTTCCGCGGACCCGAGCACATGCGCCGCCTGCACGACTCAGCCAAGATTTATCGCATCACCATTCCCTATTCGGTCAATGAGTTGGTGAGCGCCATGCACGAGGTGGTGCGCCTGAACAAGCTCGAATCGTGCTATGTGCGGCCCCTGGTTTTCCGGGGCTACGGCGATCTCGGCGTTTTACCCACGAAGGATACGCCCATTGAGACCTACGTGGCCTGCTGGGAATGGGGCAAGTATCTGGGCGCCGAAGCCATGGAACAGGGTGTGGACGTGTGCGTTTCAAGCTGGACGCGGCTGGCTCCGAATACCCTGCCCACGCTGAGCAAGGCCGGCGCGAATTACATGAATTCGCAGCTTATCCGGATGGAGGCGAATGCCAACGGGTACTCGGAAGGCATTGCGCTGGATGTTTCGGGATACGTATGCGAAGGCTCGGGCGAGAACGTGTTCGTGGTGCGGGATGGAAAGATTCTCACGCCGCCCATCGGGTCCAGCGTGCTGCCCGGCATCACTCGCGACACGGTGATTACCCTGGCTCGCGACCTGGGGATTAGCGTGACCGAAACACTCATCCCGCGGGAGATGCTGTACATCGCCGACGAAGTCTTCTTCTCCGGCACCGCGGCTGAGATTTCGCCCATCCGTTCGGTGGATCGCATCCCGGTGGGCGCCGGCAAGCGCGGTCCGATCACGGAAAAGCTGCAGCGCGAATTTTTCGGATTGGTCGAAGGCAAGTCCGCTGACCGCTATGGATGGCTTACGCCTGTGGCGCAGCCTGTGGCAACTCGTTAGCGACAGGACGAGGAGCAATATTCCGCGGGAACCGAACCTGTGGCCACCTCCCCCGAGATTGACTCACTTGCCCGGTTCCGCGCGAAATGTTGTTTCTCTTTCTTACCAGGAGAGAGATGCCTGTGGATAGGCAAATCTTCGGTTTTCCACCACAAGTTTCCATCCTGGTTTGTTCGGGTTACTGGAGCACCGCTGTGAACATGCTGTGCAAAAAGCAGGACCCCGATGAAATGTAAAGGGATGGAAACATCCACCCGCGATTTCATCGAGATCGAGGGTGATTCTGTAATCTCCCACGTAGATCCGGTGCTCGAAGCCGCTGATAATGCGGCCTACATCGCACCGGGGTTTGTTGACCTGCAGGTGAATGGATTCGCCGGCGTTGACTACAATTCTCCGGCCGCGCCGCTGGAAGAAATTGCACGATCCATCCGCGCGATCTTTTCGACCGGCGTGACACGCTTCTTTCCCACCGTGATCACCGGATCGCCGGAAGACATGCTGGGGGCACTCAAGAACCTGGCGCGCGCGAGAGAGACGCTGACCGAAGGTCCGGCGCGTGAAGGTCTTGCGATGGAGGCGTTTCACGTCGAGGGTCCGCACATTTCCCCGCACGACGGTCCGCGCGGCGCACATCCGGCGCGCTGGGTTCGTGCCCCGGACTTGGAAGAATTCCGGCGTTGGCAGGACGCAGCCCACGGTAACGTGCGCCTGGTCACGCTTTCGCCCGAATGGCCTGGAGCGACCCGTTATATTGAAGAACTGGCGCGGGAAGGCGTGGTCACCAGCATCGGTCACACGCGGGCCACGCGCCAGCAGATCGACGACGCGGTTCGCGCCGGGGCGACGCTTTCGACCCATCTCGGCAACGGGGCGGACGCGGTGCTTGCGCGCCATCCTAACTACATCTGGGAGCAGTTGGCCGAGGACAAGCTGGCCGCCAGCTTCATTGTCGACGGACATCATTTGCCGGAGTCGTTCTTAAGTGTTGCGTTACGCGCCAAGGGGATCGAGCGCAGTGTGCTGATAACGGATGCCGTTATGCCTGCGCTATGCACTCCTGGACCGTATCGCCTGGGTGAGGTCGAAGTGGAGCTTAAGGACGACCAGCGTGTGGTCCTGCGCGGCGGCACGCGCCTGGCCGGATCCAGCTTGCGGATGGACGCAGCCATTTCAAATGTCATGCGTTTCGCCGGGCTGACTTTGACCGAAGCGGTGACCATGGCGACCATCAACCCGGCGCGCGTGGGCCGCATCGGCGGACGCATCCGCGGACTACGGTCAGGCGACCGGTCCGACGTGGTTCGCTTCCGGATGGAGGATGGCCGGCTCCGGGTGATCGAAACGTACCTGAGCGGACAGCGAGTTTTCGCGGAACCACATCACTAGTAAGCTGTCCCGGCCATAACGTTATCGTATCTGATCCGTCTGATAATCATGAGACGGAATCAGGCGGTGTTGAAGATCACGGAGGAGCAACGGAGCGAGTTGAGTAAGTGGGCAGCCTCGCGC